>Ga0116141_10000732_pt1 | contig 26862 bp, 15 predicted proteins | sample AD_UKC097_MetaG_FD_89744 | JGI IMG/M metagenome (GOLD analysis project Ga0116141, IMG submission 89744) | Active sludge microbial communities of municipal wastewater-treating anaerobic digesters from USA - AD_UKC097_MetaG | ecosystem: Engineered > Bioreactor > Anaerobic > Digestate | place: USA...
ACCACCAGTCGTACTCGCCGCCGCTGCCGCCGTTCATGCGCACCCGGATCTTCAGGTTCGCGTGCAGGATGCTGGCGTCTTTCAGGTTGGCGTTGAAGTCGATCTTTCCGCCGGGGGCGACACTCGCGGAAAACTGCTTGATTCTGCGCCAGCTTCCGTCTGCGGCCAGATATTCCAGATAAAGGTCTTCATGGCCACCGCCGTAGTCATCGGGGGTCTCGCTGAGGAAGTCGGTATAGGTATGGCCGCCGGAAGTCACCGGAGGAAAGGGCCAGCCGGGGACCGGATAGTTGATGCCGCGATAGACCCTCGCCTGCACCGTCACCGCGGTGGCGCCGGCGGTATTCATCGGATTCTTCGACACCACCGAGACGTGGCCGCTGCGCAAGGCCAGACCCGGAGACGCTGCGCCCCCTTCCAGATGGGGCCTTACCAGATTGAAGTGAAACGGCTCCAGGATGAATGCGGCGCCGCCCCAGGCATCCGTCACGTCCCACAGCGCCGCAAGGTCGGTGCCCGGGACGAACGTCTGGTCCAGGAACGTGACCTTGTTCTGCGCCTCTTCGCCCAGCATGTGCAGCCCGCCGTCCGCATCGCGCAGCAGGCGGCGTCCTACTTCCCAGGTGTCCGCGCCGTAGCGGTTCACCGCCCAGATCCATTTGGACCCATCGGCCTGCATTCGCGCGAGGTAGTCGTCCTTTTCCTGCCCGCCACCCACCAGGGTGACGCTGCCGCCGGGCGCATTGAAAGTCGCTTTCTCACGGTATTCACCGGTGAAGATCAGCGAATCGGGCACGGGCGGCACCACGGCGGAATTGCCGGGCAGCACGACCACGTCGTTGATCACGGTCGGATAGTTGGTGCCGTCGCCGTTGCCGGCGCGCCGCACCCAGTCCCACTGGCCCTGCCCGCCGATCCTGGCGACGAAGCCATCCTGACGATTGTCCGGGCCGGAAGTGGACTGGCCGCCGAACTGCGCGCTGCCGTACAGGGAACCCACGACGTAGGCGTTGTTGGAGGCATCCAGCGTCAGGCCAACCGCCACGTCGGCCAATGAACCGCCCGCGGATTTGGCCCACAGCACGCGCCCGGCGGCGTCCAGGCGCGCCACGAAGACGTCCTGAAGCCCTGCGGAGTTGAGGGTGAATTCGCCCATCACCGTTTCGCCGGTGAAATTGCCCGCGATGACGATGTCGCCATTGGGGGCGGAAACGGTGCGCACCACCTCGGTATTGGGGAAGCCGTGCGGCCAGGCGGCCTGCGCCTGCGGAGCCAGCGCGCCAAGCAGCAGCGCCGCGGTGCCCAGCGCCATGCCGCGCAGATCGATCGACTGGAAGATTGCCATGGTCTGTCCCCTGCTCACTGGTTCAGCACCGTCACCGGAGAGGCGCGGCGCAGATGGAAGGTTCCGGAAGTGAAGATCGTGTTGCGGTGCAGACCGGTGATCGATTCGGCAAAGGTGCCGCCGATCAGCGAGTCCCCCCAGCCCGGGCCGTTGCTGCCGGAAGGGTCATCCGGGGTGAAGGCCATCTGGACGTTGCGCTGCACCTCGAACGCCTCGGGCAGGTAGTTGAGGAACTGCTCGTCGAGGTTGTTGTGGTCGGGGTGATAGCGGTGCAGGAAGGGATTGGTCGGAAGCTGCGGCGGCATCACGATCGTGGTGGAAATCTCCCCGCCCGGCCCGAAGACGCCGGTGAAATCCAGGGTTTCTCCCGGAAAGTCGTAGCCGATGGAGCTGTAGCGGATTCCGACCGGCGTGCCATCGCGGCCGGCCACGCCGCTGTAGAGGCTGATGAGCTGCTTGTTGGTCAGGAGCACATAGCGCCCCGGCTGGTCCACTTCCTGGTAGCTGGGGTCGATGCTGCTGGGGCGCATCGTGCCCTCCTCCCACATCTGGATGACATCCTTGAGCAGGCGCGCCTGTCCCTGGGCATTGACGTGCACGAGGAATCGCTGGGTGAAGGCGCTGCTGCCGACCGTCACGGGGGTGGTGCCGCCGTTCTGGGCCTCGCTGACCTTGTCGATGATGACCTCGCCGATCCACAGCCCGGCGAACAGCAGCGGGTTGTCGCCGCCGGCCTTGGCGCCCGCGGCGCCCATGCCTGCGGGGCGAGCCGGCAGCGCGCCCGGCTGGACGACGTCGCCGCCGACATGCAGCACGATGCGCTGGCCCAGCTCGTCGGTGATCGCGATGAGCTGCTCCATGCGCTGCTGGGTGAACTGCGGCCGCTTGATGGAGAGCGTGATGAATACATCCTTGTTGGCGGGCGCATCGATGGTTTCCACGTCGGGAAGGTCGGGCCAGCCCACCTCGCCGGTTTCGGGGTCTTCCGTCCGCAAGGACAGCGGCACCCGCGTGCTGCCGAGGCGCTCGATCTGGAAGCTGCCGTTGACGCCGCTGAGGTTGCGCAGCACGAAGCGCATTTCGTCGAAGGCGGCATCGAAGGCCAGCGATTCGCCCTGATCGAGCACCAGATGCATGCGCCCCTGATAGCGCGAGTTGCCCTGGGTGCGGATCCAGTACGCCTCGTTGGCGCTGATGGGCGTGCTGCCGCTGACCGGCTTCCAGCGTCCGTCGGCGTTGTCCAGCCGGTAGATCGGCTGGCTGGCGTGGGCGGGAGACTGGGAGAAAAACTCGCTGAAGGTGGGCGGATTGCTGCCGGCCACGGGCAGGCCGGTCAAGGTGAAATCATCCGGTCGCCACTGGGTCGGGATGAAGCGCGGCTTGCCGTGGATGGTGAGCTGGCGGGTGCCGGCATCCTCGGGCAACCGCACCAGATAGGCGGTGTTGCCGTCGATGGTGAAGAGGTTGGTCAGCATCGCGTCCGGGCGCGGTTCGGGGAACCACGCGAACCAGCCTTCGACGTTCTCCAGCCCCTCGGAAGGGTCGCGGATGAACTGCACCTGCTCGCGGCCGGGTATCCAGCGCCATACGCTGCGGACCGGGATGTTGGCGAAGACCGATTCGATCTCGTTGTCGTTGGGCTGCACGGAAACGTAGATCGCGTTCCAGCCCGGATGGAGGGTGATGGTCTGGCTCATGTCGGCCGCACGCGGCGACAGCGGCAGGAGCAGGAGGGCCAAGGCGGCGACCCGCGCGAAAAACGAGGTGATTGAACTGGACATGGCGAGACTCATCCCTGGTCCTGGGGCATGGCGGGCGGTTGCTGCGGCGTGGTGCGGGCGGGCGGGCCGACGGGTGCGATCGCGGCCAATGCCGACTCGCGCACTTCAACCCCCACCTGACGCATGAGGCTGTGGCGGAACTCGGACTCGACCTCGCGCAGGCGGTCCTGCGTCAGGCGCTGGCGGATGCCGCTGGCGAGCTGGTCGAGCGAACGCGACTGGCGCGGCTCGCTTTCCACCAGACGCACCAGATAGACGCCGTCCTCGCCGCGCAGCACTTTCGAGAGGCTTCCGGGAGCCTCCAGCGCGCGTGCTGCATCGAGCACGGCGCGGTCGAACGAGTAGCGGCCGCTGTTGCCTTCCGCGATCCAGCCGATCACCCCGCCGCGATGGCGCGTGGCCGGGTCGTCGGAAAATTCCGTGGCCAGCGCGCCGAAGTGCGGAACACGCGCGCCCAGCTTCTCGGCCCTGGCGCGCGCATCTTCCATGCGATGGGTGGCGGCCTGCCAGTCCGCATCCGCGGCCTCCTTGGCCACCGCGATCTTCAGCATCGCGATGCGCTTGCGCGCCGGCACGGTGTATTCCTCGGCGTGCTCTGCGTAGTAGCTCGCCACGTCCTCGTCGCTCACGCTCACCTCGCGCTGGGCATCGCGCAGCGTGCCCTGCACATAGCGGTTGGCGATCACCTGATCCAGCGCGAGGCGAACCTCGGGTTCGGCAGTGACGCCGCTGCGCTCGGCGGCCTTCACCAGCGCCGCGCGATAGACCAGATCGTCGAGCAGGCTGCGCTTTTGCTCCATGTCCTGGAACTGGCCGGGGCGATCGCCGCCGCGGCGCTTCATCTCGTCCACGAAGGCCTCGGCGCTGATGTACTGGTCGCCGATGCGCGCCACCCACTGCTCGGGAGCCTTCGGCGCCGGCGCAGCGTCGACCGCGTGCGCACCCAGCCAGCCGGCCGCGCCGCCGGCCGCGAACGCGCCAAGCAATGCCAATGCCGCCGTCATGCCGGTCAGTTTCATGCCAGACCCTCCTTGCCGCAGGTCGCCCGACGCGCCGATGCCGGCATCGGGAGGGAGGGAAGCGCGGCATCGGGCGTCGAACGAGGGCAGCCGGGCCAGGAGCGGGAATCGATCGCCGCGCCCGAATAGGGACGGTTCGAATCCTCGAATCCGTCCTTGTAGATCACCTTGAAGATCTGGTTGGTGTCTGCGGCGGTGTTGTTCTGGGTGCTGACTTCGGTCTGCGCCGGGTTGGCGGTCGCCTGCACGCCCTGCACCACCGTTTCATGGACCATCACATCGATCGTCGGGTCCACCGTCGCGGTGAGGGTGAAGGTGACCATGCCGCCGGGCGGAATATCGACCTGCTCATCGATGCCGCCGCTGCCCGCGCCGTTGCAGAAGGCACCGGTGCCGGCGACGCACTGCCAGGTCGCGTTGAGCAGCTCCGGCGCCAGCGGCGATTCGACGCGCGCATTGACCGCAGCCACCGAGCCGACGTTGCGCACCCGGATGACGTAGATGCTGGTGTCGGCCGGCGCGAGGCCGATGCGGCCATCGTCGATGGACACATCGAGATCGACGCCGACGAACATCAGGGTGCTGGTGCTGGACGCGTTGTTCCCGGCGACCGGGTCCGCCGCCTGCGCGGCCACCTGCACGCCGGAAGTCAGCGTGGCACCCACCGCCGGGAGCTGGTTCAGCGCCAGCGATGCGATCGCCGTGGTGCCCGCCTGGATGTTCGGGAAGCTGCAGTCCACGCGTACCGGGCTGAGCTGGCTGCAACCGGCGCCCGACGCCTGCACCGGATGGCTGAAGGACAGCGCCGCCACGCTCGGACCGGAATCGGAAGGTCCGCTGTTGGCGATTTCAACGCGGTACGGCATCGCCACCGGACTGCCCGGATCGTAGCGATCGGGCGCATGGGCGACCACCGCGAGATCCGCACGGGTTTCAATCGCATCGGTGTCGGTGGCCTGGTTGTCGCTGGTGTCCGGGTCGATCGCGCTGCCGAGCGCCTGCACGCTCGCGGTGTTGCTGAGGCTGCCGGTGGCCGAGGAGGCCAACGTGGCCGTCACCTGATACACCAGCGTTTCGCCGACCGGGATATCGACCACTTCGTTGATCGAACCATCGCCCAGCGGCGTGCAGTTGCCCGTGCCCAGGGTGGGCGTGCAGGTCCAGGCGGCATCCAGCAGCGATGCGGGCAGGAGATCCTCGATCCGCGCGCTCGGCGCATCCGAAGGCCCGGCGTTGTGCACGCCGAGGGTGTAGTTCACCGGCAAGCCGGCCACGGAGCTTGCGACGCCGTTGGTCTTGGTGATCGAAAGGTTCGGGCGACGCACCACCACGGTCGTGACCGGCGGGGCCACCTGATCGCCCGGCGTCGGATCGACGGCGCCCGGTTCGGGCTGGACGTAGGCGGCATTCTGGAGCGCGCCGATCCAGCGCGGATGGACCTTGGCCCGCAGCGTGACCGTGACGCTGCCGCCGACCATGACATTGGCCTGCGCATCCAGCGAGCTGCCCGATCCGCTCGCGGCCGCACAGCTCGATCCTCCGGCGGCCGCGCAGGTCCAGGTGGCTCCCGCGAAGCGGGTCGGGTCCAGCGGGTCGAGGATGTGCACGCCCAGCGCATCGCTCGGGCCGGCGTTGTTCACGGTGATGACGTATTCGGCGATCTCGCCTGCCACCGCGCTGGCGGGTCCGGTCTTTCCGATCGAAAGATCGGAGATGACGTGGATCTGCGTCTGGCTGGCACCGTCGTTGTTGACCGGATCGGGATCGGCGCCCGTTCCCGGCACCGCGCGCGCCACGTTGAGCAGTTGGCCGCGCGCGCTGGGATGGACGGTGGCGGCGTAGTTCAGCGCGGAGCTGCCGGCCACGCCCAGGTCGATCGTGACGGGCAGATCCGCGTTGCCGCCGGCCGCACTCAGGCAGCGCGAAATCGGCTGCTCGTGGATGCGCGCCAATCCCCCCGTGGCGCCCGGCTGTGCCAGCAGCAGCTGGTCGATCGCCGGGACGTGCAGCAGCGCCGCGGCCTCGCCCGCGCTGGCCGCGGCCAGGGTGAAGCGCGGCTCCAGCGCACCGTCGATCCAGCGCCGTACGTAGAGCTGCACGCTGCCCTGCGCATCGGCCAGGTACAGGCGCGAACCCCAGGTGTCGATCGCCAGCGAACGGGCCGAGGCGGGATCGGGCACCGCCCAGGTGGCACCGACCGCAAGGGAGCCGTTGAGCGCGCGTGCGAAGGCGGTGATGCCGGCGCTGGACAGCACATAGAGCTGCCCATCCGCCGGCGTCGCCACCATGTCCTGAACGCCGGCCAGCGCCGGCAGCGCGCTGCTGCCGGTACCGCGCAGCACGCCGGCATAGCGCAGCACCCCGGTATTGGGGTTGATCTCGAAGCGCGACAGGGCCTGGGAACCCGTGGCCAGCGCATACAGGTGAAGACCATCGTCGCTCAGGTGCAGGCGCTTGACGCCGCGTATCACGTTGCTGTCGGGCTGGAAGGTGCCCAGACCATCCTGGATGCGCTCCACGAAGGTCAGTGCGCCGCTGTCGGCATCGCGGCGGAACAGCGCGATGGCGCTGTTGCTGGCGGAGCCGGGCACGGCCGCGGTGTAGACGAAGCGCCCGTCGCGAGAAATCACCAGATAGCGCACGCCGATCAGGCCGCTGACGCCATCGCTGCCGGAAGTATGCTTCCGCAGGAACTCCAGGCCCGAAGGAAGGATGCGGAACGTCAGCACGCTGTTGCTGCCCGCGCCGGTGACGTACAGGTGCGCGCCGTCGGGAGAAACGGCGAGGTGCGAGGCGCCCTGCAGGCCGTCGACGGTGCCGCTTCCGGCAGGATCGCCATCGACGAGGCGCGTCAGGCTGGCGATGTCGCCGGCCGCATCCAGCGCCACGTCCACCAGCGCATTGCCGCTCTGGCTCACGCCGAACCAGCGCCGTCCGTCAGGCGTGGCCGCAAGCGCGGAAAGATCGGCCACGCGCGGATCGAGCGCGGTCGAAAGACCACCGGCGGCGGCGAGCGGAAGATTCGCGGCGCAGCTCCAGGCGCCCGAATCGGGTACCAGCCCCGCAGCCACGGTCGGGAACAGCGGCAGGTCATCCTCGATGCGCGCGCCGAGCGCGTCGGAGACGCCGTGGTTGACCGAGGTGATGGCATAGCTCACCGGCAGGCCGGCGACCACGTTCGCCGCAGGCGTCACGAGCTGCTTGGCCGTTTCCAGATCGGGTGCCGGCACCAGGTCATCGGTGTCGCTGGCGCGGTTGTCGACCGGGTTGGTCTCGTGTGCGAGCACGCGCGGGTCGATGCCTGCCGCGTAGGTGAGCGGGCCGCTGGCGTTGGCGAAGATGCGCGCGGTCAGGTCGAACTGCACCGAGCCGCCGGGTGCCACATCCACCCGCACGCCGGCCAGCGGACCCTCGCCCGCGAGCGGGCAGCGCGAGCCGTGTTCGCGCGCCAGGCTCGCCACCACGCCGTCAGCCGCGGAGGTGAGGTAGAGCTGGCGCCGATCGGGCGAAAGGGCCAGCGCCGAGGGCTGAGCCGCCGCGGCGGTATGTGCGCTGTCGTAGCTGGCCAGGGCTTCGGCCTGGGCATCCAGCAGGCTGTAGAGATGGAGCTGGCCGCTGGCGGCCGAAGCCACGTACAGCCGCGCCTGATCGGGAACATAGGCCAGCGCCACCGGCTGCTGGGTGCCCGGGGTCGCGTCGGAATCCAGCGCGATGACTTCCTCCAGCACGAATTCGGCGACGCGCCGTCGACGAAACGCAGCCGGTTGACTGCATCCCCGAGCGCATCGGCCACGAACACCTGGTCCGCATCCACCGCCAGCGCGGAAGGCGAACCCAGCGAGGCGTTCACCCCGACCTGCCCTTCCTCGATGCCGACGAGGTGGCTGATGGCGCCATTCACCGGCACGCGGCGGAAGGCGGTGACGGAACGATTGACCGTGGCAGTGGCGAACAGCAGTTCGCCGTTCAGGCTGAAGCCCAGGTCCGACACTCCGTTGAGGCCATTGACGCCGCCCTGTCCCTGGCGCAGCAGAGCGATCTGGGTCAGCGCGCCGGTGGCGGGGTTCACCGAGAAACCCGCAAGCGCCCTGTCCGCCGCACCGCCGGCGTAGAGGTGGCGACCGTCAGGCGCCATCGCCAGCGTGCTGATGCCGCCAATGCCGTCCACGCCCAGCTCGCCATCCTGCACCTTCGACTGCCAGGTCAGAAGGCCGCTGGCCGGATCGCGCGAGAACGCCGCGATGGCATCGGCGTCGCGGCCGGCGACGTAGACGAAACGGCCATCCGGAGCAAGCACCACGTCCACCGCCCCGGTGATGCCGCTCACCATCGGTTCGGCGCCGCCGCCGGGGGCGGTTCCGGCCACGCCGTCCACGTAGGCGTGCAGCCAGCTCAGCGCGCCGGTGATCGGGTCGCGACGGAAGGCAACCAGGGTATCGCGCGGGCCGCTGCCGTCATCGACCTGGCCCACGGCATAGGCGTGCTGCCCGATCGCATCGACCGCGATGGCGCGGTAGGCGATGTCGAAATCCGGCGCAGCCAGCGCGACTTGCGCCAGCAGGCCGGCCTGCGGCGTGGGCGTGCAGCTCCAGGCCACGTCATAAAGAGCCGCCGGCAGGGTGTCTTCGAGTACCGCACCTCCGGCGTAGGTCGGGCCCGCATTGGCCGCCACCACGCGATAGCCGATCGGACCGCCGGGGGTGGCCTCGGTCATCTCGGTGCAGCCGGGATCCCCCAGCGTGCAGCCGTTGTCGTCCACCTGGATCGAAAGATCGAGCGCCGGCGTGAGCACGGTGTCTCCATCCGTGGCGCTGTTGTTGCCGGGAACCGCATCGAGCACGCCGATGCCTTCCACCGTCGCCGTGTTGACCAGCCTGCCGACCGCCTTGGATCGAACCACGCCGGTGGCGAGGAACTGCACGTGGCTGCCGGCCGGCAGGCCGACCTCCAGATCCAGGTTGCCCTGCCCGCTGGGCGCGCAGTTGCCGCCGCCATAGCCGATGCAGGTCCAGGACACCTGTTCGAACTCGGGCGGGAAGATGTCCTGCACCCGCGCGTGAGCCACGCCGCTGGGGCCGTTGTTGGTGACTTCGATGGTGTAGGTGACCGCATCGCCCGGTGCCACGCCGCCCATGCCGTCGAACAGCGCGCCGAGGTAGTCCGGATCGGCCGTGGACTGCGCGAAGGCCGCCAGCGCCGAATCGGTGCTTCCGATCGCGTACAGCCAGCCCTGTCCGTCATCGACATAGGCCACGTCCGTCGCGCCGCCCAGGCCGTCCACGCGCGGCAGCGCGGGATTGGGCGGAACGTCGCCATTGCGGACCAACGCGGCCAGGGTCGGCACGCCGCCGGCATCGAGCGTGAACACCGCAACGCCGTCGATCGCGGTCGCAGCGGCATAAAGCCGCCCGTCGGAGCCCAGCCGCAGGCGCGTGGCGCCGTCCAGTTCGGGCGTCTGGAATACCGCGCTGGCACCCGGATGCGGGGCGAACTCCAACCGGCCGTCGGCCGGATTGCGCAGGAAGCGGACCAGGGTGCCGGCCTCGCTGCCCAGAACCCAGAGCACCGTGCCATCGGCCGACAGGGCGAGCGAACGCAGTCCGTCCATGCCCACGATGGCACCGGTGCCGTTCTGGTACGTCGGGTTCATCTGCGTGAGGAGGCCGAAGTTGGCGCTGCCCGCGATGGTGTTGCGCTTGAAAGCCACCAGCGAACCGCTGTCGCCCACCACGTACAGGTGCTCGCCGTCGCCGCTGACCTCCAGCGCGCGCGGGGATTCGATGCCGCTGACCCCGCCCACGCCGGCCTGCACCATGCCCACGAAGCTCAGGGTGCCGGCATCGGCCGCGCCCGCCACGGTCTGGCGCCGGAAGATCGCCACCGCGTTGGAGAACCCGCCGGCAACATAGACGTGCTCGCCATCGGGCGAGAGCGCCAGCGCGCGCGCGCCGGACAGGCCGGTGACGCCGAGCAGGCCGTTCTGGTCGAGATCGATCTGGCTCAGCGCGCCGTTGCCAGGTTCGCGGACGAAGCTGGTGACCGCGTTGTCGACCGGGCTTGCGGCGTACAGGTTGCGCCCATCGGCGCTGACCACGAGGTCGCTGACCGCAGCGATGCCGGAAACTCCCGCGCCGCCGCTTCGGACAAAGCCCACCTGACGCAGGCCGATGCCGCCGTTGGCACCGGTTTCCCGACGGAACGCGCCGATGGCGTGGTCGGAGGCTGCGGCAACGTAGAGGTTGTGCACATCGGCCGCCAGCGCCGCGGCGCCCGCCAACCCGTCGAACTCGGCCAGTCCATCATCCTTGGTGATCGAAAGATCAGCCTGGCTGGAAGGCGTGTCGATGTCCTCGGCGTCCAGAGAGCAGGCCGTCAGCGCCGTGCCCTGCCCGCCGGTGCAGTTCGCCGACTGCCAGTTGACGTGGGCGACGTTGCTGAGATTGCCGGTCAGGCCGCTGGCCACGCGCGCGGTGAGCCGGAACACCACCTGCCCGCCGGCCGCGATGTTCACCGGCACGCCGCTCGAATCCGACACCCCGAGCGGGCCGGTTCCGCTGGCCGGGCACCAGGAATCGGACTGACGCTGGAAATGCGCGATGGCGCCGTCCAGCGTGCCGGCCACGTAGATCTGATCGAGCACCGGATCTAGCACCAGCCCGGTGGCCCCGCCCAGCCCCTCGATGCCGCCGCTGTGGTTGGAGCGGATGCCCAGATAGGCAAGCGCGCCGGTCTGCGGATGGATCGAGAACCAGGCCAGCGTATTGCCCGCCTGCGAGGTCACGTAGAGGTGCTGGCCATCCTGACTGAGCTGGAGGCGGCGCGGATTGAGCAGCCCGCGCGCGCCCTGTTCGCCCTGCCCCAGCGAGGAGGCCAGGCTCAGGCTGCCGAAGTTGCCGGCCCCCGGATCATCGACGCGGTTGAGCACGATCACCCGGTTGGCGTCTCCAGCGGTCAGGTACATCCGCTTGCCGTGCTCCTCGAAAACCGCCGCCGATGCGCCTTGCATCGACGCACCCAGGATGCTGCCGCTGAAGCGCGCGACAAAGCCGAGCTTGCCGAAGTCGGGCGATCCGCTGGTGCGGTTGCGCAGCAGCTGGGTCACGCTCGCGTCGCTGCCGGAAATCGCGTAGACGTGCGCTCCATCGGGACTGGCGACGAGGTATTCGACGTCGGCCAGACCCAGCACCCCGCCCTGCCCGTTCACCAGACTGCCGAGGTGGCCCAAGGTGCCGGCCGCACGGTTGTAGGCGAAGGCCGCCACCGCGTGATCGTTGGCACCGGCAACATAGACATGGTCGGTATCCGGCGTGCCGTCGCCGTCGCTGTCGGCGGGCAGGACGACCAGATGCAACGCCTGATCCAGTCCCGCGATGGCCGGGTTCTTGAGGCTCGCCCGATGGGTGACGATCAGCGGATGGGTGGTGTCGCCGGAAAGCGAGAACACGTTGAGGCTGTCCGAACGCCGGCTGACCACGAACAGCAGCTTGCCGGCGCCGCCCACGACCACCGCGCGGGCCCCTTCCAGCGGCACGCCTGCGGCGTTGTCGATGCGCGAATGGAAGGTGAGCGCGCCGGTCATGGCATTGCGCTGCAGGAACACCACGGCGTCGTCGTCGACGCTGGCACCGACCAGGAAATTCTCGCGGACCGCCGTCGGATCCGCGGCGCTGTCGCCGCGCGCGATGAGCGCCAGCGAACCCAGGCCCGCCAAACCTTCGACGCCGCCCTGGCCGTCGCGGTAGGCGGCGAGGAAATCGAGCGAACCCGAACCCGAAGCCGCGCAGGTCCAGGAGATGGAGCCCGGCTCGAAGGGCGAGGCGCTGCAATCGAAGCCGCCCGACGCCGGCGTGCATCCGAACAGGTCCGCGACGTTGAGCTGGGCCGCATTGCCCAGCCCGGTGAGGTTGCCCGGTCCCTTGTTGCGCACGGTCAGCTGGTAGGTCACCTCGGTGCCCGGAATGACCGCGATCTGGTCGTTGGTCTTGTCCAGCTCCAGCCGCGCCGAAGCGATCAGGTCGGTCGTGTCGCTGTCGAAGTCCAAGCCGCCCGCACCGCTGGCCTCGGCCAGGTTTTCGAGCGTTCCGGTGGCATCCGGGCGGATCACCGAATGGACCGTGTAGAGGACGGCGCCGCCGGCACGGATCGTGACCATGTCGTCGATGTCGCCCGAACCGGTCGCGCTGCAGCTGGAGCCGGTGCCGACCGAGAAGGAGGCCACCGCATCGCTGCCGAATCCGGCCAGGTAGACGTTGCGCGAATCGCCCGAGACCGCCACCGCGTAAGGCGAGCGGATGCCGTCGACGGCATCCACGTCCTGGGTGCGGACCTCGGCCAGAACCACGCCGCCATAGTTCGCGCTGCCGGTGTTGTCGTAGCGGTCGAAGGCCACCAGGCTGGAACCGTACTCGGCCGCGACGTAGACGCGCTTGCCGTTGCCGCTCACCACGACATCGCGCGGCCCGGCCATCTCGGCCGGGGCACCTATCCCGGCCTTGAGCGTGGACACCAGCCGCACCCGGCCGGCCTGCGGGCTGCTGGTGTCGAGGATGCGCTGCAGCACATGCAGCGAGGAGGAATTCTGCGACACCACGTAGACATGCGTGTTGTCGCTGTCATTGATCGAAGGCGACAGCGCCAGTGCCATCGGGCGCTGGTTGGCGCCGAGGCTCAGCGCGTGCACGAACTGCAGCTGGCCGCCTGCCGTCTGGTTGAACACCACCACGGTATTTGCGGTTGCCGCCACGCCAAGCAGCTGGAACTGCCCGTCCTTTCCGGCCACGACCAGATCGCGGATGCCGTTCATGCCGGTGACGCCGTTCTGCCCGCCGGCCACCGATCCTATGTAGCTCACGCGCTGCGGCGAGGCCGGCTGGTACTGGAAGATCGCGATGGTGGCCTCGTAGGAGCCGGCGACATACAGGTAGCCGGCATCGGGATCCATCGCCATGCCCAGCGCCCCCAGCAGGCCCGGATGGCCACTGCCCGAAGTGCGGGTGAAGCTGGTGGCGAATACCAGCGTGCCGTCGGCCGCATTGCGCCGGAACACCGCCAGCGAATCACCGTCGAGGCTGGTCACGAACAGGGTCTTGCCGTCGCTGCTGAGCAGCATCCGGTCGGGCCTTTCCATGTTGGTGATGCCGCCCTGCAGGTTGCGCCAGACCGCGCTGAACTCCAGGTGCCGGCCGTCCTCGTCGGTGCCGGCCAGCGCCGGGCGGCGCTTGAACAGGGTGATGGAAGAATCGACCTGGCTGAGAACGTACACGTCGCCGTCGCGGGAGATCAGGTCCGCAGGCGCGGTCAGGGCGTCGATCCCCGCCTCGCCCTGCCGGTCGCGCTCGATGAATCCCAGCTGCGGCGGCGGCGCGCGCCGCGAGAACAGCACCAGCGGACCCGTGCCGCCGGCCGAGCTGGCCGAGGTCACGATCACATGGCGGTTGTCGGGCGTGACCGCGAGGGCCGAAGGCAGGTCCAGCGCGGAGGCGGTGATCGCACCCGGGCCGCCGGTCTTGCGCAGCACCTCCTGGAAGGAAAGCAGACCGCCCGAATTCACCGACAGCCCGCCGCTGACGGGGTTGCGGCGCACGCTGAACAGCGCGTTCTTGACCTGATTCACGCCCAGCAGATGTTCGCCATCGGGCGAAAGCGCCAGCCGGACCGGGTTGCCGAGAAGATCGGTACCGGTGGCATCGAGACCCGGCAGCAGGGCCACGGAAAGGCCCGTCGCATCGGACTTGAGATAGCCGATGCGCGCCGCCGCACCGCTGCCGCCGTGCACATAGAGATCGCGCCCATTTCCGGCCAGCACCATGTCGTGGATGCCGGCCAGCCCGACGACCGCGCCGCCGAGCGGCGTTCCGGAAGGCGTCAGCGCACCCGCATTCGGGCCGGGACCGGCGATGTCGTAGCGCATCACCGCCGAAGTGGTGGTGGAAGCCACGAACAGGCGCGAGCCGGCGGTGTCGATCGCCATCGGCCCGGCGCTCACCGGTGCGGCCGCTCCCGCCGCCGGAACCGCGATGGGAAGCTGGTTGCTGGAATCGAAACGGTAGACCTGCACCAGGTTCTGGCCGGAGCCACTGTTGGAGCCGGCCACGTAGAGCCGGTCCGCGCTGGCCACGAGGCGGCGCGGCTGGTCGATGCCGACAAGCACCGAGCCTGCGTAGGAAAGGCGACCGTGCTCCGGATCGAGCGGGCTGGTGACGCGATGGAATGCCGCGATGCTGCCCTGTCCCGCGTTGCTCGACAGCACGTAGAGAACGGCCCCGTCGGGGCGCAGGGCCAGATCGATCGGATGGCCCATGTTGGCCACGGCGGCGCCGGTGTCGGAGGCGTCATCCACGCCCTCGACCTCGGTATCGATCGGATCCAGCGCGATGGCGCCGTAGCCCAGGCCCGGCGTGGCATTGCGGACATAGGCGAAGATCGTGGCGACATCGTCGACATTGCGGCCGACCACATAGGCGTGCCGCCCGTCCGCGGACAGCGCCAGCGCCTGTCCGGGGCGGCCGGCGGGATTGACCATCAGCGGATCGGAGGAATCCTGGCCCAGATAGGCGGTCAGGTTTCCGGGAACCGGGGAAACCGCCGCACAGGTCCACTCCACGTTCTGCAGCGCCCCGGGCATGATGTCGGTGACATGCACGTCATAGGCATCGTCCGGCCCTTCGTTGGCCACGCTGATGGCATAGGTATGGGCGCTGCCGGGGTGGGCCTGGTTCAGGTCATCGTCCTTGTCCACGTTCAGCGCGTAGCTGCTCTGCAGCGTGGTCGTGACGCTGGAATCCTTGGTGGAACCGCCCAGCATGACGCGCGCGGTATTGGTGACCTGCGCGCCGGCGGTCGAAGTGACCGGCACGGAGATCGCGACCACGGCGCGAGCGCCGGGCATCAGGTCCAGGGCAAGATCGCCCGCCTCGATCGGCCCGCTGCCTGCCGGCGCGCTGCACTTCGTGGCCTCGGGCGCCACCGCGGGCGCAGGCACGGGCACGGCGGTGCAGGTCCAGTTCGCCTGGGTGAAGTCGAAGTCGGTACCTGGCACCACCGGATCAATGAAATCGATCAGGGGCGCATGGCTTGGGCCGGTGTTGCTGGCGGTGATCTCGTAGCTGAGCGTGGTGACGCCGCCCGCATCCTGCCGTCCCAGCAGGCGCTTGTGGATGGCGAGCCGGCGGTCGGGAACCAGCGTGGTATCGACATGGCTGGAATCTGTGCCGCTGCTCGACCACTGCGCGGAAGCATCCAGCCCCATGCTGCCGGTTGCGCGCGGATCGACCATGCCGGTCACGGTGTAAACGACCTGGCTGTTGGTCGCGGCGGGCAGCACCGCGGTGGCGGAAAGCTGGTCCGCGTAGACCTTGGGCGTATCGGCGCTGGTGCCGCAGGTGCCTCCTGCATTGCAGCAGGCGCCGCCCGTGGCGCGGCACTGGACAAAGACCGTGCCCGGCACGAAGCCGATCGGATTGCCCGCGCTGGTCATCGGGTACTGCCCGGTCACGGCCACGGACGGCAGGTGTTCGTAGCCGGAATTGATCACGGTGATCTTGTAGCTGTGCAGTGCTCCCGGCACCGCGCTGCCCGCGCCCACGTTCTCGGCCAGGATCTCCGCCTTGGCCGTGTCGATCACGCCGACGGTCACGCCCGAGGTGCGGTCGTCCGGATCACCCACCGCCTGCACCGCGGTGCAGGTCATGCCGCTCGGGCAGCCGTTCACGGCGACCGTGACGGTGTTGGCGACGCTGGTCGCACTGCTCGTCAAGGGCACGACGACGCGGGTCAGGACCCGGCTGCCGGTGCCCGCGCGCAGCGCGAACCCCTGGGCAATCTGCACCCCGTTGCCCAACACCAGATCCACCGGACAGTTGCCCGTCCCGGTTCCCGCGATCGGCGTGCCGCTACCGCCCTCGTTCCCCTGCCAGCCCAGGGTGGAGGGGCACAGTTTCCAGCAAGGAGCGTTGCCCGTGGGCGTGCACTGTTCGCTGCTCGCGCCTCGAAGTTCGCTGCTGAAGGTGTCCGAGAGCAGGGCCTGGAAATCCTCTTTTTCCGGGGTACCCGGATCCGCATCGGCATTTCCGATGTCGCTGGGGCCGTCGTTGTAGAGCGTGATCTCGTAGTCGAACGAAGCGTTCCGGGCGATCGTGGTGATCGGCACGCCGTTCACCAGAGCGCGCTTTACCACGCGCAGCGCAGCGCGGCGCGCGATGTCGCGCGACTGGCTGGACTGGTTGTCCGAGTGGTTGATGTCGACCGGATCCGCAGCACTGCCGGACAGGGCGATGCTGGCATCCAGGCCAGCCTCCGGGTACAGCTCGCCCGAGCCGTGCGACACGCTGACCGCGTAGGTCAGCGTGCCGTTCAACGGCAGCGAGGCAACCGCGGCCTGATCGATCGGAGTCGATCCCGAGGCGGCCGGACAGGCGCTTCCGGCGCTGGCGGTGCAGGTCCACGAAATCGCCGCACCGGCAGCTTCCGCGCGTGCCATCGAGAAGGAAAAATTGCTGGCCGCATCCGGGCCGGCATTGGTCACCTTCACCTCGTAGTTCGCCGCGCAGCCCGGCGTGTAGTGCCCGTCATCGACATGGCAGGGATTCGGCGCCGTGCCGGTGGCCAGGGCCGTGGTCGTCACCTTGAGATTGGCCGCGCTGCGGCGGCTGCGGCCCGTGCTGGTGCTGGAATCGTTGCTGTTGTCCAGATCGACCAGCCCGCCCGACGGATCGGGCAACGCGATGCTGCCGGTCACGCCGACCGAGGTATGGCTGTCGCTCACGCCGTGCTGCACGGTCACGGTGAAGGTCAGCTTGCCACCCGATGGGAAACTCGTCACCTCGACATTACCGAGCGGGCCTGCCGTGTTGGAAGGACACGTTGCACCGCCGGTACCCGAGCAGCTCAGGGTAAAGGCGCCCGCCGCCGCTTCGCTGCGCGCAATGCTCAGACGCGCGCCGTTGGCGGCATCCGGACCCTCGTTCTCGAAAACGACCTGGTACTGCGCCGCGCAGCCCGGCGTGTAGGTGCCGCTGTCCGCGGGGCAGTTGTTGACCGGGGAAGCCGTCGCCACGGCGCTGGCGCTGGCGGAAAGATCGGTGGCCGGGGTCCGCTCGAAGGTATGGCTGGCGCTGGCGGAGGTCGCGCCCGTCGCGCTTCCGGTAAAAGTTGCGGTCTTGTCGCCGGTGGCGGCGGCATCGAAATCGAGCGTCACCACCACGGTGAGCGTGCCGCCCACGGCGATGCTGGCGCTGGTTGGCAGGGCCGTGGCGCTGTCGCAGCTCGATCCCGCCGTGGCCGAACAGCTCACGCTGCTTATGCTGACGCCGGACGAGGGCAGGCTCGCCGCCAGTGCCGCGCCGGTGGCCGCGGTCACGGTGCCGCCGGAGCCGTTCTTGAACAGTACGGTCACGGTCTGCGACTGGCTCGGCACATAGTGGCTGTCCGGTGCCGGGGAAAAGCTCACGCTCAGGTCCGGCGCGGCACTTGCCGCCAGCGAGGTGCCTGCCAGCAGCGCACCGATGGCCAGCAGCCAGCCCAGGCGCCGACGGGTCGGCCGCCCTCTCTGGCTTCGTTCGGCCGTATTCATCGCTTGCCCGTCGCTGGCCGCATCGCCCGCGCTGCGCGCGCCATGCGTGTCGCACCGGCTCGCCCGGTGGAGAATCTGATTGGTCACGTCGATGTGCCCCTGGCTGCGCTCTTGCCGCAAGGCGCCTCACGGCGCCCCTCCCGACCGGCTCCTCGCGCGTTTTGCCATGATCTGGATCAAGAACGCGCGAAAGTCCCTCTTCACTGTCTTATAGCGAAGCAGGGCACGGTCTCCCATCAGCAGGAAGGACAGGCGGCAGGTTCTGGCCGACGAACGGTTTATTCAGCCAGTGATTCCCGTTCTCATCGAGACGGGTTTCGAGGGATCCTCACCCCGCCGCGCGAGGCGTGGGCTCCTGTAGAGCGCAGCTTGCCGCGCTGAGGGGATCCGCCCCCCGCCGCGCGGGGCGTGGGCGATCAGTCCTCGGCGGACGGACGGGACTGGCGCGCGATGAGCCAGTCCCGCATCGCGGCGAGCACCTGCGCGGTCGCGGCATCCAGCGCCGCGACGGCCTCGCCCACTTCGCGCCCTGCGGCCGGCACGCGCGCCTCGAACAGGCGGCTGGCAACCGCCTCGCCGCGCGCCGCGTCGACCAGACTGGCCTTGACGCGCACCACCGCGACCGGCGCCTCGTCCAGCTCGATCTGGAAATCGCGCAGTTCGGTGAGCAGCGAGAAATCGTGCGCCAGGCCACTGGCGGCGCGCTCGACGCCGGAGAGGCGACCATCGGCTTCGAATGCCTCCAGGATCGCCTTGCCGACCAGCCCCGGCAGCGGTTCGCTCCACTGCGCATCGGGGTAGACCTCGATCCGCGTGGCGTCGCGCCGCACCAGGATCCAGGGCGAAGCCAGCGGGCCGCTTGCCGCGGGTTTCTCCACGGCAAGCCGCAGCGCGATCGGCTCGGCGGGCGCATCCTCAAGCGCCGCCGGGCGGCTCAAACCGTAGAGCGCCACCGGGGATTTTTCCGGCAACACGGAGCAGGCGCCCAGCGAGAGCGCGGCGGCGAGGATCCATGCGTGCCTGATCACGGTTTGAACTCCTTGGGTTGGCGGTTGCCCAGCAGCAGGCCGTCGGAACGCGAAAGCCGCTCGGAAAGCTGCTGCAGCGAGGCCAGCGTGGCGCGCAGCTCGTCCAGCGTGGGTCCGACCTGGCGCAGGCCGCCCTGGCTGAAGCTGGACAGCGCGCCGCGATTGTCGGCCACCAGCCCGTCCAGGTTCGCGGCCAGGGCGTCGAGCCGGGTCACGGTCTGGCGCAGGTCGCCGACGAGCTCGGCGCCCGGCCCGTGCAGCAGCGTCTGCGCCGACCGCGCGGCGCCGTCGATGCTGGCGAGGGTGGACTTGAGCTGCCCGGAAGCGGCGGCAAGCTGCTGGATCGCCTCGCCCAGCGCCTGGCGCTCCTCGCCCAGCGTGGTGGCGAGCGCATCCAGATTGTTCAGCACCGCGCTGACGTGGGCGCGGTTCTCGGCCGAGAGCAGTTCGGAGATCCGCGTGACCACCTCGTTGATGTTGACCATGATGTCCTCGCCCGAAGCGGTGAACTTGGCCAGCGGGGACAGCGTGGCGGTGATCAGCGGAACGTCCTGGTCGAGCGCCAGCTGCGGGCTGTCGAGCGACCCTCCAGAGAGGCGGATGTCGGCTACTCCGGTCACGGCCGCGAAACCGAGCGTGGCCTCGGTGTCGCGCCGCATGAGGGTCGGGTCGGCGATGCGCACCCGCACCACCACGCGGGAAAGATCCTTCGCATCCACCTTGAGCGAGGCCACGTCACCCACCGGCACGCCGTTGTAGGACACCACCGAGCCGCGGCTGAGCCCGATCACCGATTCGGAGAACACGATGTCGTAGAAACCGGCGTTGCGGTCGCGGCCGAAGCGCGCCAGCCACAGCAGGCTGGCCAGGGTGATCAGCACCACGACGATGGCGAAGGCGCCGATCAGCAGGTGGTTGGCACGGGTTTCCATGTTCAAGTCCTTGTCCGCGACGCGCTGGACTGCGCGGCGCGTCCGCGCGGTCCGTGGAAGTAGTCCTGGATCCAGGGATCGGGATGGCTGGCCACCGCTGCGAGCGTGTCGATGGCCAGCACGCGCCGCTGCGAGAGCACGGCCACCCGGTCGCAGATGGTGTAGAGCGTATCCAGATCGTGGGTGATGAGGAACACGGTGAGCCCCAGCGCATCGCGCAGGGTGAGAAGGAGCTGGTCGAAGGCGGCCGCGCCGATGGGATCGAGGCCGGCGGTGGGCTCGTCCAGGAACAGCAGCTCCGGGTCGAGCGCCAGCGCGCGCGCCAATGCGGCACGCTTGACCATGCCGCCGGAAAGCTGGGACGGATACTTTGCACCGGCCGAAGCGGGAAGACCGGCCAGCACCAGTTTGAGCGCCGCCAGCTTCGCCGTGCGATCCTCCGACAGGCAGTGCAGCTCGCGCATCGGCGCCTGCACGTTTTCGGCCACCGTGAGCGAGGAAAACAGCGCGCCGTACTGGAACAGCACGCCGCAGCGCCGGTCGATGCGGGCGCGTTCGTCCGCGCCCATCGCTGCGACGTCCTCGCCGAACAGCGCCACCTCGCCCGCGCGCGGGCGATTGAGGCCGATGATCGAGCGCATCAGCACCGACTTGCCGCTGCCCGAGCCGCCCACCACGCCGAGGATCTCGCCGCGACGCACGTCGAGATCGAGGTTCTCGTGCACCACCTGCGCGCCGAACTGGTTGCGCAACCCGCGCACGCGGATGACCACATCTTCGCTCACCGCGCTCACCAGTCCATCTCCATGAAGAACACCGCCGCCAGCGCGTCGATCAGGATCACGACGAAGATCGACTGCACCACGCTGGAGGTGGTGTGCCGCCCGACCGATTCGGCACTGCCGGACACCTTGAAACCCTCCAGACAGCCGATCAGGGCGATCATCACCGCGAACACCGGCGCCTTGGACAGCCCGACCCAGAAGTGGCGCAGCTCGGTCACCTCCTGGATGCGGGCAAAGTACATGGTGGGCGAGATATCCAGCGCCAGCGCGCACACCACCGCGCCGCCGAGGATGCCGGCGAGCATCGCCAGCGCGGTGAGCATCGGCAGCGCCAGCAGCAGCGCCATGACCCGCGGCACCACCAGCACGTCCATCGGACTCATGCCCAGGGTGCGGATCGCGTCGATTTCCTCGCGCGCCTTCATCGAACCGATCTGCGCGGTGAAGGCGCTGCCCGAGCGTCCGGCCACCATGATCGCGGTCAGCAGCACGCCGAACTCGCGCAGGAAGGAATAGGCGATCAGGTCCACGGTGTAGAGCGTGGCGCCGAATTCGCGCAGCACCGTCGCGCCCAGGAAGGCCACCACCGCGCCGACGAGGAAGGTCAGCAGGGCGATGATGGGAACGGCGTTGAGCCCGGTCTGTTCGATCTGCACCACCAGCGGCGTGAGCCGCCAGCGGCGCGGTGAAACCAGCACCCCGGGCAGGGTCGCCAGCAGCAGGCCGAGGAAGGCGACGAGGCGCAGCACGCCGCCCCAGACCTCGGCCAGCGCCGTGCCGATGCCCGCCACGAAGCGCCGCAGGCCGCCCGGCCCCGCGGGGCACGGAGCCGCCTGCGCGTTCGCCCCGGAAACGGCCGCCAGCAGGCGCGCGTTGGCCGGCGCCAATCCGTGCAGCGCACCGACGCCCGCCTCGCCCACCAGTTCGAGCAGGAGGCTCGCGCCGGCGGTGTCGAGACGGCCGAGCGAGCCGGCATCCACGCGCGCCGGCACGCCCAGGCCTCTCGCCCGAGCCACCGATTGCTCCAGCAGCGGCAGGTGCGCCAGGGTCCAGTCGCCGGACAGGCGCAGCATGCCCTGCGCATCCGGGCCGTCGAGACTGGGGACGTTCACGTCGGCGCCCTCATGCATCCAGGCACCAGTGCCAGGGCTCGTACACGATGCCGTGCGGGTTGCCGCGCGGATAGCTCATCGAAAACCCGAAGCGCGCGGCCTTCGCGGTGAGCCAGTCGAACTCGGGCGTCGCCTCGAAACTTTCTTCGGCGGGCGGTTCGCCCGGGGTGCCGATGTCCAGCGCCCGCCCGCCGTGGTGCTCGCTGTAGCCGGGCGCGGCGTTGACCGCGAGGATGTCCTCCAGCCTCTGCCCGCGCGCCAGCTTGCGGCGGAAGATTCCGAGCTGGTAGGCGTGGCTGCGGTAGCCGGAGATGGCCTCGAGCGCAACACCGTCCGCGGCCGCCGCGGCGCGCATCCGCATCCAGCCGCGCGCCGCCGCCGCCGTCAGCCACAAGGGTCTGCGGTAGCGATCGAATCCGGCGAAAGCGAGGCTCGCAGGCTCGGGAACCACCGGAAGACCGCGCGCCTCTCCGTAGTCCGCCCCGATCCCCAGTCCGACCAGCAGCAGGCGCAGCGGCGCCAGCGGCAGGGTGGCTTCGCCGGCGGCGGGCGCGTGATCCAGACGATCCAGCAGCTCGCCCTCGGCCATGGGTCCCAGCGCCGCGCGCAGCGCGTGCGGCTGCAGGGCCAGGACGCGCCCGCCCTTCACCGCGCCCAGCCAGCGCCCGTCGCGCTTGCGCCGCAGCAGCCAGCGCGCGCCCGCCAGCGCACGCACCGTCGCGCTGCCGCGGCCCTGCATCAGGCCGGCGGGCAGCGCCTCGATGCGTTCGAAGTTGATCAGACGGCACGAATCCCTGCGCATGGGATCAGGGTACCGGAACCCGGGCACGCGGCCCCAGCCCCGCAGCGGAACGCCCAAGCGCATCGAGCAACTCCTGCGGCTTTTCCACGCTCAGCACGAGGGCGCGCTCGCCGCCGCGCTCGGGCAGGACGAGGACGCGGCGGCGCTCGGTCAGGGCGCAGAACAGGCGGCGCTTCAGCGGCCGGCCGCGGAAGTGGCCGACCGCCACGCCGGGCAGCCCGATACCGTTGAGCTTGATCCGCGGTGCGAACTCGCTGGAGGCGTCCAGCGCGAGGACTCGCGCGGCCGCCAGGTCCAGATCGGAGAGCGCGACGCGGCGGCGGTAGCCGCTGGCGCGCACGCGCAGTACGCCGTCTTCGAGCCGCACCTGCATCCGGTGCAGGCCGAACCAGAGCAGGCCCGCCAGCAGGATCATTCCGGCTCCCGCGGCCGTGGTGATCCAGAGGCCGGCCGCAGGCATTCGTCCGGAGGTGCCAAGCGCGAGCACAAGGACGATCGTCAGCGCGGGCAGGACGGCGATCAGCGCCACGAGGCTGACGCGCGCCGACTTGCCGGGCGGCGCGATGGCGAAATCCCGTTTCACGGCGCGGTGCCCACGAAGGCCGTGATGTCCTCGACCACACCCGTGTCCACCTGGCCCGCGACCGCGTACTCCGCCGGTTCGGGCGCGCCTGCGCCGGCGATCATCAGGTGGTTGAGCGCCGGGTAGAAGGCGAACTGCACGCGCGCAATTCCGTCGAAGGCCTCGTGCCAGCGCGCGAAGTCGCCGTCGACGGTGACCTGGTAGTCGCGCCCGCCCTGCACCACGAGGATCGGCTGGGGAAGCGCGCGCGCGGTGGCGACGGGATCGTAGCCGCGCAGGTCGATCCAGTAGCGCGCGGGCAAGCCGAGCAGGGTGTCGGCCGCGGGTTCGCTCCCGGCGAGCGTGGCGACGGCGGCGGCCTGCGCCGCAAACTGCTCGATCTGCTCGCGCTCGTCCTCGTCGAGCTTCCCGTCGAGGTCGGCGAGGTAGCGCACCTGCTCGACCACGATATCCTGCAAGGGTCGCGCAGGTGCCGCCAGCAGGATCAGCCCGGCCAGGTCCGGTGCGCGCTCGGCGATGCGCGGGGCCATCATCGCGCCCAGGCTGTGGCCCAGCAGGAAGACCCGTTGCGGGTCGATGCCGGCGTGCGCGCGAAGCTGCGAAACCGCGCGCGCCGCGTCGTCGACCGTTTCCTCGTCCACGGTGAAGTCGCCGGAAGCGAACGCCTCCGGATGCGCGCGGGTGCGCTTTTCATAGCGCAGGCTCGCCACCCCGCGCTCGGCCAGCGCGTGGGCAAGGTCGCGGAACGGGTGGTTGGGGCCGACGGTTTCGTCGCGGTCGTGCGGGCCGGAGCCGTGCACCATCACCACCGCGGGGAACGGCCCGCTCCCGCGCGGCAGGGTCAGCGTGCCCTCCAGCGCAGAAGCGCCCTCGCCCACCGCGAACGGCGTTTCGACGAAGCGTTCGTTCGCCACGGGCGTCGGCGCCGGCGCCGGTACCGACTGCTTCGCCGGCACGAGGCGGAACCCGCTGATCTTCCCGTCCGAATCCACGGCGATGCGCGCGTCGAGCGCGGCCGGACCGAAGATCAGCGTGGAGGTGACCACGGGCGTTCCACCCACGAGTTCGCCGCGCAGCGGGCTACGCGATTTGCGCGCGCCGAGCTGGGCCGCAAGCGCCTCCCAGATCTTCTGCAGCTTGCCCTCGGCCAGCGCCTCGCGCACCTGCGGGGTGGTGCGGGCAAGCGCTTCTTCGTAGCGGCCGGCGTCGAGGTCGTCGAGGAAGGCTTCGCCGAGGCGCAGGTGTTCCGGATCGGCCCGCGCGCTGACCGCCGGCGGCATCAGCAGGGACTCGAACAGCCACACCGCGCTGAAATAGACGCCGGCAAGCGAACCCAGCGCCAGCACGACCACGACCAGCTTGCGGTTCATGATTGCAGTCTCACAGCGGGCGCTTCAGGAACAGCGTGACCACGACGCCGTAGAGCAGGGAATTGACCAGCTCCCAGCCGTCCCGCCCTTCCCGGTTCAGCGTCTCGGTCACCTCGTCGGGGCGGAATTCTCCCCAGATGCTCGGGGTGACGGTGACGACCTTGTATTCCCAGCGTTCACTGCGCATTTTCGTCTTCTCCCTCGTCGATTTCCGGCGCCGCCGGCGCGGCTGGCGACAGGCGCCCGGCCTTGCGCAGCGCGGCGCGCAGCACGTATTCGATCTGCGCGTTCACCGAACGCAGCTCGTCATCCGCCCACGCCTGCACCGCCGCCAGGACGTCGGCATTGATGCGCAGCGGATAGGCCTTTTTTTCTTTCATGGGATTGGGGATCGGGGATTCACGGGGGCGGGAGGGGGGAGGCTTTTCCCATTCCCCATTCCCCATTCCCGGGCCTCAATACAGCGAGCCGGTGTTGAGCACCGGCTGGGCGGCGCGGTCGGAGCACAGCACCACCAGCAGGTTGCTCACCATCGCGGCGCGGCGCTCCTCGTCGAGGTCCACCACGCCGCTCTTCTTCAGCTCGTCGAGCGCCATCTCCACCATGCTCACCGCGCCGTACACGATGCGGGTGCGCGCGGCGACCACGGCCTCGGCCTGCTGGCGCTGCAGCATGGCCTGGGCGATTTCCGGGGCGTAGGCCAGGTGGCTGATGCGCGCCTCGATCACCTCCACGCCGGCGCGCGCCAGGCGCTCGGAAATCTGCACCTTGAGGTGCTCGGACACTTCCTGCGGATGGCTGCGCAGGGCGATGCGGTCGCCGTCGTGCTGGTCGTAGGGGTAGCTCGAGGCCATCGCGCGCAGCGCCGCCTCGGACTGGATGTGGACATAGCTTTCGTAGTCGTCGACGTTGTAGACCGCTTCGGCCGAGTCCACCACCTGCCAGACGATCACCGCGGCGATCTCGATCGGGCTGCCTTCCAGCTCGTTGACCTTGAGCTTGCCGCTCTCGAAGTTGCGCACCCGCAGCGACACCTTCTTGGCCGAATAGAACGGGTTGTTCCAGCGCAGGCCGCTCTCCTTGACCGTGCCTGCGTACCTGCCGAAGAGGCTCAGCACGCCGGCCTGGTTGGGCTCGAGGGTGTAGAAGCCGGCCAGGCTCACCAGCAGCGCCAGCCCGAGGAGGATCGAGGCGACGACCATTCCCGGCGTCGCGCCACCGATGCCGGCGAGAAACAGCGCCGCGCTGCCCAGCAAGCCCAGCAGCACCAGAAGCAGGACGGGGATTCCCGGCAGGGATTTCTTGGCGATCTCGTGCATGACGCTCTCCTTGTTTGCGGATTTATGATATCACTTAGATATCATCTTGCAATACGAGTCACCCCTCCCGATGTGACCCGCTCGCCATCGACCCCCAGCCAGTAGTGGATCAAGGGCGCAGGCAGGCGTTCGGAACTGATCCAGAGCGCATCTTCCCGCGCGTCGAAGCCCATCCCTTCGGCCTGCGCCATCCACGGCAGGTCGAGCCGGCGCGGCGGCTGGCGCAGCGCCTGCGCCCAGCCCTGAGCGTGGCGCGGCCACAGGTAGAGGTGGCGATAGCTCATCACCGCGAACAGGGCGCCGTCGGCGCGGATGTCGGCCGCGGTGATCTGGCCGCGATACTTGCCGTAAACCGGATTCTTCTCGCGATCCTCGGCGCTGGGCTGGAGGATGCCGGCAAGCGTTCCGAGCGGCTCGGCCACCTGCACCGCCCCGGCGTCGTCGGGAAAAAGCGGCAGGCGGAACAGTTCGGGCGGGACGCGTTTCTTGGACACGAGGTAGACCGCGCCCTCGCCCGCATCCACCGCCACCGCCTCGCAGTCGCGCGGACCGTCCGGCCAGCGGAAGCGGATCGTGCGCACGGCATCGGCGCGCCCGTCCTCCAGCGCCTCGGGTTCCTCGACCAGATGCAGCGCCAGCTCGCGGCGCAACCCGCCGTTGTCGCCAGTGTCTGCCACCAGCAGGAAGGCACGCCCGTCCCGCTCGAAGCTGGCCAGGTCTTCCCAGTCCACATTCGGCACCGGAAGGTCCAGCCGTGCACGCACGCGGCCGTGCGCATCCACCGCGAACAGGGCGCTGGAGGCACCGCTGTCGTTGTGGACCCAGACGATGCCCGGATGCCGGCGCGAGACCGCCAGCCCGCTGACCTCCGCCAGCCGCGCATCGGTGAGGAGGGCCGAAAGCCGTGCGCCTTCGGGAAGTTCCGCCGGGCCGTTCGAAGCAGGTTGCGGCGCGAGCGCCGGATTCGCCGACGCATGCGCGAGGAAAAGAAGCAGGGTCAGGAGGGAAGTCGCGCGCACCATCGCGATGATGATGCCACGCCCGCAGCCCGGACGATCCCGCGCTGCGCCAGGCCAGTCCGGAAAAGCAAAAGGCCTCCCGCGCGGGAGGCCTTTCGTTCGCAGCTGCGCATCCGGGCGGGCGAGGCGGTGGAGGCATCCACCGCCTGCCCCGCACCGCCCGTCCGGGGCGATGCGGCCGGATCGGGCCTTACTCG
>Ga0116141_10000738_pt1 | contig 26782 bp, 19 predicted proteins | sample AD_UKC097_MetaG_FD_89744 | JGI IMG/M metagenome (GOLD analysis project Ga0116141, IMG submission 89744) | Active sludge microbial communities of municipal wastewater-treating anaerobic digesters from USA - AD_UKC097_MetaG | ecosystem: Engineered > Bioreactor > Anaerobic > Digestate | place: USA...
CAGGGTGGAGGAATATTTCAGAATGTTATCGAAAGCGTCAAGGATAGGGATCATACGGCGCATCAAGTCTTCTTTGGAGTCTTTTCTGCGCCCGACCCGCTGGGGCATTTCAGTCCGCTCCAGCACTTCAAGGCATGCGGAGAGGACATCCCGTTTACGGTCGCTTCGGACCTCCAAAGGAACTTCCTCAATCGGGAAGATCTCCTTGAGATCCGAACGATCAGATTTGCCGAGTCTCCAACCGGGCATTCCGCTTTCCTTGCTCTAAGGGTGTTCGTCGATGCAAGCCTTTCGGCTTGATCAACGAAGATTTCCGAGACGTTTCGCCTCTCGGAGTCCTTGTTTTGCGACCTTGTTCCTGGGATCAAGTTCCAGGATCTTTTCGTATTCTTTCAACGCAGCGGGGAATTTCCGCATTTCGAAGTAGGTTTCGGCGATCAGCCCTCGGACATCCAGATTGGCCGGATCGAAACGAAGCGCATTCTTGAAGTGCGCCAGGGCCTGCTGATGGATGTTCTGGCCACGCAAACGTTTCCCGATGGTGATATTTCCACGGATAATGTGATCCTTCACCTGTTCCTTGCCGCCGCTGACTTTCAGAGCGCGGTTCCACATGTGGAAGGCCTCGTTGATACGGCTTGTATTGAGATAGGCCCATCCGAGCTGGCACAGAAAATCGACATCATCGCGGCATTCATCAAAGCAGGATTCAAAGGCGCGGACAGCCTGGGCCCAATTGCCTCGCTGCATACAGGCATATCCCAGGTCTTTGCCGGAACCGCCCACAAAATCCTCGGAGGCACTTGTGGCTCCGCCCAGAAACCGCCCGCCGCTCTGTTTGTGCGCCGCCAGAATGAGCGCCTTGTAATATTCATCATCGGGGTATTGACGGAGAACCCCATGCCAGGCCTCCAGGGCTTTCTTCCACCATTTGTCCTGATTCTCCCCATCCTCCATCTTGCCATACGCTATGGCAAGGTTCTGGAACAAATCCCCATCCCGCATTTCCTCGGCAAGGGGCAGCCAAATCTCAACCGCTTCCTCCCAGCGTCCGGCAAAGGCAAGGTCATAGCCTTGCTTCCAGCGCATGGCGCGCCGGTTATGCACGGTTTCGGAATCGCCGGACTTATAGCGCAGAATCGTTTTGAAGTCCTCTTCCGCCTCTTCCCACCGTCCATGATCCGCCAGATAAAGCGAACGTCCCCGAAGGATGATAATGGCCTTTGCACGTTCCTCGTCGGGGAGCTGATCGAGGTTCCGCTCTCCCAGAATGGCGGAAAGTTGCTGATTTAACTTGAAATGTGACAATGGCTGTTCCGGGTAATCCGGATAATCGGAGTACCGGAGGCGCGGTGAAGGTGCAAGAATGGAAATATTCTCACGCGCCCTGGAAGCGGGATCCTTCAGAATATCGTAAGCGGTACGAACTTCGATGAATTCATCCGGATGATATTCGGGTGAATATTTTTTGACCAAAGCGAAATAAGCCGCTTTGATCTCGTCCTCCGTGGCCCGACGGTCCACGCCCAGGACTCTGTAGGGGCTTCGAGTGAGTGCAATATCTGTGGTGGTTTCCGTGTCGGCCATACTTCCGCCCGATGACAAACAAAAGAGGTCCCTGCCCTGTTGACAGGTGAAAACGTGCAATCTTAGCGTAAGGAACCAACTATTTCAACAGACTTCCCTTCTGTAAGATAGAATGAAGGCAAATTCAACCCGATTTGGGAGTGTCCCATGCTTGAACTGTCCCCCCAGAAACACACGGAATTGCTCTATTCCCATCCGGTCTTGCTGCTGTCCTCGCGTGTGGGCTTGAAGGCCAATGTCATGCCGGTTTGCTGGTATGTGCCGCTCAGTTCCATGCCGGCGTTGATCGGAGTCTCGTTGACCCCCAGCTCCCACACCTGCCACCTGGTGCAGGAATCCGGGGAATTTGTGCTGGGCGTCCCGGATGAAACCATGTTGAAAGAAATTCACTTCTGCGGAGTTCACTGTGGAATGGACGTGGATAAGGTTCGTCACTTGAAGATGGTGACCCACCGTGCCCGCGATGTCAGCGCATTCCTGCTTTCGGACTGCCTCGGTCAGATTGAATGCCGGGTCCGACAGGTGCAGTCCACCGGCGACCGGAAGTTCTTCATCTCAGAGGTGATGACGGTGACGGTTCAGCCATTTGCATGGAACAACGGTTGGACCGACGAGATTCGCCTGGTGCATTATCTGGGTGGGTTGGATTATCGGATTGGAGACGAGCGTGTGCGAGTTGAGGGAGTCCATCCGGGATACGTGCCGCCGGAACGATAGAGGGAATTCATAGACTGCCCCGATCCGGATTCGGGCAATTCATGAATTGCCGCTACAGGGTGGCCAAAGCCCCAGGGCTTTCTCCCCAAAGACTTCGGCTTCGTAGGTGTAAATCTCCGTGTCAGGGCTTTTCCAGGCATGTATGGACAAACCGGCCTTGCGGCAGGTCTGTTCCAGAAAAGTCTGGCGATCCCAGCCCTGCTCTGCTCCCACCTGCGGCAACAAGGTCCCGTGCCGCTGACTCCCGAAAGGCGATTTCCCGATAATATACAAACCGTGGCGGCCCACCTGGATCTCATCGAGATCCCGGACGCGGATCATCGGTGTCAAGACGGAGATCTCGATGTCCAGTTCAGGAATCTCACCGGGTGAGACGGGAAGAAAACGGCCGTCGTTGAGTGCCGCCTCTCGCGCCATGATGGCAACCAATTCCAGGACTGGGATATCCTCCGGTTCGAATCGCCCCAGGCAGCCTCGAAGTTCCTCATCCCGGTGAAGCGTAACAAAAACGCCGCATTTCCGGGCCAGATTCCCGAGAGGCTCCACAATTTCACAGATCGTGTCGTTTACGGCTGCCTGGACAGCATCACGGGCAACACTCAACAACTGCCGCTGCTCCAGCTCGGTCAGAAACGGACTTTCCCCTGACATTATTCTCTTCTCCCTTCCCAGAAGGATCGTTTAGCTAGTGCTGATACTTGCTCCTGCGGTTGAGCGATATACGGCCAAAGAACCGTAGCCCACCACCTCGTCTCTGGAACCGTAGGTGGAATCGCCGGAATTGCGGTAGGCCAGGATCTCGGCACGATCCGCGCCCAGGTTCCCGGCGGCACGCAAAGCCACGAGGACCGCACCAGCACCACAGAGAACACAATGCAGGCCCCGGACCGGTTCACGTTCCAATTCCGCCAGGCGGTTCCGAATATATTCTTCATTCAGAGTGACAAGCGCCTCCAGTGTCTGGCCGTCAATTCGAACCGCATCTTCATAAGGCGGGTAGTGAGTCATGTCCGACGATGCAACTAAAACGAACTTCTTTTCGGGGTGATTCTTCAGAACGGACGAGATCCCGTTCCCGATCTGTCTGCCCAATTCCGGGTCTTGTCCGCCGATCAGGATTTCGACGACACGCGCGCCGGGAAGCGCAGTCTGAATAAACGGGATCTGCATTTCGGCGGAATTTTCCGGGCGTCCAAAAGCCCCGGTGTGGGCGGCTTTGATATATGGCAGGCCCGGAATCGACTGTCGGAATTCCGATACCAGCTCGCGGTCGATGTCAATTCGCCCAAGGGGTGTTTCGCAGGCTTCCACGTCCAGGATCGAGGCTTCCGCTGCACCACTGTGGCAGACTGCGAGAACAATCGCTGTGTCGATTCCCCTGCCCTGCAAGGCACGATAGGAGAATCCCGCCACCGGCCCGGAGAAGGTATAGCCCGCATGGGGAGACATGACAGCAAGAATCTCCCCCGGGGGTTCGGCCATACGGGCTTGGTCGAGATAAGATTGTATTTCGGCCTTCAAGGCCCTTGGATTGCCCGAATACCATTGACCTGCGAGAGCGGCGTGTTTAATGCTCGACATGGTGTCTTTCTCTGCTGTTCGGGGGCGGGACGCACCCGCAAAACGTTCAAACTCCAGTCGGGGGCGAGACGCCCCCGCTCCTATATCATGATCCGTCATTCCGGCGAAAGCCGGAATCCAGGGTCCCAGGGACGGAGCACCGTTCTGAGTGATTGACCGTTGTGTATGATAGCAGTTCGGAAAATGAAGATAGAAGGAGACAACCCGGCGTGCCATATTCCGTGCATCTCATTAACAGGGACTATCCCTGGCTGCGGGATCTCCGTTGGGAAAACGATCCGGCGGGGTGGGTATCGGCGGGTGCGCAGGTAATCAAGAAATCCAAGTCCCGGTTCGTCTTTCTCTGGAAAGGGGAATCCCCCGTTTTTATCAAGCGATACTTGTCCCGTCGATGGACAACACAATGGTTGTCCTGGCTGGTGGGAGTGAAATCGGCGCGTGAGGCAAAAATCCTTTTGAAGCTGCGTGGATATGGCATCCCCGCGCCGGAACCGTTTGGGGTGGTCACTCCCTGGACGCCGCTTGGGCAGACAGCGAACTACCTGGTGCTGGAACCATTGCGCGGCCAGAACCTTCATGCGCTCATCCGGGAGTCGCCGGAAAAAATGGAAAGGGTCGCGCAGAAACTCGGTTCTCTTCTCGCACAGATGCATGCAATCGGATTTTTCCATCATGATGCAAACCTGCACAATTTCTTCTTGGATGAATCCGACGAGACACTGTATGCGATTGATGTGGATGGTGGCTGGTTCCCGCTTCGTTTATTGATGTATCACCGTCGGAGGAATGTGGAACAGGTTTTAAAATCAGGCCGGGGATGTTGCACTGACAAGGAATGGGAAGCACGATTTTGTAAGGCCTATGCGGAATCGGCGGGAATCCGCCTGGAGACCATCGCGGCGCTGTAGAACTGTTCAAAGAGATCGGCGATGCATTCGGGCGTATGTTGCCGCTCCGCTCGCATCCGTCCATTCCGCCCCATCTTCCGCAATCGGTCGGGCGATTCAATCAAGTCCAGAATAACCTGCGCCAGTACATCCGGTCCTTCATCGCGACAAATCACCCCGTTTACGCCATCCTCGACAAGATCCACCAAGGCTCCAATCGGCGAAACCAGGCTGGGTACTCCGGCCGCCATCGCCTCCAATACGGTCCGGCAGGTTCCATCCGAACCGGGCCGCAGATAGATCAGGAGATCCATTGCGGCAATATGCTGGGGGAAATCATCCGTATGGTATCCCCCGAAGATGACGGAATCGGTCAAGCCCCGTTCAATCACCAGGCGGTGAATCTGGTCCTCGTTCTCGCCCCGCCCGATCAGAAGGAGACGCGCATCCGGCCTGGCTCGAACCACGTGTGCCCAGGCTTCCACGACCAGATCATGACGACGATATGGCTGAAACCGAGAGATCATCCCGGCCACGGGAGCCTCGGCGGGAATATTGAATGTGCGGCGCACGGATTCGCCATCCAGTCCGGGGTGAAACCGTTCGATATCCACAAGACCGGGGAGGACCCAGCAGGCTTCCGGTCCAATCATTCGCTCATGGACCATTCGGTCACGTGTCGTGGACGAGACGCAGAATACCCCATTGACACGCCTGTAGATGTAGTCCGAGAGGGGATCTTTCGGCGGCGGTTGATCTTTGTAGACGCTCGCCACAAGAGCAGTACTTGCCGGGCGGGAACCATACGCGAACGCAGCAAGTGCCAAGTCATGGGGAAAATGGGCGTGGATGACATCCCACTCACCGCTGCGTATGAATTTGCGCAGGGCACGAATATCCGAAAGGTTATCCAACAGATTCAGATGCCGATTCAGGCGAATTTGTGGCACAAGATGCAGTCCCTGCTCCTCAGCCAGAGCGCCCAATCCCCGTCGCTCCTGTTTCTCGCGACTCGTGAAGACCGGTCCCCGACTGGAGAAACGAAACCGGGGCGGTCCGGCGGGAGAGGCAAATCCGATCTGGTGTCCGCGCTTCGCCAGCAATGAGCAAACCGTCAGTACCATCTCCGCGGGACCCGTGTAGCGGTCGTTTCCATAAAGATGCAGAACGCGGAGTCGGCGGACGGGGACGGCAAGCGACGGAGGCGAGTCAGGCCGCTTTCTTTCAGACACCACGTCCGGGGCCAGTTCGATCTGACTGGGAGAGTCAGATTCTGTTCTCAGGCGTTCCAGCATCCCCAGGAACAACACAAGAGCAGGAGTCACGTTCCTTGTGAAAAGTAGCGTGTCAAAACAACAAAAGACCGTAAATCCCACGGCAGCCCCGAAAAAGTAAGCATGTTCCCCATATCGACCCCATGTGCCGGAAGGCGAACGTGGCGGAACAAATCGCACAAACCGGACAGCCAGCCAGATTAACGCGAAAAGACCGGCGGGGCCGTAAATCAGCCAGACATGGAAAAAGAGATTGTGCGCATGGTTGATTTCCGGGTACGGAGGACGATCCACGCGAAAGGATTGCAGGTAAGAAACCCGATCCTTGACCGCATTCCCGCCACCCCAGCCGGACGCGGGAAGATCCGGGACAGCATAACGCATCATCTGGTCCCAAATCACCAGTCGGGATTGCGGACGGGAGCCAGAGATATCCAGAAAAGTCTCCTTCATCCGTCCCATGGCTGGACCGACGAAAAAAGGCGCGACGAGTCCCGCGATCAACAATAACGGCAAGAGGTGAACAAGCGCCCGACGTCCGCCCAACCGCCACATACAAACGAGGGAAACAAACAGCCCCAGGTAGGCCGCTCGTGAAAAGGTCATCAGAACCGCCAGGAAAATCAGTACCGCCACACAGAATATCCCCGCATGAACCCACCACTCTTTCGAAAGACGGGCAATCAGAAGAAGCATGGGCAATCCAAGCAGGGCGTAGGCGGCCAACAGATTGGGGTGGCCGAATGTGCCCTCTGCACGGAATTGCCCGCTTACAATCCATTCAAACAAAACCACCATCCCCAGGTAGAAGTTCCCGGCAACAAAAGCACCTGTGACCCATCGACCGGCACGTTCATGAAATGGGAAATTGACCAATGCGAAATAGAAAGCGGTGCACAGAATCAATTTGAGTGCTTCTTTGAGAGACTCGTAGCCGTATCCCGGTACGGCGCTGGAAAAAAGCGAGACAAGCGCCAGCCCGATCAGTGGAGAAAGGAAAATCCCCGGACGAAGACTCAAGTCACCCCCAAGAAGCCAAAAGACGATCCATGTGATCAGGAATGGCGTAAAAAGCTTGTAAGCATCTCCCCCAATAGAGACGGACTGCCCAAACAGATCAAAAGCAATTCTTCCGGCGGGGATGGTGAATAGAATGATTCCCAGCTGAATCCACAGGAGAATTCCCAACCAGGAACGAAAGTCATTTTGACGGTACTCGGCCATTTGCACGGTTATCATCACCCGGAACCGCAGGATCCTGACACAACCGGGTCTTCTCGTCAGAGCATAAACCGAAATGATACCATCACACAAGCGAGAAAGATTCCAGAGTATTGTCCATGGATTCCATGCCTCTTACCATCCTTCAGATCGCAAGCAGCAGCCAGATGACAGGAGAATCCGGTCATGTTCTCAGCCTGTCCCGGGGATTGATCGAACGCGATCATCGGGTCCTGATCGGCTGTCGGAGCATCAAGAAAGGGAAACCGATTGACCTGATGCTGCAAGAGGCAAAACAGGTGGAAGGCGCGGAGGTCTTTCCGCTCGGCCTGGTGAAAGGGGTTTCATTGCGATATGACTTGGCGGATCTGGGAACACTGGATCGCCTGTGCAGAAGCAATCCTGAATTGCGGATCATTCACGCTCACCGATCCAAGGAGCATTGGCTGGCCGTGCTGTTAAGGCGACGGTATCCATACTTGCGAGTTATTCGAACCCGGCATGTGACCACGCGCACCCGATCACACATTTTGAACCGCTGGCTGTATCGACAAACCGACGCGGTGATCGCCACCTCAAACGCTATTCGAGATGGGCTTGCCGCGTCTGGGATTCTTCCGGCGGAGAGGATTTCCATAATCCATGGCGGGATTGATGCAAAACGGTTCCATCCGGGAGTCTCCGGAGAATCGTTCCGAAAAGAACTCGGCGTGGATATGGATACCCCGTTGGTGGTCGCCGTAGGGCATTTGGACCAAGTCAAAGGTTATGGCGTGCTGATCCGCGCGTTCCGGGAGATTCACCGGGCGTTTCCTACCGCTCATCTGGTTATTGTTGGGGAAGAAATCAAGGTCCGACAGAACGATCTGCTCAGTCTCGCTGCCGATTTGGAAATTGCGGACCGGGTGCATTCGCCGGGGAGACGGGAGGATATCCCGGAGATCATGGCGGCGAGCACGGTTGGGGCAATTTCCTCGGTAGGCTCCGAAGGAAACAGCCGCGTGGCGCTGGAGTTCATGGCAACGGGAAAACCGGTGGTGTCTACCACGGTTGGATGTCTCCCGGATCTGATTCGAGACAATGAGACCGGAATCTTGGTCGCCCCTGGGGACTGCAATGCGCTGGCACAGGGGATACTCAGGATTCTGGAGACGCCGGAGATGGGGATGGAATTCGGGAGGGCCGGACGGCACCTGGTCGAGACAGCCTATACCGAGGAGATTGCAGCCAAGCGGGTTGAGGAGGTTTACATGGGGCTGCCATAAAGTGGACATGGCGGACGCGGTGGACATAGTGGACGTCTGAATGGTGAGTGATCCGCGCGGAATTTCCTTACGGATTTGGGTGGATTGGCATAAGATGGTTTAACCTTTTCGGGAAAAGGGTGGAACCACCTTGCACCTGTCTTTCGGAGACGTTCTTCTTCTTGCCTTTGAAGATATCGTGAATGCGCCGGTGCTCTTTGCCATTTTGACACCGTGCCTGGTGTATTTCTCCCGCTCCTTTCCATCCCTCGGTGCAGCAATATCCGGTTTGGGGATCGGGCTTCTTGCAGGGTCACTTCTGCCTCAAATTGTTGAGAATCCATGGGTAGCATTGGCGGCGGCTATCGCACTATCCGCACTTTGTTGGGGGCCGGTTTGGAAATGGGCGCGGAACCGAAATCGGTTGACGGAAGTCGACACCGTGCTCATGGTTGGCTCTGCGCTAGTCTTATTATTTTCTATCATCTGCATTCTATACAGCTGGTATACGGGACAGCGATCCTGGGGTGTGCGGCCCGTTGTGGCAGTGATTGTTCTTCTGGTCTGCTATCGAAGGCTGTCGCCTGTCTTCGCCCAGGGGAAAGGAATCCGTATCGCGAAAGGTATTGCAGTAGCGGGAGCGATGATCCTTTGCGCACGGGGAATGATCTGGTACGGACAGTATCACACGCTTTCTTCCGCAAGGTCGCCCCGTGCCGATTTCTTCGTGAATATCCGTTGCCTGGAGGCAACACAGAACGCTTTGGTGTATTTAGAGAACGGCAGAATGCAGGAAGCGGTTGGCGCGTTGCGGGAATGCCTTATCGGCGGGGGACCGGAAACGGTTTCCGCGCGTGTGGCAAGATGGTCTGGCCTGGAACCGACGGCACTGCCCCTCATACTGGCCTTCGGGGGACGTGTGCCTGTGGATCGTCGGACACACGTCTATTCATCCGCATGGGATTGTGCGCATGGCCGCATTCTGGTACTGGGCGAGAAAGGGAAACTATGGGCGTTGACTCGCTCCGGAGCAGAAAACTTGGGCACACCGCTGGCAGAGGCGATTGCAGTAACTCTCAGTATGGATGGATCGCAAATCGGCCTGATTTCGGAAAAGGGGAGAGTGTTTATCACAGATCACCAGGGGAAGGAATTGTGGAAATTATGGCTCCCTGAAGCGACCTATCGAGACATGGCAGGAACCGAGTCGCCAGATCGTTTCCTGGCACTCCGCGCGGATGGCGCGGTTTACAATGTCACCAATCAAGGCTCCCGGTTGCTTGAGGGATATCCCACCTGGAAAGACACGGAACCGGCCGTGTCGATTGTCTCAACTCCCGATGGAAAAGGGCATTATGTCCTGGACCGATTCGGGGGCGTGCATCCCAGAGGCGAGACGGTTATCCGGTACGAGGATCTGAAGGGGCAATCGGAGAGCGGCCATTACTGGCCGGAACGAGACACGGCACGTGCCATTCTTCTGGCCCCACCGGACAATGAGCCAATGTATGTGGATCGATTCGGAGGCTTGCACAGCATTGTCAAAAAGGACGGCGCGGTTTCTTACCATGGGAACGCCTATCCTCCTCTGGATGAGCCGGTTGTCGTAGATGTTCTCGCCGGGATTGTCCCTGGTCTGTTTCACATTCTCTGCGAAGACGGGCGGATTGTGCCCGTTCCGGACTACGGGTGGCTGATTCCGGGGGGGAAGCATGAGTGAACAGGCCCCCCTGCGTGTCTGGCACGTGGACTCTGGGAAACGTCATGGGGGCGGACAAGTCCAGATTTCCCATCTGTTGAACGGCCTCGTCCGTCGGGGAGTGGCCTGCACGTTGGTCTGTCCGAAAGAATCGCCGATTCCGAGCCTGGGCATTCCGCCGGAAATCGAAATAATCCACCTGAACCTGAGGTCGGAATGGGATCTTCCGTCGATTTGGAAACTGCGGAGGACGGTACGCCTGGGCAGGCCGGATATCCTTCACGCGCATGATGCCACCGCGCATACGATTTGCCTTCTCGCCAGAACCGACAGGCAGAAAATGGTCGTACACCGACGGGTATCCTTTCCGATCCATCGGCATGTGCTGACCCGGTGGAAATACGGGACCGGAGTGGACCGATATATCGCCGTAGCGGAATGTGTTCGGGACCGCCTGGTTGAAATCGGGGTGCCGAAGGAGAAGGTGGCGGTGATTCACAGCGCAGTGGACCTATCCCGATTCGAAAATATCGGGCAGGATATTGCCGCCGTAAGAGAAGAATTCGGCTTGACGGAAAATCGAAAGATCATCGGTACGGTCGGGCGACTCACGCGAGAAAAACGGTATGATTGGCTGCTGGACACCCTGAAGTCGATTCTGGAAAATAATCCCGCGTATTGTCTGGTCCTGGCGGGGGATGGCCCGGAACGCGGGGCGTTGGAGAGTCAGGCCGAACATCTCGGCATTCGGGAGCAGATCGTGTTTGCGGGGCATCGAGAGGATGTGCCCCGGCTTCTGTCGGCTTTTGATGTTTATGTGCTTTGTTCGGAATCGGAGGGGTATCCGGTCAGTCTGGCGGAGGCGATGGCGGCAGGCTGTGCTGTGGTGAGCACCGATGTGGGCGGGGTCTCGGAAATTGTGAGGCCAGGCGAGAACGGGATTGTGGTCTCGCCAGATGATGGAGTCCAGCTGAGAGATGCCGTCGGGGATCTGTTGCAAAATGAACAATCGCGGATGGAACTGGGCCGTGCCGGTCGAGAATCCGCGATGAAAAAAATGGGGGCAGAAGCAATAGTCGAATCGGTTCTGAAGCTGTATAATGAGTGCATATTATGAGACGGTGAGGCGACTGAATTGCGATGGCAAAACCAAAGCGATTAAAAATCGTCGGGAACTTCTCATCTGTTCTGATTATTCGTCTGAATGACATTGGCGAAGTGGTGATGACCCTTCCGTGTCTGGATGCGGTGCGTCATGCGCTTCCGGGCGCACGGATCGGGTTCCTCGTATCTCCCCCAAGCCATGAACTGCTTCTGCATGACAGCCGAGTCGACCAGATCTTTGTTTTTGAGAAAAAGCTGTGGCGGGATCGTCCATCCCTGAACGGTATCAAGCAGCTGGGGAAGCTTCTCCTGGACCTTCGGCGCGAGCGTTTCGACTTGGCTATCGATCTTCACAACAATCCATCCACGCACTGGCTGGCCTATGTGTCCGGAGCCAAGTACCGGGTATCGATGGAATCGAAATATGGTTCTCGGCATCTGATGACGTGGAATGCCGCTCCATGTGCAGGCTGGGAACAGATGCACAACATCGAACGGCATTTTCATGTTCTCACCTCGGTGGGAATACCAACTCGAGGGGCGGAATATCGCTTTGCGTTGGATCCGGAGTCCAGGATGCGGGTGAAGACCCAGCTGGACCAGGAATTGGATCCGGGAAAGCCTGTGATCGTCCTCCAACCGGGGGCGGGTTTGCCGGAACGATGCTGGCCCGTACAGCGATTCGGGGAGTTGGCCGCTCGGTTGGTGGAGGAAGCCGGAGCACAGATCGTCGTCCATTGCGGTCCGGGCGAGGACCACTTGGGGGAACGAATCCGGCAGTCGGTATCGCAGCCGGTTTTAATTGCAAAGCGCCTGACATTACAGGAGTTAGCGGGGCTGTTGGATCTCTGTGACCTGCTCGTATCCAACGATTCGGGGCCGATGCACCTGGCCGCTGCTCTGGGGAAACCGGTGGTCGCGGTATTCGGGCCAACGCATCCTCAACGTTCGGGGCCTTATCAGACCCGTTCCGTGGCAGTCAGCAATTACGTGGAATGCTCGCCTTGTGGCATTCAGAATCTTTCGTGCATTCACCGGAAATGCCTGACCGATATCTCGGCGGACGAGGTATACGACGCGGCGGTAAACCTCCTGAGCCAGGAGCGGGATCGGCCACAGGAAGAATCCTCCGGAATCGCCTCCGCCGGGGCCTCATGACTCAATCCATCGCCTTGATCCATCGCGCCGGTTGGGGAGGAGCCGAGCAGACTCTCCTCGATTTGATTGCAGGTCTCCCGGGCGAGGAATGGCGAGTAACGGCAACCGTGCTGAAAAACCGGTTCTCCCGGAATCTCGCTGCACTGAACGTGAACGTCGAACTGATGAGAAAGATCCCTGCCTGGCGAAAGGGCAGGGATTTCATAGCCTGTTATGTATGTACGCTTGGTATGGTGGGGATGGCCCAACGAATTTGCGCAAAAGTCATAATCGCAGGAGACATCCGTACCGCGCCATTTGCTATTCGGGCAGCATTGAATCTAAAAATCCCCAGTCTGGTCTTCATACAGGATTCGACCATTGAGCAGCGGCATATCATGGCCTATAGAGTAGATGAGGCCGACAGGGTGCTCTGTCCCTCCAACCGCCAACTTCAACACACCATCCAGGGAGGGGTCGATCCGTCCAGGGCCATTCTCCTGCCGGTTGGGATCGACACCGACCGCTTCAATCCGAATCGGGATGGATCGCATTTACGAAGTCAGTGGAAACTGCGTAAGGATGCCGTTCTGGTGGGATGTATCGGGAGTATGTCCAGCCTGAAAGGTCAGGACCTTCTGCTGGATGCCATGCTGTCGTTGATGCAGGAAGACAAACGAATCCAGCTGATCCTGGTGGGATCGGGAAAGAAGGCATTTATCAGGGAACTAACAGAGCAGGCGGACGAGTTTCTCTCTAACGGGAGGGTTCGTTTCGTGGACTGGATGGATGATGTGGAGGCAGCGTATTCGGCGGTGGATGTGGTGGCGGTTCCCTCCTGGTCGGAGTCGTTTTCACGTGTGACGGCGGAAGCGATGGCCTGCGGGAAAGCGGTTGTCGCCACACAAACCGGCGCGGTGGAAGAATTGTTCGACGGGGATCGTTGCGGAATATCGGTTCCTGTCGGCGAAGACTCGCCGATGCAGGAGGCATTGGCCCGCCTCGTAAATGACGCCGAACTGCGAGTTCAGTTGGGGCATGCAGCATCTGAACGGATAGCCAGTCATTTCCCCCTGGCGAAATCGCAGGAACAGTTCCGGACTATTCTCCAAAGCATTTGTAGTTGACAAGGGCCTCTGGGTACAACCGATGGAATGGGATTACCACAAAACACTGACCAGCATTCAGAATCCCCTGGTGAAGCAGGTCGCGAAATTGAAAGACCGGCGGCATCGGGATGAACTGGGCCTGATGGTGATCGAGGGATACCGCGAGATCGCGCGTGCATTCGAGAGTGGGATTCGGATCAATCAACTTTTTGTCTGCAGAGAACGGCTACAGAATGAGCAGGCGGAGGGAATTATCCAACAAGCGACGCAAGCAGGCAGTGAGATTCTGGAGATCGACACACGGATTCTGGAGAAGATCGCCTACCGGGAGAACCCGGATGGTCTGGTGGCCGTGGCAAGACAACCCGCCTGGTCGCTGGAGGATTTTCGGTTGAGCCAATGCCCCCTGGTTGTCGTCGCAGCAGGCTTGGAGAAGCCCGGCAACCTGGGATCGATCCTGAGAAGCGTGGATGCAGCAGGGGCGGATGGTGTGGTGGTATGCGATGGGATTACAGACCCGGCGAATCCGAATGTCATCCGCGCCGCAACCGGCACCTTGTTCACCGCCCAACTCGCAAAAGCGAGTCCTGAAGAGACGCTCCTCTGGCTGGCGGAGAAGCGGATTCGAATTCTGGCTGCATCACCGGAGGGACGGAATGAGTTCTGGGATACGGACTGGCGGAGACCTTGCGCGATTGTAGTCGGCACAGAACATGCCGGCCTGGACAAGAGATGGCGCGAGGGCGCAGAAGAGACGGTTCGAATTCCCATGAAGGGCCGGGCAGATTCGTTGAACGTGGCCGTAACAACGGCACTGCTGCTTTTTGAGGCAGTGCGGCAGAGAAAAGGGATCGCGTCACGATAAGAGAAGGCTTGGCAAATCCGCCCGGGAATCAGGGGGAAAGGCTATTGAGAACCTGCTTCAGGCGCTCATATTCATTCATCAACACGCCGTATAGATCCCGAATGACTGCGGAGTCCAGATTCTTGGCGGCGGTTTCAATCTGCAACGCTGCTTCGCGCATGGCATAAGCGGAAATATTCGCTGCCCCGCCTTTCAGGGAGTGAGCACAATCCCGAACACAAACCAGATCCTCGTTCTCTATCGCCTCCTGGAGTTTCCCCATGGAAAGATCCGTCTCGACCAGATAGGACCGGAGGGTCTCCAGAAGGAATTGCTCGTCATCGTAAACTCTTTCGAGCAGTGCGGGGCGGTCAAAAACGACCTTCCCCGAATCGGAGTCGGAGACATTGCTGTCGGGAACCGACAAGGCCGATTCCCCACTGAAATCAGGAACACAACCGATCCTAGTCCCTCTGACCTGCTTATGGATGATGGCGTTCAGGTGACGGGCTTCGATGGGTTTCGCGATGTAATCATTCATCCCGGCCTGAAGGCAACGCTCACGATCCCCTTTCATTGCATGAGCAGTCATGGCGATAATCGGGATATACCGCACAAGGCCATCCATTTTTCGGATGCGGGCTGTGGCCTCATATCCATCCATTTCCGGCATCTGGCAATCCATCAGGATGACATCAAACGGGACCCGTGCAAGCACATCGACTGCCTCTTGACCGTTAGAGACGGCTTCCACCTGGTAGCCCAGTTTTCTCAGAATCTGAATGGCCACTTTGCGGTTCGTCGGGTGGTCTTCCACCACAAGAATCCGCAGTCCCCGCCGCCGTTCGTTCTCGGCCAGGGTATGCCGCGTGACAAGTGGAGAGATCTCACGGCTTGGGGAAAACTCCGGCAGAAGAATGGTCGCGAGACAACCCTGCAAGTGCGATGGATTGATGGGCTTGGTCAAATAGGCGGAGAAGCCGATTTCTTTCATCCGGGCGGCATCGCCCCGTCGCCCCATTGACGTCAGCAGGACCAGGGCCGTATTGCGGATGATAGGGTCTGCTTTGATCGCGCGACCGAGTTCCTCTCCGTCCATACCCGGCATCTGGTAGTCAATCACAGCCACCTCAAAGGGATCTCCGGCTTGTACAGCCTCGCGGAGCATTTCCAGGGCCTGCCGGCCACCGATGATCTCCTCGTGACGACATCCCCATGATTCCAGCTGCGCCCGGAGAATGCGACGATTGATCTCATTATCGTCGATTACCAACACCCGTCGTCCGCGAATATCGGCGGCACGCATCCGCAAAGGACTCTCGGCATCCGAGACTTTTTCCAGAACGGCAGTGAACCAGAATGTCGAACCCTTCCCTGGTTCGCTTTCTACCCCGACATCGCCGTTCATGATTTCCACCAGTTGCTTGGAAATCGCCAACCCCAGCCCGGTTCCGCCGAAGCGGCGAGTTGTTGAAGAATCCACTTGCGTGAAAGACTGGAAGAGAGAATCCATCCGGTCGGGGGGAATACCAATGCCGGAATCGGTCACGGCAAAACGGAGAGTGAGATCGGACTCCGTCTCCCGAACCAGAGACGCTCGAACGGAAACCTCTCCGGAAAGGGTGAACTTGATGGCATTGTCAATCAGATTGCTGAGGACTTGCCGGAGTTTTCCCGGATCGCCGCGAACATAAGCAGGAACATCCGGCGCAACGGAATAATGCAACTCCAGTCCTTTCGCCTGCGCCCGCCGGGTCACGGTACCGATGACATCCTGCAGAGAAGTCCTGAGGTCGAAGCGTATGAACTCCAGGGTCAGTCTTCCGGCTTCAATCTTGGAGAAATCCAGAATATCGTTGATGATGGACAGAAGAGAGTCGGCGCTGCTCTGAAGGGTTTCGGCAAAATCACGCTGTTCGGCGTTCAAGTCGGTTTCCAGCAACAGGCCGATCATGCCGACCACACCATTGAGGGGAGTCCGGATTTCGTGACTCATGTTGGCAAGAAACTGGCTCTTGGCGACCGTGGCAGCCTGCGCAGAGTCCAGGGCCACCCGGAGATCTTCTTCCACCCGGAAGCGAGCGACCGCACCACTGCACTGGTCGGCAAACATGCGAAGCAGATTCAGATCGTCCTCGCCGTATCTGCCGGGGGTATAGCTCTGGACCGAAAGACAGGCAACATACCGCTCTTGCCAGAGAATCGGCATGAACAGAAGCGAGCGGGAAAACCGTATGTCGTCTCCGAAACCAAAGTATTCGGAATTCTGAGATGCTCCGACCACATTGACCACTTTGGGTTCCTGCAACAGCGCCGGGGAAGGCAATGCAACCGGGGAGATTTCCCTGGGTTGGCCGCCATGGACAGGCGTATCCTCGAAATAACCGTCTCGGAACTGAAGCGTATCGCGGTCCAACATGCAGAACCAGAATGCATCGTGAGAGAACAGTCGCCTGGATTCCAGCGCGATCACACGCCCGATCTCCCGTGCGGACAACGGCCCCGCCAATTCCTTCGAGAGACGGCGAAGGGCCTCCCGCTCCTCCTCGGTACGCTTGAGATCCGTAACATCCAGCCCGACAAAGACAGCCTCTTTGTTGTCGGAATACTTGCGACCGTAAACCAGGAAGCTGTGGAGCCTTCCATCTATGGTTCCAGTTGTCAACACGCTGCCGCTTTCCTCGGCGGACAGGAAAAGGTCCTCGACAAATCGGCAGAAGAGTTGATCGGATCCCCGAAATCCAACCGGTTTTCCCGCCAATTCCTCGGACGACATTCCCAGCAGCTGCCCCAGGTATCGGTTCATTCCCCGATAGGTCAAATCGGATCCAACCCAGGAGACACAGGCGGGAATTGCATCCAGGACGGCCATCAAGTGATCGCGAGTACGTCGCAGGTCTTCCTGGTCCTTCTCCCGATCGGTGATGTCTTTGACATATTCGATGATCCCGGCCACCTCCCCCTCGGAGTTCTTCAGCGGATAGGCCGTCAGCTCCAGGGTCCGTCTCGACTGCCCTTCCACCAGAGAAGAAACGATCTCCTGTTGGGTTTCCCCTGTCTCCAGTGCTTTGACCGCCGGACACCGGACGCAGGGACCTGTCTTCTGTTGGTATACTTCGTAGCATTTCCTCCCAATGATCGGCATCTCCTGAGGATAGGCTTTTTCCATAGAAGCATTGACCCGAACGATATTCAGTTCGGTATCCAAAACAGCGATCCGTTCCTGGATAGCGTCCATGAATTGCTGGAAATGCTTGTCGAACATGGGAACCGTATGCCTATGCTGCGACTGGGCGAGGGTTCCGGCCAAGTGGTCAAGTTCCCGATCGTCCCTCGGCTCCGGGCAGTAGTCTGTTCTCAGGAATTCATCTTTCATACCGGCAATGTTCCCATTATTGCAGATCCCTGTTCGGGACAAACACAGTCACGATCTTTGCACAGTATACCATAAGGATTATTGTGTAGAGGCAACAGAGGTCCGTTTCCCGGATTCAAAGAAGACAACTGACAGAGTCCTGCGGAAATGCAGGGGAATGGTGGTCTCGTCATAATAGATCAAAAATGGTATCTTTATCGGTAGATCGAGGAACAACAGAATAAGAGCCCACTTACCACGATGGACCAGCCAAATTCCTCAGGAGGGGATGCTCAAGCCAAAAGACCCGTGGCAATCGGGAGCGGAATGACGTCCACGAAACATGAGTTTCGGGCCGAGTACGTCAATCCGTTCATCCGGAGCGTCAGTAATCTGTTCCGAACGTTGTTCAAATGCAATGTGGAGAGGAAAGAAGTGGTGCTGAAACGCCGTCTTCCACCGAATCTGGATATTGTGGCCCTGGCTGGTTTGAGCGGTGGGGTGCGTGGATTGGTTGCGCTGGCATTTCCAGTACGAACCGCGCTGGCGATGGTGAGCCGCGCCTATGATGAGCGGATTGTTGTGGTGGATGACAAGGTTCTGGATGCCGTGGCGGAATGCGTGAATATCGTCGCCGGCGGTGCTCAATCCGAATTGGCAAGTGCGGCAGGGACACCGATTGTGCTGAGTCTGCCCACCGTCATTCGAGGGAACGATTTCAGCCTGGAATATCCGGCATTGCGAAATTGGGTTGAGGTGCCGTTTACAAGTGAGCTCGGTCCATTCTCGATACGAATCACAATCGCAGCAAACAGGAGTGAGAGTGACAGCAATGCGAGCATTGATTGTGGATGATTCCGTTCTGGCCCGAGCCATGCTGGCCCGGGCACTCAAGGAATCGGGGATTCCGGAGATCGATCAAGCGGAAGACGGATTTGAAGCGATCGAGAAAATCCGGGAGAATGCCTACGATTTGATCCTGATGGACTGCAACATGCCCAACATGACGGGTTTGGACACAGTCAGGACCATTCGAAATGAGGGGAAAGAGATGCCGATTATTGTGGTGTCATGCGAATCGGACCAACGTATGGTTGCGGAGATTCTTTCCTCCGGCGCCAATGATTACATTGTCAAACCTTTCGAGCCCAAAACCATCAGCGGGATTTTGCGGAAGGTATTGCCTGATTCATCCAAACAGGATCGCGACCTGTAACATAGCGATTTTGGGAGAGTGCCTGTTGACCAGGTTCGCGTGTCTTTCGAAAGTCCGTGAGTCTGACAAGGGCGTGGAATTGGGGTGAGCGTGTGCCTGCGAACCTCAATCCATGTTCAACATTCATGAATCCGGAGTACAAGGCAGGAATCCATGAGGCGTTTTCTGGTCAGTGTGGTTCTATTGGGCATCTCGGCCGGCGTGGTGTGGCGAATTGTCACGATGGAGGCTTCGCCGAAAAGTGGATTCTCCGGTCGCGGTCAGGTTCCGATCGCCGTGGAATGCGCGGAAGCGATTCAGGGGGATGTCGACGACGTAGCCATCTTCACAGGAACCCTGGCCGGGATCGCCGAAGTGCAGATTTCCCCCAAGATCGCCGGTCGAATTGAATCCCTTCAAGCGAACTTGGGAGACGAAGTCCGACAGGGACAGTTGCTGGCAACACTGGACGACAGTGAAGCACGTCATGCGGTCACGGAAGCCCAGGCGAAGTTGGCGGTCGCCCGTGCCGGCCTGGAGGAGTGTCAAACGAACCTGGAGACCGCCAGACGCGAGTTGGAGCGAGTCCGGACTTTGCGAGAACGCAAGGTTGCGGCGGCCTCGGAACTGGAAGCGGCGGAATCAGAAGTCTCCACATTGGAGGCCCGTAAGAGATTTGCCGAAGCCAACATCCTCCAGCAGGAAGCAGCCTTTCGAGTGGCGGAAGCACGGCTTTCCTACACACAAATCGCCGCACCGATCTCGGGATTCGTGGGGAAACGCTTCTTTGACGAAGGAACCATGGTCTCCGCTTCAACCCCTATCTTGTCACTGGCCGATATCCGGACTGTCAAGACCGTTGTCAACGTGGTCGAACAGGACTATGCGAAAATTCGGCTTGGGCTGACAGCCTATCTGTCCGTGGATGCATACCCGGATCGTGAATTCGAGGGGCATGTGTCTCGAATCGCTCCGGTTTTGGATTTGGATACACGTACCGCAGAGACGGAGATCGAGATTCCGAATACCGACTTGTTGCTGAAACCCGGGATGTTCACACGGGCGCGGATTCACTTCAGCACCCATCAAGGTGTCACCCTGATCCCCAATCGCGCTCTGGTGAAACGGGAGATGAAGCAGGGAGTGTTTATGCCGACTGCCAACAACAAACAGGCTCGCTTTATTGAGTTGGAGGTGGGAATCTCGGCAAAGGATGTTATTGAAGTAACCGGCATTCAACCCGGACAGCGCATCATTGTTCTGGGACAGCATCTTCTCAACGAAGGAGATCCCATCATTGTGAACGCGACTTCGGAAATCAGCTCCTTTTAAAGCGACCAGCTATGAAGATCTGCAGCCTCGCCATCAATTATCCCGTAACCACAACCATGCTTTTCCTGATGGTGATTCTGTTCGGAGCCGTCTCGTTTGTCCGATTACCGATTGACCTTATGCCGGATATCACGTATCCCAGTATTACGGTTCGGACGGATTATGAGCATGTAGGTCCCCAGGAAATCGAGCAGCTCATCACACGGCCGATTGAAGAAACCGTAGGCTCGGTTCAGGGGGTGGAGAAGATCCGTTCGACATCGACGGAAGGAGAAAGCTCGGTCCGCGTCAGTTTTATTTGGGGAACCGATCTGGATGCGGCGGCAAACGATATCCGAGCTCGTGTGGACCGAATTCGCGGACGGTTGCCGGAAGATTCGGAGACGCCGGTAATCTACAAATTCGATTTATCCGCATTTCCAATTCTATATTTGGGTGTTTCCGGTGCTTTGGATCCGGTGGAGATGCTGGACCTGGCGGAACATCAAATCAAGTATCGGATTGAACGTGCTCCCGGAGTAGCCGCGGTCGATATCCGTGGCGGTCTGCGTCGAGAAATCCATGTGGATCTGGACCGGGAAAAACTGACTGCACTCGACCTCTCACTGGACTCTGTATTGGAAGCTCTTCGGTCGAGGAATCTGAATCTGCCCGCAGGAACGGTAGAAGATGGAAACCTGGACGTTCTAGTGCGAACGAAAGGGGAATTCGAGACACTGGATGAGATCCGCAATACGTTCGTCCGGATTCGTAATGGCGTTCCGATTCTTGTGAAGGACATTGCAACGGTGGAAGACTCCTATGAGGAGGTTACTCAGACAGTCCGGCTGAACGGTGTTCCGGGACTGCGAATGTATATCAACAAGCAGTCCGGAAGTAACACCGTACAGGTAGTTGACGCCGTGCTGAAAGAAGTCGAGCGTATCAACGTCGATCTGCCGCAAGTCAAGGTGTTTCCGACCCTGAATACATCGGACTATATCAAGCGCGCCATCAACAATGTGAGCAATTCCACTCTGTATGGAGCCACATTTGCCGCGGTCGTCTTGTTCTTCTTTCTGCATAGCCTGCGCACCACCCTCATTATCGGTGCGGCGATTCCGATCTCGATCATGGCGACGTTCGGTCTCATGTACTTTAGCGGGTTTACGCTGAACATCATGACATTTGGCGGACTGGCCTTGGGAGTGGGAATGCTGGTAGACAATGCCATTGTGGTTCTGGAAAACATCTTCCGTCATACGGAGAGGGGAGTCCCACCGAAAGAAGCCGCCGAGACAGGATCGTCGGAAGTCTCCACAGCGATTATGGCGAGCACTTTGACGACGCTGGTCGTATTCCTTCCGGTGGTTTTTATCCGTGGGATTTCCAGCATCACTTTCAAGCAATTGGCTTCGGTGGTCTCCTTTGCACTTTTCTGTTCGCTCATTGTGGCCCTCACTTTAATTCCCCTCCTGGGAAGTCGCTTTCTTCGCGCGGGAGGCCGTCCGGGAGACAAAACCGGAGGGGGACTGTTGATGACTTTCGTTCGGAAAGAATACGGCATATTGCTCCATACCGCGCTTCGCTATCGGAAGACGGTGCTGTTTCTTGCATTGGCGCTGTTTGTGGCGAGTATCTGGCTCACGAAAAAGATCGGTGTCGAATTCATGCCTCAGGCGGATGAAAGCGAGGTTCGGATCAACGGAGAGATGGCGGTTGGAACGCGGATTGAAGTGCTGGATGCGATGTTTGCGAGAATCGAGAAGATTGTGCGAGAGGCGGTTCCGGAGGCAACAACGATCTACTCACGGACCGGTGGGGGTGGATTCAGCAGCAGTGGCGGACATACCGGGGAGGTCCGAGTGACCCTGGTCCCCGTGTCTCAACGTACTCGATCGAGCACGGAGGTCGCCCAAGCTCTGCGACCTCTGCTGGCGAGCATTCCCGGGACAATCATTCGTGTCCGGGAAGGCCAGGGGCTTTTCCTGTTCCGAATGTTGTCCGGGGGCGAAGAGGAGGCCGAGGTCCTGGTAAGGGGGTACGACCTCGATATGGCACGTGAACTTGCCCTGCGTGTGAAACGCGAGATGGAACAAGTCGAGGGCATTACGGATGTATTGATCAGCCGTGAGGAAGGTCAACCGGAAGAGATCGTCCGCATCGACCGGGCAAAAGCCTCGACTCTGGGCCTATCCGTCTCCAAGATCGCGCGCGATATCGAAACCTGTCTTTCCGGAACCAATGCAACAATGTTCCGGGAAAGCGGAGATGAATACGAAATCCTCGTTCGCTTGAAGGAAACGGACCGCCTCTCGGTGCAGGACGTATTGAACATGACAGTGACAAGCGAAGGCGGTCGGAGCATCGTTTTGAAGAACGTAATCCGGCTGGAACGTCGGGAAGGTCCCGTACGCATCGAACGAGAGGACCAGCAACGCGTTATCAGTGTTGCCGGAAACATCACGGGCCGTGACCTGGTGTCGGTGATGAAGGATGTCCAGGCGCGGGTCGCAAAAATTCCCAAGCCTCAGGACTTCGAGATCATACCCGGCACGGAATATGAGGAACAGCAAAAAGCCTTTCGGGAATTGTTGTTCGGCCTGGGCCTGGCGATCATCCTGGTGTATATGGTAATGGCCTCTCAATTCGAGTCTCTCGTGGATCCCTTTGTGGTGATGTTCTCCATTCCGTTGGCGACAATTGGCGTCGTTGTGACTCTCCTGCTCACCAATACGATATTCAGCCTTCAGGCATTTATCGGCTGTATCATGCTGGCGGGGATTGTAGTGAATAACGGAATCATTCTAGTAGACTATACAAATCTCTTGCGGCGTCGGGATGGAATGCTGCTGAATGAAGCGATTGTGGAAGCCGGTCGAAGGCGGTTGCGCCCGATTCTGATGACCACCATGACGACAGTAGTAGGACTGATGCCGCTGGCCCTCGGTTTGGGGGAAGGAGGCGAGGTCCAGGCTCCCATGGCCCGTGTGGTGATCGGCGGTCTTACCAGTTCCACGCTGATCACACTGGTGATCATTCCGGTAGTTTACTCGCTGTTTGAACGAGGCAAGATACCCGATGCCACAAATTAAGTATCGACCGAGGATCTTCTGATGCGTTTTGTGATCTTGTCCCTTCTTTCGGGTCTTCTTCTTGCCATTTCGATTCCCTGCATCAGCGCACCGGTTGCAGGCGAAATCGCCTCCGCCACCCTGACTCTCACCGTCACAAACAGCATCCTGATGGCGCTCGAAAACAACCGTGCACTGGCAGTAGAACGGTACGGGCCGGATATCCTGGAATCGTTCGTTACGGAAGAGGAAGCGAGTTTTGATCCCTCTCTTCAGGCGCAATGGTCTTCGTCGGAGACACACGGGCAGCGGACTTCGGGGGTCGGCGAGTTCACGACGGTTGAATCCATACAACGAACCACCACGGTGGATATCAACAAACGAACCACTCGGGGATGGGATGTCGGATTGGAGGCATCGGCGGGGTCACGTTCCTCGAACGTTTACAGAAGAATGTTCTCCACAAGGCTGGGAGTCAGTTTGAATGTTCCTTTGATGGAAGCGGCGGGAAAAGAGGTCAACCTGGTTGGAGTGAGACAGGCCCAACAAGACACGGAGATTTCTCGACAGGAACTGCGCGGATTCGTCCTCGAACTGGCTGCGCAGGTAGAGGAAAACTACTGGGATCTTGTGCTGGCCCGCGAGGAACTCAATATTCATCTGACATCGTTGGATCTTGCACGGCAACAGATGGAAGAGACCCAGGCTCGAATCGAAGTAGGGGATTTGCCGGAAATCGACATCGCGGCGGCAGAGGGAGAGGTGGCTTTGCGAGACGAAGATGTCATCGACGCGGAGAGCACCATCCAGAAAACAACTCTCCTTCTGCTGAGATCACTGAATCCTCCCATGGAAAATCTCTGGTCCTTGCCGATTGATCTGGTAGACACTCCCAACCGGGAAGAGCCGATTCTCGGAGACATACAGGAACAGATCCGGATTGCCCTTGAGAATCGCCCGGATCTCAACCAGGCGCATCTCGAATTGGAAAGAAACGAGTTAGAGATTGTTCGAACACGCAACGGGTTGCTTCCAAAACTGGACTTTTTTATCACATTGGGACGGACCGGGTACGCACGCACATTCGATGATTCCGTTCGGGGTTTGGAAGATCCGAATTTCGAACTGCTCGGTGGTTTCCTGTTCGAGCATCCGCTTGGAAACCGGGCCGATCATGCGCGCCATCGTCGTGCAGACCTGAGAGTGGAAGAGAGCAAGGCGGCCCTGCAAAACCTGGAACAGCTGATCGAACTGGATGTCCGCACGGCCTATGTGGAGGTGGAGCGAACCGGTCGGCAAATTCAGGCTACGCAGACAGCCACACGTCTGCAGGAGGCAAAGCACACGGCAGAGGTCGAAAAATTCCGCGTCGGAAAATCGACTAACTTGCTGGTCCTCGTCGCTCAGCGCGATTTGATCCAGTCCAATCTCGATGAAGTCCGCGCCCGTATCCAGCAGAGAAAAGCCTTAGTCGATCTTTACCGCTCCGAGGGAATCCTTCTTGACCGGAGAGATATCGTCATCCCCTCCGACACGACTCCCGTGATCCCAACCCAGTCGATTTCCGATCCACGTTGACAGGAGACCTCTATTCAGTGGCCATATTTCTCTCGCAACATCCGAGCAGCCTCCGTCAGGGCTCTCAGTTTGCGGTACGCTTCGTCCATTTGAATCGGATTGGTACTGCCCGGCGCAAATCCGCAATCGGGATTCAAGAAAATCTGCTCCGGCAGGAAATATTCCAACGCCTGTTCCACCCGCCGTACAATTCTCTCGGGATCGTCGATTTCAATCGAGCGAACATCTACCACGCCGACACCGATGGAACGATTCTCAGGAAATTCGCAGCCGTCAAAAACCTCAAAACCACCCGCCTCAGGCACGGCGAACTCCATTACGTACTGGTCTACCTGTATGGAGAATATGGCGTCCAGGATACTCGAATAATCCCCGGCGCCCCCGATCCCGCGTTTTCGATGTGCACGGCATAGATGCAGCGCCAGGAGCGTGCCATATTTTCGCTCCCGACCAACATAGTCTTCAATGACCGCATTGGTTCCCTCAACAGCCATGCGGATTTCCTCATCCGGGTCCTTGTAGTTCGCTCGGAATTTCTCATCGACCAGAAGACACATCCCCGGATCGTCGAATTGTATGATTGCGATATCCATGTCCATCAATTCATCTAACTCCGCACGGAATATCGGAATCAAGGCGTCCAGGAATTCCCGTCGGGTCGGATAGGCTTTGCGGGAATGCCCCTCCGACCAATGTCGCTGCGTCATCAGATACGGCGACGGCAATGTGATCTTGATCGGTCTCTCTGTGTGCTCGAGCAGATAGCGGGCCTCGTCCGCAACAATGGAACCTGTTCGCTCCAGCTTGTCCGTGACGGCAGAACACCAGCCCCCGATAAGGTTGCCCTCAAATCCTTTCACCCGCTCACACACCACCTCCGTGAAACTGCGCCGTCGCAATTCTCCATCGGTGATGATGTCGATTCCCGCTGTTTCCTGCAAGCCGATTGCAAACTCGACAGCCCGATCCATCCCCTCATTCAATTCTTCACGGCCGATCGGCTTTTCATGAAATTGCGCCTGTGCCTTTCGCTCCCAGTCCGTCTGGAGATCCTGCTCTCGTCGATTCGCGACGTACGCCGAGGAATAACGCTCCATCAGATCCAATAGCCATACCGGACGCGGCAGACTTCCCACCACCGCCGTGGGGAATAACGGCAATTCCTGATTGCGGTATGTACGTTTTATGGTCTTCCTCTCCATCTTCTCAAATCGCCTCACCTTTCGTCATAATGGTAATTCGCGCTCGTGCACTCGCGTCACTCAGGCTCTTGCAATCGAATTGAATCTCATTTGCGCCCCGATTGAGATTCGGCAGATTCCCCTCCGGCTTGATCTCACCGAGCAATTCCCCGTCCTTTCCATACTGCTTGCAGTCCGAGAGAGAATTGAACTCAAGGTACTGGCCCGTTTCCAAATTCACCGGAAATGTAATTGTTTTTCCACCGACGGTAATGGATGGATTCTTCAAAGTGATCGGAACCAATGGCAATGCCCTTAGAGAACCCACTCCGCACTGAATTTCCGTACCCATGGGCACATCGTTGCACCAGATATTGACCGACTTGGTGGATGCCAGCACGACATTCTCGCGATAGATCGAATAGTCAGAACCGAACGGCCATCGGTAATTCGCATGACGCTCCGACTCCACCTCAATCAACTCGAAATATCGCCAGCCCGTGAAATCGACAATGACATAATGCTCTCCCGTACCCCGGTCGGCAATATGCTCGGCGTTCTGAAGCTGGAAGTTGAGTACCTCGCCTTTGCCGTCCCCGTAGATCCATACCCCCAGCGCATCCTTCCCCTCCAGGTTCAGAAGCGGATCGTAGATCTTTCCTGCCATCGCCCAAGCGCCCTTCG
>Ga0116141_10000739_pt1 | contig 26780 bp, 33 predicted proteins | sample AD_UKC097_MetaG_FD_89744 | JGI IMG/M metagenome (GOLD analysis project Ga0116141, IMG submission 89744) | Active sludge microbial communities of municipal wastewater-treating anaerobic digesters from USA - AD_UKC097_MetaG | ecosystem: Engineered > Bioreactor > Anaerobic > Digestate | place: USA...
TGATAATGTTCATGGACTTCCCCTTTCGTGATTTTGATGTGATGCGAAAACTCCATCATGGCACTCGTTGCCGTTCGCGGCTTCCGCCGCACCTTCGGGACGGGGAAGTCCCTTTCATTCGTTAGGCATCTCTATCTTCGGAGACCATCCTCCATGACCACACTTGCTATTGAGAACCCTAAAACTATGGCTTCGATGACCATTGTGACACCGGCACTGGCAGGCCGTGGAGCCAGATTAGGCGCCGCATTGCTCGATCTACTAATCTTCTCGATTTTTCTCATTCCCGGATTTTGGATTATGTCGTCCTCCGATTCGGATATTGGTAAGGGATTTGGCGGCGCCTTCCTAGTCGTTGGATGGCTCGGACTTCTAGTCACACAGATGATGTTTCTTGTGAAGCGAGGTCAGTCGCTCGGAAAAATGGCGGTCGGTATCAAGATCGTTTCGAGTGTCGATGGCAGCGTTCCCGGCTTCGTTAAAGTTGTGCTGCTTCGTATGTTCGTTCCATCACTTCTTGCGGCCATTCCTTATGCTGGGGCCTTGATATGGCTTGCCGATGTGCTGTTCATATTTCGTGATGATCAGCGTTGCCTTCACGACCTAATTGCAGAAACAAAAGTAGTCGATGCGCAGGTGAAAACACCAGGAGCAACGGTGTCCAGCCAACATCAAACGGCGGACTTACGTTCCCGTACCAATATGGAGCAATTAATTGGGGCTCAGCCGCCTTCTGTGAAATCCAAGAGCAGCGAAACTTCATCGCGGCCAAACCCTAATGCTGTTCAAGACAGCCGGTCTTACCAAAATAGAGAAGAACATAAGCAGGCAAAAAAGGACTATTCCAAGACAGCTCTTGTTCTATTTTTGGCAATCATGCTCGCCAGTATTCTTTTCAGCCTAATTCCTTTTTTTGCAAAATGACTTGCAATGTCAGGCTCTAACTTTTTGTCAGCGAGACGCCCTGCCGGCAAGCTGGCTCCGCACCTCCTACCTCTGACTTTTGGCGTCAAATGACTGACACGAGTCACCTCTCACATGTTGCTGAAGACCTAATCGCGCATCACCTTCAGCGCAGCGGCCTTCTTGTTGCGAAGCCGAAGAACGATCAACTCGGAACTGATTTACTCGTCTTTGCTCAGATCGCGGATGGCGTCAAGTTCTGCCGTGTTCAATGCAAAGGTAGGACTGTCCCCAAGACCGGGACCGAGGTGACCATTCCGGCCTTCCACGTTACGCCCGGTTACGTACTGTTCATGTACATAAGTTCAACACCCGAAGACGGCGGTCTCTACTGCTGTTTCGCCACCGACGTACGAGCATGGGCGAAAACCAAGACCAAGACGGACAGCTACTACTATCTTCGGATTCCGCGAGACTTTAAAAAAGCCCTAGCTAAGTGGAAGTTCGGTGACCGGCACATCCAACAGTTGCGCTTCATCATCGAACAGGCAGAAACGACCGGAGAATATAGGCTAGTCACTTTCGGTTACTCCGATCTTGAGGCTCCAGTTCCAATGCTCACCGCGTACTGTATTGCAAGCACGTTGCAAAAATGACGCCCAACCCACCGCTCCAGCGGGACGCTACGCCGGCAAGCCGACTTCGCGCCCCTGAGCTTTTACGTTAGGCATTATTACAAACCACAAGGAAACGCTAAAAATGCAAGATCATGGACTGGAATACGCTGGTTTTTGGGCAAGAACTGGTGCTGCAATAATCGATACGATTTTAATGATGCTTATAACATTTCCCCTGCTCATATCAATTTATGGTTGGGCATACTTTGACGGAGAAAAAACAGACCTAATAGCTGGTCCAGCTGACTTCCTAATATCTTGGGTTTTACCAGCCATTGCTATAATTGTTTTCTGGGTGTTTAAACAGGCCACGCCCGGCAAGATGGCTATATCAGCAAAAATAGTCGACGCCACAACAGGACAACCAGCAAGCACCGCACAATTGGTAGGCCGCTATTTCGCATATTTCGTATCAATGATTCCGCTATTTTTAGGAATTTTCTGGGTAGCATTTGATAAGCGCAAACAAGGCTGGCATGACAAACTTGCAGGAACTGTAGTTATTAAAAAGGTAAATACAGGGCCAGAACCAGTACGATTCAATAACGCCTAACAAGGCGCTGAAGTCGCTCATTTCATTCGCTGGGACTGGCTAAAGCCAGCAGCTTATCGTTGATGCGTTCGTTTCCCTTCTCTTATCATCCGCGCATGCGCAACCTTCTTCCCACTTCCAGCCCGGCTCATGCTTCGGCCATGCGCCGTGGGTTTTTGCGGTTGCGCGGCTTTTGCGCGCTGTCGCCTGTCGCCCAGGCCGCTGTGTTTCGTTCTGCCGCCGTATCACCAGCGCCGACTTTTTCGCGGGGCGGCGTTTCGTGCGTTTTGCGTTTTATTTAACCCGCGCCCAACCCGACAGTCAGCCTGACCTCGCGCGATAAGCCCGCCGCAACACCAACCCCGCCCAGCCCAGCGCACCCAGCGCCAGTAGCGCGCCCACCATCCGTACAAAGCGCCCCCACGCCTGCGCGTGTTGCAACCCGCCTAAGGTTTCGAACAAATAAATCCAGTCATGCGGTCCGTCCTCGCCGGTGTGCCCGCCGAGCAGCATGAGCTGCGGGTAAAGCGCGTCATAAATATAGGGTGCCAGATCAATCAGGCTGATGCCGGCCCACCACAAGCACACCGCCGCGCCAAACGGGTCGCGGTTTTTGCGCAGGAAGGCCACGCCGATGGCGAGCGGCAACAACACTTGAAACAGGCTGCCACCCGCGATGGTGAGGAACTCGCCGAACGGCATGAACAGCACATGCCCGGCTTCGTGGATGGGCAGCAAAATGTTGTGCATGAAGCTCTGGAACACTTCGCCATCGGTCACGTCGCGCGTCATCAGATATGCGCCCCAAACCGCCAGGCCGAGCAGAACGGCTGCACGCACAGCCAAAACCGCAGGATCGCCCGCATCCTTGCCGGGCAAGGTCAACAGGTTCGCACGCCAGGAATCAGCCGCTGCATCTTCTTCGTCAAATTCGTTGTCCTGCTCTTGCCGTTGCGCCATCACCGACTTTGTCACGCGCTGTGGCGGCCACTTGTGCATATATACGCCGCAAGCCGGACAGGCATCCGTCGCGCCCAGCGGTTGCGGTGGCAGATGGCCGCATTTGGGACAAACGGCAAACGGCGCAGGCATCGCTAAGGGACAATTCTCAGGTTCAACATCAACATACGTTTCACCCCGCCCGCCTCATCCTAAACATCGCATCATTAATCAAATCACTCTCTTTGCTTCGGATATCTGATCAGACGTGAACTGCTTCAGCATGTAGTTTCAAGCCTAGTGCGTCGACCACTTTCAGAATGGTATCGAAGCTCGGCGCGCGATCACCAGAGAGCGCTTTGTAAAGGCTCTCACGGGAGAGCCCTGCATCGCGTGCAACTTGGGTCATGCCTTTGGCGCGGGCAATGTCGCCCAATGCTTTGGCGATGAATGCCGCGTCGCCATTCGCCTCTTCCAGGCAAGCCTCCAGATAAGCGGCCATTTCTTCCGGAGTACGCAAATGCTCAGCGACATCGTAACGGGTAGTTGTGGTTTTTTTCGTCATCATGCGTTCCTAGAGGTTGCGTGCAAGACGCAAGGCGACTTTGATGTCAGCGGATTGGGTGGTTTTGTCGCCACCCGCCAACAAGATGACCAGCTTGCGTCCACGTTTCGTAAAGTACACCCGATAGCCGGGGCCGTAATCAATACGCAGCTCAGAAACCCCTTCACCTACAGCCTTGACGTCACCCGGATTGCCGGCAGCGAGACGCTCGATGCGGACTTGGACGCGCGCACGCGCCTGAAGATCACGAAGGTTATCGATCCACTGGGCATAGGCTTCAGTTTTGCGGATTTCCAGCATGCCGAACTGTAGCCTTGTGGCTACATATTGTCAACGGTGCAATTGCTCCGAAAAGGATGCGTTAAAGCAGGGCGGTTTCAATGACCAAGCATCACTGATTGTTCCTGTAAGCTCAGCGCCGCCGTCCGCCGAGAATGGAACCCAGCACGCCGCGGATGATTTCGCGGCCGACTTGTGAACCCATGGTGCGTGCGGCGCTTTTCACGGCTGCTTCAACCACGCCCTGACGGCCTCGCCCGCTGCCGGCGCTGCCACCAAACATGCCGCCGAGCATGCCACCCAAGCTGCCAAGCAAACCGCCGCCTTCTTCAGCTGGCGCGGCAGCGCCGCTCGTCGAATTGTTTGCAGCGCCAGCGCGCTGCGTCCCTTCGGGAATTTTTTCATTCGCCGTCGCCGCATTCAGTTTCTCAAACGCTGAATCGCGATCCACAAATTTTTCGTAATGTCCGGCGAGCAGCGAATTGTTGATTGCCGCACGGCGCTCATCCGCCGTCATCGGCCCGATGCGTGACGAGGGCGGCAGCACAAACGCCCGCTCAACAATCGTCGGCCGACCTTGTTCATCCAGAAACGACACCAGCGCTTCGCCCACGCCCAGCTCGGTAATCGCCGCCACCGCATCGAATGCCGGATTGACACGCAAGGTATCCGCTGCCGCTTTCACTGCCTTTTGATCGCGCGGCGTGAATGCGCGCAAGGCATGCTGCACACGGTTGCCGAGCTGGCCGAGCACGGTGTCGGGAATGTCCAGCGGGTTTTGCGTGACGAAAAAAATGCCCACACCTTTTGAGCGGATCAGGCGCACAACCTGCTCGACTTTTTGCAGCAGTGCAGGCGGCGCGTCGTCAAATAAAAGATGCGCCTCATCAAAGAAAAACACCAGCTTGGGCTTATCCAAGTCACCTGCTTCGGGCAACTGCTCGAACAATTCGGCCAGCAACCAAAGCAAAAAACTTGCGTAAAGGCGCGGCGAGTTCATGAGCTTGTCGGCTGCGAAGACGTTGATCATGCCGCGCCCGCGCATATTGCCGGAGCCAGTTTGCATGAGGTCGTCAATGTTCAGCATCGGTTCGCCGAAGAACTGATCGCCGCCCTGCTCTTCGAGCGTCAATAACCCACGCTGAATGGCGCCAATGGAAGCGGCCGAGACATTGCCATAGCCGGTGCGAAATTCATCCGCATGCTCGCCGACAAATTGCACCATGGCGCGCAAATCTTTCAAATCAAGCAGCAGCAAACCCTGATCATCCGCAACTTTGAACACCAGTTGCAACACACCCGCTTGCGTTTCGTTCAAGTCCAGCAAGCGGCCAAGCAGCAACGGCCCCATGTCGGAAATCGTCGCGCGCACCGGATGGCCTTGCTCGCCGAACACATCCCAGAAAGTCACGGGATATTGATCGCCTTGCCAGTCTGCCACGCCCAACGCATCCAGCCTCTTTTGCAACTTTTCGCTGGCGACACCGGCAACACCCAAACCGGACAAATCCCCTTTGGCATCCGCCAGAAACACAGGCACACCAGCGAGCGAGAGTTGCTCGGCGATGCGCTGCAAAGTCACCGTCTTGCCTGTGCCGGTGGCGCCGGTAATCAGACCATGACGATTGGCCATGCGGCTGAGAATGGAGAGTTCTTTATCATTACATTTTGCGACAGGCAGGGAGTTGCTCATGGGAAGGGAATCTCCGGGTGCTAAAATTGCGCTATCTTAAACGTAAATCCTGAGGACAAGCGCATGGCCGGACATTCCAAATGGGCCAATATTCAGCATCGCAAAGGGCGTCAAGACGCCAAGCGAGGCAAGGTATTCACCAAACTGATCAAAGAAATTACCGTCGCCGCCAAAATGGGCGGGGGCGACATCACATCCAACCCGCGCTTGCGCATGGCGATTGAAAAAGCCAAGGGGCAAAGCCTGCCCAAGGACAATATCGACAACGCCATCAAGCGCGGCACCGGCCAGCTCGACGGCGTGAGCTACGAAGAAATCCGTTACGAAGGCTATGGCATCAACGGTGCAGCAGTCATGGTGGATTGCCTGACCGACAACAAAGTGCGTACCGTGGCCGAAGTGCGCCATGCCTTTGCCAAAAACGGCGGCAACATGGGTACTGACGGCAGCGTGGCTTTCCTGTTCACGCATTGCGGGCAGATGCTGTTCGCGCCCGGCACGGATGAGGCCAAGCTGATGGATGCGGCGATTGAAGCCGGTGCCGAGGATATCGTGACGAATGAAGACGGCTCCATCGAAGCGCTCACCCCGCCGAACGATTTTGCGCAGGTGAAAGACGCGCTGGAAAAAGCCGGTTTCAAGCCGGAATTCGGCGACGTGACGATGAAGCCGGAAAATGAAGTCGAGTTCACCGGCGACGATGCCATCAAGATGCAAAAGCTGCTCGATGCACTGGAATCGCTCGACGATGTGCAAGAAGTTTACACAACGGCGGTGATCGACGAATGATCTGTGACGGCCGGGCCTGGGCCCTGTAATGCAAAAACCCGGCCCTGCCTTGCGCATCCTCGGCATTGACCCCGGCTTGCGCTCGACGGGCTTTGGCGTCATTGAAAAGCAGGGCAATGCGCTGACCTACATTGCCAGCGGTTGCATTAAAACCGATGCCGCATTGAGCCTGCCGCAACGGATCAAAACATTGCTCGACGGTATTGGCGAAGTGGTCGCCACCTATCAGCCGCAACAAGCGGCGGTGGAAATCGTCTTCGTCAACGTCAACCCGCAATCCACGCTACTGCTCGGCCAGGCGCGCGGCGCGGCCATTTCGGCGCTGGTGCTGGCCAATTTATCGGTAGCGGAATACACCGCGCTGCAAGTCAAGCAGGCCGTGGTTGGACATGGCAAGGCAGCCAAGGAGCAGGTGCAGCAAATGGTGATACGGCTCTTGAAACTATCCGGCGCGCCGGGCGCCGATGCGGCCGATGCGCTGGCCTGCGCGATTGCCCACGCGCATGGCGGACAGGGCCTGGGTTCATTGGTGACAGTCGGGCGGCGCGTGCGTGGCGGCAGATTGTCATGAACCAACGGGCTGGCGAATTCACCTCCGTATGCCTTGTTTTGAATGCGCACGATGACCGCCCAATGCCCCGGCAGGCAAACAATGAAACTATCGAAAAAACAAGCCGTGGATGCTGAACGGCTCACCGCCAAGACGGCTGTGCGCGGACCGCTGGAGCCCGGTTCGCACACGCTGCGGCCGGGGTGCTATCGCAACCTGCTCACGCTGCTTCTTGCCACGCGCCCGGCTTTTCTTGCTGTCACGCTGACGGCCGTCCTGCTCGGGCTGACCAGCGCTTATGCCGATGGCGTTGTGATCGCGCTGCTTCCTGCCGCGCTCACGCTGCTCTTTGCCCTGGTTGCGCATGCGGGTACGAATGTGATCAACGACTATCACGATCGCGACAACGATGCGGAAAATACCGAGCGCCTGTTCCCCTATAGCGGCGGCTCGCGCTTTATTCAAAATGGCCTGCTCACCCCCAAAGCCACGGCGCAGCTGGGTTATGGCTTGCTGCTGGCGGTAATTCCCGCCGGGCTGTGGCTGGCGGCGCACTCTGCGCCAGGCCTGATGTTCATTGGCCTGGCAGGGCTACTGATCGGCTGGGGCTATTCAGCGCCCCCGCTGGCGCTGGCCAGCCGCGGCTTGGGCGAATTGGCCATTGTCGCCGGCTGGTTGCTGGTGGTCGTTGGCAGTGATTACGTGCAGCGTCGCGGCTTCGCCCTGTTACCGCTGGTCGCTGGCAGCGGCTATGCGCTGTTGGTGGCCAATATTCTTTACATCAACCAGTTTCCCGATGCGACGGCGGACGCCGCCGCAGGCAAGCGCACCCTGATTGTGCGCCTCGGCCGCCGCCGCGCACGTGTGGGTTTTATTGCCATCCTGCTGCTCTCAGCCCTGTGTGTTCCGCTGGGCGTAGCCTTCGCCGTCTTGCCAGCGCCGACTTTTTTTGCCCTGCTAGCACTGCCCTTGAGCCTCGCTGCTGCACGCGAATTGTGGCACCATGCCCAAACGCCCGCCCGGCTGGTGCCTGCCATCCGATGCTCGCTCGCCGCAGCACAACTGTATGGCTGCCTGCTGATCGCGGCGCTGATTTTCAGCAAGCACTAAACTTACCCAAAACCAACAAAGGAACACCATGATCGGTCGCATTACTGGCACGTTGATTGAAAAAAACCCACCCGCAGTCATGGTGGATGTGCACGGCCTGGGCTATGAAATTGACGTGCCGATGAGCACGTTTTACAACCTGCCCGCCACGGGCGAAAAAGTCTCTTTATTCACCCATCTGGCCATTCGCGAAGACGGGCATTTTTTGTATGGTTTTGGCACGATGGATGAGCGCGTGGCGTTTCGGCAGTTGCTCAAAGTCTCTGGCATTGGCGCGCGCACAGCCTTGTCGGTGCTCTCCGGCATGTCGGTCACGGAACTTGCCCAGGCCATTAGCCTGCAGGAAGCCGGGCGCATCATCAAAGTACCGGGCATTGGCAAAAAAACCGCCGAGCGCCTGCTCTTGGAACTGCGCGACAAGCTGCCCAAAACCATGGCGGCAGGCAGCGTAAAAGTCGGCGCTGGCGAGACGGCGATAGATGCCACTGCCGATATTCTTAACGCGCTGTTGGCATTGGGTTACAACGAGCGCGAAGCCTTGGGCGCGATGAAAAATATCCCCGCAGAAACTTCGGTGTCTGACGGCATACGCCAAGCGTTAAAGTTGCTGTCGAAATCTACCTGAACTGAGCTGAGCCTTCGCGGTTCACCTCGACTAAACTTGAGCCATGAGCATTCAGACCGATAACCTTGCCGCCGCCTTTACAGACCTGCCAGAACGCGTCATCGCCGCGAATAGCGAGTCGCAGCAGGAAGAAGCCCTGGAGCGCGCGCTGCGGCCGAAGAAACTTGTGGATTACGTCGGCCAGCAAAAAATCCGCGAACAGCTGGAAATTTTCATTCAAGCCGCCAAGGCGCGGCAAGAGTCGCTCGACCACGTGCTGCTGTTCGGCCCGCCGGGTTTGGGCAAAACCACGCTCGCCCACATTCTGGCGCATGAAATGGGCGTCAATCTGCGCCAGACCTCGGGCCCGGTGTTAGAACGGGCGGGCGACCTGGCGGCGATGCTGACCAATCTTGAACCACACGATGTGCTCTTCATTGACGAAATCCATCGCCTCTCGCCGGTGGTGGAAGAAATTCTCTACCCTGCGCTGGAAGATTTTCAGATTGACATCATGATCGGCGAAGGCCCCTCGGCGCGTTCGGTCAAGCTCGATCTGCCGCCCTTCACGCTGGTGGGCGCCACCACGCGGGCGGGCATGCTGACCAACCCGCTACGCGACCGTTTTGGCATTACCGCGCGGCTGGAGTTTTACACGCCGGAAGAATTGAGCCTCATCGTGCGCCGCTCGGCGCATTTGCTGAACTGCGAGATTGTGGATGATGGCGCGGCAGAAATCGCCCGCCGTTCGCGCGGCACGCCGCGCATTTCCAACCGCCTGTTGCGGCGCGTGCGGGATTTTGCCGAAGTCCGCGCCAATGGCAAAATCACCCGCGAAGTGGCGGACGCTGCGCTCACCATGCTGGACGTCGATCACCTGGGGCTGGACGTGATGGACCGAAAGCTGCTCCTGTCCATGCTGGAAAAATTTTCCGGCGGCCCGGTCGGCGTGGATAACCTGGCCGCGGCGATAGGCGAAGCGCGCGATACCATTGAAGATGTTCTGGAGCCTTATTTGATACAGCAAGGCTATCTGCAGCGCACCCCGCGCGGCCGCGTGGCAACCCCGGCCATCTGGCGGCATTTTGGCCTGGATTCGCCAACCGCAGCGCCTGCTACCCTGTTCGACTAAACCACACAACGGTCACCCATGCCTTTATTGTCCATTCCCATCCGCGTTTATTACGAAGACACCGATACCGCTGGCATTGTGTATTACGCCAATTACCTGCGCTTTTTGGAGCGCGGGCGAACGGAGCTGTTACGCAGCTTAGGCATCGAACAGTCGGCGCTGGTGACACGGCGCATCGCTTTCGCGGTTCGTTCGGTTAACGCAGAATATTTAAAACCTGCGAAACTTGACGACTTGCTTGTGGTCGAAACGCAGGTTGCCAGCGTTGGCCGGGCGCAAGTCATGTTTTATCAAGCAGTCAAACGCACTGACGCTACGCAAGAAACGTTATTGTTAGAAGCACAGGTTCGTGTGGCCTGTATCGACCCTGCACTTGGCAAACCCATTGCCATACCACAGGAAATTCATCAACAATTCACCACACTTACGGAAAAATCAGCATGAATATTACGCAAGACCTCTCCATTATCGAACTCATCATGCACGCCAGCCTGGTGGTCAAGCTGGTCATGTTGCTGTTGCTGGGCGTCTCTTTCATGTCCTGGTATTACATCTTCCGCAAGTTTTTTTCCATTCGCGATGCGCAAGCCAAAACCGATAAATTCGAACGCGATTTCTGGAGTGGCGGCGACTTGAATGCCTTGTATCAAAGCGCGGTCAATAACCGCCATGAAACGGGCGCGCTGGAGCGTATTTTTGAAGCAGGCTATCGTGAATTCACCAAACTGCGCGGCCAGAAAACGCTGGATGCCGCGACCGTCGTCGACGGCGCTCGTCGCGCCATGCGCGCAACCTATCAGCGCGAAATTGACGATCTGGAATCGCACCTGGCCTTTTTAGCCTCGGTGGGCTCGGTTTCGCCTTATGTGGGTTTATTCGGCACCGTGTGGGGCATCATGCACGCCTTTCGCGGCCTGGCAAACATGACCACCGCCACGCTTTCCGTCGTCGCCCCCGGCATTGCTGAAGCGCTGGTGGCCACAGCCATTGGCCTGTTCGCAGCGATTCCCGCCGTGGTGGCTTACAACCGCTTTGCGCACCGGGTCGATCGCGTCGCGGTGCGCTTTGAGAGCTTTATGGAAGAATTCTCCAACATTTTGCAGCGGCAAACCCGCTAAGATTTTTCTCTTCATTTCTCATACTTTTAGATCAGGGGACGCACATGAGTTCAAGCGGAAAACTGCAAGGCAAAGTCGCCATCATCACGGGCGCTGCCAGTGGCATAGGCAAAGAAATCGCGCTGGCTTATGCGCGTGAAGGCGCAGCCGTTGCCGTGGCGGACATCAATCAGGCCGCAGCGCAAAAAACGGCCGATGAAATCATCGCCGCCGGTGGCCGGGCCATGGGCATCGCCATGGACGTCACCGACGAAGCTGCGGTAAATAACGGTACAGACCAGGTGGCAGCCACCTGGGGCAGCGTGGATATTCTGATCTCCAATGCCGGCATACAAATCGTCAATCCGATTGAACAGCTCAGCTATGCCGACTGGAAGAAAATGCTGGCTATCCACCTGGATGGTGCATTTTTAACCACTAAAGCGGCGTTAAAGCACATGTACAAAGACAATCGCGGCGGCATCGTGATCTACATGGGTTCAGTGCATTCTCACGAAGCATCGCCCCTGAAAGCGCCTTATGTGAGCGCCAAGCACGCACTGATGGGTTTATCCAAAGTGCTGGCCAAGGAAGGCGCTGCCCACAACGTGCGCTCGCATGTCATCTGCCCGGGCTTTGTGCGTACCCCTTTGGTCGATAAGCAAATTCCCGAGCAAGCCAAGGAGCTCGGCATCAGCGAAGAAGAAGTGGTTAAGCGCGTCATGCTCGGCAACACCGTGGATGGCATATTTACCACCGTAGATGATGTCGCCCAAACCGCGTTATTTCTGGCTACTTTCCCCACTGCAGCGCTCACGGGGCAATCCTTTATCGTCAGTCACGGCTGGTCTATGAAGTAAGCCTAAACACCATGGCCTCCGCTAAAAATAGTGCTCCTGAAGCACCCACTGCTCCGCTGGAAAAATCTGCGCCCAGTCAACATCAAGCTCAAATTGACGCTTACGATATTGTTGCGCTGGTGTTACAAGGAGGCGGCGCTTTAGGCTCTTATCAGGCAGGTGTCTATGATGGACTGGCCAAGGTAAACATTCACCCCAATTGGGTAGCAGGCATTTCGATTGGCGCGCTCAATGCGGCCATTATCGCCGGCAACCCACCTGAAAAACGGGTTGATCAGCTACACAGCTTTTGGACAAGCATTTGCCAGCAACCTGTCTTGCCAAAAACAGCGGTTGATCCGGCATTGATTGACTTTTTCCCACCTGCTGTTCGTGAAGCACTTGATATCTGGGAAGCTTCCCGCGCAATAATCGAAGGGCAGAACGGATTTTTTCTGCCGCGCGCTTTTCCGTGGCTGCTGGCCTTTCATGGCAAGCCTGACACAACCAGTTTTTACGACACGACCCCCATGCGGGCTACGCTTGAAAAATTTGCCGACTTTGACCGCATCAACGATACCCGGCAGATGCGCGTATCAGTTGGCGCGGTGAATGTGCGCAATGGAAATTTTGCCTATTTTGATAATACAAAAACAACTTTGCGACCTGAGCACTTCATGGCCTCTGGCGCACTACCGCCCGGTTTTGCCGCCGTCGAAATTGATGGCGAATACTATTGGGATGGCGGATTAGTATCCAACACACCTTTACACCATGTGCTAACCGATCAAACCAATGGCTCAGCAACAAAAGATGCGCTCGTGTTTCAAGTCGATTTATGGCCCGCACGGGGCGACGTGCCAACAGACCTTGTAGAGGTCGCTATTCGGCAAAAAGATATTCAATACTCAAGCCGCACGCGGATGATTACGGAATACATGGAAAATACACAAAAATACCGCCGCATGCTGCAAGAGTTAATGGCACTGGTACCCGAATCTCAGCGCGATAATTTTTGGTACAAGCGTGCCGCCAAAACTGCAGACGATAGACGATTTAATGTCATCCACCTGATCTATCAAGATAAAGGCCAGCACCACGCACACTATATGGATTATCAATTTAGCGCGCTTGCAATGAAAAACCATTGGCAGACTGGACTTGCCGATATCAACAATACGCTATCGCATCCTGACTGGCTGGATTTACCGAGCACAGAAAAACCTTTTGTGACGCACGATATGCACCGTCCCAACAACAACTTACCGCAAACAGATCGCTCATGAAACAACGCCGCCTAATGAATGATATTAACGTTGTGCCCTACATCGACGTGATGTTGGTGCTGCTGGTTATTTTCATGGTTACAGCACCCATGGTACAAAGCAGCAGCGTGAATCTGCCCAGCGTAGGCAAATCAGCGCAAACACCGGCGGCCCCGCTGGAAGTCATCGTTAAAGCAGATGAAACCCTTGCTGTACGCGATCGCGCTGAAGAAAGCAGCACTGAAGGGAACGAAAAAACCGTCACCAAAGCCGAACTAGCCGACTACATTCGGCAATTACAAGCAAAAAACCCTCAGCAACCGGTGCTGATTGCTGGCGACAAAGATGTTAAATACGACGCCGTGCTAAGCGTAATGGATGAACTGCAACGCCAACAAGTACAAAAAATCGGCCTGCTTGTTAAACCAGGTCGATAACACCCATGACGCTTGACTCTCCCTTTTTACATCCCGACGATAAAACAGGAAAATACCTTTCCTTAAGCTTGGCGGTATTTGTCCACATTGTGCTCGCCATGTTTTTGTTCTATGGCGTGCACTGGCAAACCAAAATGCCTAACGTGGTTGAAGTCGAACTTGTCAGCACCATTCAAGCCCCCCCAGCCAGAACAATTATTGAACCCATCGCTAAACCTGTCACCGAACCCTTGCTGCCAGCGCCTCCCAAAGCAGAAAACAAGCTGCCCGCCCCCGCAAAACCAGACATCGTCATCAAGGAAAAAGTTAAGGAGCCACCTAAAAAAATTGTCGAGCCAACGCCTGTCGAACCGCCTGTGCCGGACACGCCTAAAAAGCCATCCATTTTTGAACAACTCAAAAAGGAGGCAGACCAGTTATTGCAACGCAAAAAATCAGATGCTGTCACCGCTCAATTAACGAAAGAAGCGGCCGCTCGTGAAACCGCATCCCGAAATAAAGCCATGGCCGATTATCTGTCACGTATTCGAGGCAAAATCAGGGGCAACATTGTCTTACCGCCTGATGTTCAAGGCAATCCGGAAGCCGTATTTGATGTCACCCAGCTACCTAACGGAGAAATTGTCACGACGCGGTTACGACATTCATCGGGCAGTACCGCCTTGGACACCGCCATTGAACGGGCCATTTTGAAGTCCAACCCATTACCCAAGCCTGACAAACCCGACCTTTACAACCGTACCCTTGAGCTCAGTTTTCGCCCGCTCGATGAGTAAACACTAGCCGGTATAATTGTTCCATGAAAATAAAATCCTTATTTCTTGTTTCCTTGCTCAGCACAAGCTTCTTTTTCGCAATGCCTGCTGTTGCACAATTGCGCGTTGAAATTACAGGTGCCGGCGCTAATCGCCTGCCTGTCGCTATTGCTGACTTTGCAGGTGAGCGCACAATCTCTCAAGCGCTCACCTCGGTTATACGTGCTGATCTTGACCGGAGTGGCATGTTCCATCTGATTGATGGCGTTGGCGTACTCGCCGACAACACAAACCCTGCTTTTGCTGACCTAAAACAACGTGGCGCTGATGCCATTGCCGGTGGATCAACCGCAAGATTAGCCAATGGTCGCTATGAAACACGCTTGCGGCTCTGGGACGTACCTAAGCAGAACACGCTCGACATGCAAAACTATGTGCATACCAGCTCACAACTCCGTATGACGGCGCACCGTATTGCAGACGCAATTTACGAAAACCTCACCGGCGAACCAGGAATTTTTTCGACCCGTATTGCCTATGTTGTCAAAAGCACAGGACGTTACGAACTACAAATTGCCGATGCTGACGGCTCAAATGCACAACCGGCACTTGCCTCGCGTGAACCAATTATTTCACCCACCTGGTCGCCTGATGGCAACAAACTGGCCTATGTCTCTTTTGAGGCAAAAAAACCTATCGTTTATGTACATGACCTGGCAACAGCCAAACGTCATGTCGCAGCCAACTTTAAAGGCTCCAACTCCGCCCCAGCCTGGGCACCGGACGGCAACCGGTTAGCTGTTGTGCTCAGCAAAGAGGGCGGCTCCCAACTGTTTATCGTAAACGCCAATGGCAGCGGTGCCACTCGGTTATCCAAGTCTTCTGGCATTGATACAGAACCACGTTTTTCTGCAGATGGTCAGTTTATTTATTTCACTTCTGACCGTGGCGGCAGCCCGCAAATCTATCGTATCCCTGCTAGTGGCGGCAATGCCGAACGAGTCACCTTTGAAGGTAGCTATAACGTCACACCCCGTCCAGCACCCGATGGAAAAACAATGGCCTACATCACCCGGAGTAATGGCCGCTTCCAATTAGCATTGATGGATTTAGCCACCAAGCAAACACAAATCTTGACGGATTCATCCAAAGACGAATCGCCCAGCTTTGCCCCCAACGGCCGGATGATTTTGTACGCAACTGAAGTCGGGGGTCGGGGCGTGTTAGCCGCAGTGTCAAGCGACGGTCGCGTTAAACAAAAACTCTCCGTGCAGGCTGCCGATGTCAGGGAACCTGCCTGGGGCCCATTAGTCAAGTAATCTATCCGTGCCATTCGTTCCACTGAATTTATAACTTTCATTATGAATAAGGACACTACCATGCGTACTCATCTGCTTTTCTCATCACTCGCTCTGACACTCATTCTTTCCGCCTGCGGCTCTCAACCCCCGGCGCCAGAACAAAACGCCGCAGGCGTTGAATCTCGGAATCCGTCTAGTGTCGACGCTGGCACATCAACAACCACAAGCCCCGTCGATCGCTTTGACCCCTTGAGCGTGGCAGCACTCAAAGACCCTCGCAGTCCGCTCTCTAAGCGCAGCGTATATTTTGATTACGACAGCTATAGCGTCAAAGATGAATATCAATCATTGCTAGTGGCTCATAGCAAGTTTTTGGCGGCCAATGCCAGCATGAAAATTCTCATTCAAGGCAATGCCGATGAACGGGGTAGCCGAGAGTACAACTTGGCACTCGCTCAAAAACGCTCGGATGCCATCAAAAAATCACTCTCGCTACTAGGCGTCCCAGAAAGTCAGATGGAGTCTGTCAGCCTTGGCGAAGAAAAGCCCACTTGTACTGAAGCCACGGAAGAATGCTGGGCGCAAAACCGTCGCGGAGACATGCTTTACTCAGGTGAATTTTAATGCGTCGCATCCTGTTATTTTTCACGCTGCTCGCTGTATTACCCGCACACGCCGGATTATTTGATGACGATCTGGCACGCCAACGCATCGAGCAGCTGCGCAGCGATGTCAATGCACTCACCCAGCGGATTGAAACGGTAAATAACAATCAAATCAATTTTGCCAACCAGATAGAAAGCATTCGCAGTGAGCTCGCCAAATTACGCGGCCAGCAGGAAGTCATGACGTATGAACTGGATGCAGCACAAAAAAGACAAAAAGATTTTTATATCGACCTGGACAATCGCCTAAGAAAACTAGAATCTGCCACCGGGGAATCCACAGCTACCCCGCCTGCAGCGCCGGCAGATAGCGCCCAGGAGACACGCGACTATGAAATCGCGCTTAACCTGCTCAAAGCCTCCAAATACAAAGAGGCAAGCACCCACTTTGCCGCATTCCTAACTGCCTGGCCAGCTAGCAACCTGCAAGCATCAGCGACCTACTGGGCGGCTTATGCCCATGCACAGGCAAAAGACCACAAACAAGCCGCAACGCTGTTCGGTAAATTTGCTGCCACCTGGCCGCAAGACGAACGCGCACCCGATGCCCTGGAAGCTCAGGCAGACAGTTTGAAAGCCCTTAAAGCAGTCAACAGTGCGCGCGATGTTTTGCAAAAACTAAGCAAGACTTATCCCAATAGCGATGCAGGCAAACGTGCGAAACAGCAACTCAAAGCCCTCCCCGCCAAAAAGAAATAATCCGCCTCAGGTCATAAACATTCATGTCTGCTGTCATAACGCAACCTGCTGCACTTCTAGCCAAGCTTAAAGCAACTCAGGAAACAACAGCAGATGAAATAAAAACCCTGCGCATCACTGAAATATTTCATTCCATTCAGGGTGAATCCAGCCGTGTAGGCCTGCCCAGCGTGTTTATTCGTCTCACTGGCTGCCCCTTGCGCTGCACTTGGTGTGATACGGCTTATGCATTTCACGGCGGCAATAGCGTATCGGTTGAATCCATCCTGGAACAAGTGGCTGAATTCAATTGCAAAACCATTTGCGTTACCGGTGGCGAGCCACTGGCGCAAAAAAACTGCCTGTCGCTACTGACCGCACTCTGCGATGCCGGTTATTCCGTCTCGCTGGAAACCAGCGGCGCGCTGGATATCAGCGGCGTCGACCCGCGCGTCTCGCGCATCGTCGACCTCAAAGCCCCCGGCTCGGGCGAAGCGGAAAAAAACCGCTGGGAAAATCTCGATTTGCTCACCCCGCACGATGAACTCAAACTCGTTTTAGCATCGCGGGAAGATTATGAATGGGCCATCGCGGCGTGTCACGAGCGCCGACTTTTCGAATGTTGCCCAGTGTTATTTTCTCCCGTGCAAGGCCAGCTCGATCCCGGGCTGCTCGCGCAATGGATTATTGACGACAAACTACCCGTGCGTTTTCAGTTGCAATTGCACAAAGTGCTGTGGGGCAATACGCCAGGACGCTAGGCCATCTCGCAACACCCGTTGAAGCTGTAGAAAAACCCGATTTCACGCGTCCAGCGGCGCAAAAAATAGCGCGGATTGTTCCGCGCCATGTTCATTTTGGCCGGCGAATCATCTTGCGCCGTCTCATCAGCGCCGACTTTTCGCGCGCCTCGGCAGATGCGCCCTCCATCGCTGCCTAGGCTGCCGCGCCGGTTTAGTCGTTGCGGTCTTTGGTTCTGGTCAACAAATTCGTGATCTCTTGTACCTCTGTCATCGACATAAAATCCTCCTCATGAATTCGCCGGCATGGGCAAGGCCAGTTGCTGTGGCACACGCTGCAACTGCCAGTGGCTCTTGGCCCAATCCCACACGGTATCGCAATCCATCTGCGCTAATTCCGCCGGGGGCATTTGGCCGAGAAACTTCAACGCCGCGAACAATGCCGGCCCCGGCCGCGAAATATCCAGCGGTGCGGCCAAGGTTTGCTTGGAAAGCTTTTCACCCGCTGCATTCACCACGACGGGCAGATGCGCGTAAGCCGGTGTTGGCAACCCAAGACACTGTTGCAGAAAAATCTGGCGCGGCGTCGACATCAATAAATCAGCACCGCGCACCACATGCGTCATACCCGCTGCAGCATCATCGACAACCACCGCCAGTTGGTAGGCAAACAAGCCATCGGCGCGCAGCACAATGAAGTCGCCCGCCTCTTGCGCCAGATCGCTGGTGATGCGGCCCTGAATGGCATCATCAAAAACCACGCTGGCCGCATCAACCCGTACGCGCCAGCTACGCGCTGTCTTGCCGGGCGGCAAACCCGCGCGGCAAGTGCCGGGATACAGTACCGTGCCATCAGCCGTCAGGGCAGAATCCGCGAGTTCCCTGCGCGTACAGGCGCAGGGGAATACGCGCCCCGCCGCAAGCAACTGGTCAAACGCCGCACGATAGGCCTCGGTGCGTTGGCTCTGCCACATCACCTCGCCATCCCAGGCAAAGCCAAAGGCTTCCAGCGCATGCAGAATCACATCTGCCGCTGCCTGCGAACAGCGCGGCGCATCGACATCTTCCATGCGCAAATGCCACTCGCCACCTTGCGTGCGCGCTTCGAGAAATGAACCCACTGCCGCAATCAGCGAACCAAAATGCAACGGACCCGTGGGCGACGGGGCAAAACGGCCACGATATTGGCCAAGATCATGAGCACGAGAATCAGGCAAAGAAAAATTCATCGGGAACAATGGCAAAAAAGAACGTGAAACGATAGCATAGGCAACCCACAAACTCTGGAGCAAACATGGCAACCCTGCAAATTGACGCCGACAACTTTCAACCGACAATTACCAACAACGCAACGGTGATTATTGATTTCTGGGCGCCCTGGTGCGCGCCTTGCCGTGGCTTTGCGCCCACCTTCGAAGCCGCCGCAGAAAAAAACCCCGGCATCGTCTTCGCCAAGGTAAACACCGAAGAACAGCAGGAAATCGCCGCCGCCTTCAACATCCGCTCGATTCCCACGCTGATGATTTTCCGCGACCAGATCGTGATTTATTCAGAAGCGGGTGCGCTCGCACCGGCAGCGTTCGATCAGCTCATCGAGCAAGCGATGACACTGGATATGGATCAAGTGCGCAAGGAAATCGCCGAGCAGCCCGCCTCAAGCGCAACATAACACCATAATGAGAAGTGTCCGCCCAGGCTGTTCTACGCTTCATTGCCTGCCGCCATGACCACGCCACCCGCCCATCCGTCCTTCTGGCAAGCCTTTCGCTACTGGCTGAAACTTGGCTGTATCAGTTTTGGCGGCCCGGCCGGCCAGATTGCCGTCATGCATCGTGAGCTAGTGGAAGAGCGTCGCTGGATTTCCGAGCAGCGCTTTTTACACGCACTCAACTATTGCATGCTACTGCCCGGCCCGGAAGCTCAACAACTCACCATCTACATTGGCTGGCTACTGCATCGCACTTGGGGCGGCATCATAGCGGGCATCTTGTTTGTACTGCCTTCGTTCTTTATCCTGATTGCTTTAAGCTGGATATACCTGACTTTTGGCAACATGCTATGGGTAAAAGCCATTTTCGCTGGCATCAAACCCGCCGTAGTTGCGGTAGTGGTCTTTTCAGCCTGGCGGATTGGTTCACGCACACTGAAAAATTATCTGCTATGGGGCATCGCTGCCGCTTCGTTCATCGGTATTTTTTTTCTGCGGCTGCCTTTTCCACTCATCATTCTGCTTGCCGGTCTGGCCGGATTCATCGGTGGGCGTTACGCACCGGAAAAATTTAGTGTCGGCAAACACAGTGCTACGACAAAACACTTTGGCCCTGCGGTGATCGACGACAACACGCCACCACCCGCGCATACACGCTTCCAGTTGCTACACTTGGCGCTGCTACTGCTTGTCGGCCTTGTCTTATGGGCCACCGTAATGCTAACGCTCGGCCATCCGGTGCTGCGCGATATGGGACTATTTTTCAGCCAGGCCGCCCTGCTGACTTTTGGTGGCGCCTATGCAGTGTTGCCCTATGTATATCAAGGGGGTGTCGAGACCTACGGCTGGCTCAGCGGGCCACAGATGATCGACGGGCTAGCGCTGGGCGAAACCACGCCCGGACCGCTGATCATGATTGTCACTTTTGTTGGCTTCCTTGGCGCCTGGGGCAACCAAATTCTTGGCCCCGACTTGCTATTTCTAGCAGGGGTCACCGGCGCGATGGTGGCAACTTTTTTTACCTTTCTGCCCTCCTTCCTGTTCATTCTTGCTGGTGCGCCCTTGATCGAAACGACTCACGGCGACATCAAATTCACCGCACCACTGACTGGCATCACGGCTGCTGTAGTCGGCGTCATTCTCAATCTTGCGGTGTTTTTCGCCTGGCACGTGCTTTGGCCCGACGCCATCCCAACCGCCCCCTTCGCCGGGCATTTCTCAATCAGCTCGGCATTGATCGCAATGGCCGCAGGCATTGCACTCTTCCGCTATAAAGCAGGTATCGTCAAAGTGATTCTTGCCTGCGCGCTGCTCGGTTTTCTCGGCGCACTACTGCGTTGAAACTCCGCAATCATGGAACGCACGCGTACACGATCATCCGGATGTGTGATTTCATCCCATGAAAGTTGCTGGTTGTCGATCAGGTTGCCGGGGCATAACCCGAGAAAAGCTGAAAGGTCAGGAAACCACCCATGCGGGTAAACACCAGCAGCAAGGGTTCACCCGCCTGTGCGGTTTCGTCACCTGTGGCGATCAGCCAATCTGGACCTGCCGCAGCAGGCAATGCCCACGGCAATAGCGCGGCCAACAAGAGCCCTCGGCAGATGAAGAAAAGATAGTTTGACATGGGGTGCCGCAGAGAAACCAGCGGGGCTACGCACGAAGTGCGCGGCAAGTATAGCCCGCGACACCCTGTGACTGCGTCCCACAGGGCAATTCATTCCTCAAACATCATGCGGCCAATGCGCTTGGCGGCAGCACGGGCGTCGCCACGTTGCGTATAAAAAGCCACATGCCCATCCACGCCTGCATCGGGTGACAATGCAATGCCCCAAAGTGGCGCAATTTCCTGTGGCAATAAAGAGTAGCGAATATCACCGATGCGCTGGCGGTCATTGGGGTCAAGGGCCAGATAGCCGTTCGAGGTCAGACTAAAGCGCGTGATGTCGCGCGCCTGTTGCGAAGCGGGGTCCAGCCACGGAAAATCGCGTTTGACATCAAGCTTCTCAACGCTATCGCCTGTCCATGCACGCGACTTGAAAACCCCGGGTTTAACAGCATCCACATAAAACCTTCCGTCAGCTTCGTACATTGTTTTCCATACTGCCAGATTGACAAAACTGGGCTTGACACTCATCCGCAACACCTGATGCCCCCGCGCCTGGGCCAACTCAAGGCCCATAGCCTGGGCGCGCTGATGCTGCACATAGCCAATGGCAAGATAAATCGCGCCCCAAAGCAAGGCCCATATCACGTAACGCCTGGTCTTGGTCACTGCCGCACAAATCACCAGCGCCAGCAACGGCAAGGTAAACATCGGATCTATGACCGAGATAATGCTCAAGGCATAAGGTTGATGACTCAGCGGCCACAACAGTTTTGTACCATACGCGGTACACCAGTCCAGCAGCCCGTGCGTGGCATAACCGATAACGCACCACAGCAGGATTTGCCGGTAGCCCAACTGCCAGCGTTTACCCAGCAAGGGGTAAAGCAACAAACTGCACAGCAGCCCGCCGAACGGGATAAAGAACAGCGAATGGGTGAACTGGCGATGAAACTCAAGCGTCAGCAGCGGGTCGGTGGACGAGCGGATCAATACATCCAGGTCGGGTGCCATGCCTGCCATGGCGCCAATGGCGGCGGCCTTGGCCATGGCAGACTTGGGGCCACGCGTCTGGGCAAACACGGCACCCAGAACGCCTTGCGAAACGGGATCCAATCAGGGCCTCTTTCTATAAAAATAAGTGATGGTGCCAGGCAAACGCAAAGGCGCAGCAAAGAAAGAAAGCGCCCTGCGCAGCGGTGCCGCAAGTATACCCAAGGGACGCCGATCACTTGACACTGCTGGCTGACTCACAACTGATTGATCAGCGTTTGACCGCTTCCAGCAGCACGCTATCGATGTCGAACGAATAATCGTCGGCCACATTGAAATAACGCCGCACTTCGGCCGGCGCGCCACGCCACAACGATTGAATCGCCGCGATGTGTTCCGGCGATGTACGCATGCGCGCCACCCAGGAAGAAAATTCCAGGTGCAGCTTCCAGCTTTTGCTGGACGCGATGTGCAAACCTGCTTGGCCGATCAGCCATTGCCAGGAAGCCAGGCTGACATTGCGCACATGCGACGGGTCGCGCAGCAGTTCTATTGCTTGCATGTAGGTATCCGCCAGCACATCAGCCGGTGCGGCCGTGTCGATAACAATAAAACGGCCGCCGGGCTTTAACACCCGCGCCGCTTCTGCCAGCGCTTGCGGCAAATGGCGCCAGTGATGCGCGCTGAACCTTGTGCACACCATGTCGAACATCGCATCGGCAAAGGGCAAACTGTCGGCGCTGCCCTGGCGGGTTTCGATATTGTCCAGCTTGCGCTCCGCAGCGGCTTGACGCACCACGTCCAGCATCTCCGCTGACAAATCATAAGCGGTCACTTGCCCTGCATGCGGTGCGACGGCGAAGCTGGCGTGTCCGCCACCGCAACCCATATCCAGGATGACTGGTTGCGCATACTGTTGCGCATAGGCCGCAAGGTCTTGCAAATCCGCGCCCTGCGCATGCACGGCGCTAGTCAGATAGGCTGCGGCGGTGCTGCCGAATTGCTCGGAAATGACTTGGTCATGGTTACGCATGTTGGGCTCCTGATGCTTAGAAGCGCCAGTCTACCGCTTCCTGTCCGTTTGTTTTGTTGTTCCGTGTTATGGCCAATAGAAGCGGCATCTCCGTACGTTGCAGTAAGCTGATTGTGCCCGCCGCGCCGTATCGCCAGCGCCGACTTTTTGCGCCGTTGATCTCTGCGCAAGCCGGGACGTCAGTAAATCTGACAAAGACGGCTTAAAAATTGTGGTTGTATTGCACTGACAGCAAATCAGCGCTAGCGTCAAAGTTACCGCGTATCGTTTGCGTGAAAGGCCCACCCAGAGCGACACCTCGTTCTGTGGCTACTTTTTTGAAGAAGAGATGGCTGTAGCCCATGTCCAGCGAGCTTTGCTGCGACAAAGTGTAGCGCGCGCCCACAGACAGCCAGGTTCTGTCCGCATCGGGCAGTGTCATGGTGCGATCAGCGGTGCTGGGGACGGGGGTCTTGTCGTAGGCGGTACCAAAGCGCAACTTCCAGGCGTCATTTAACCGGTAATTTGCGCCAATGCCCACGCGGTAAGTGTCGCGAAAATTGAAACTCAACGCGGCGACCGGCAGGCCTGTCGTCACGCTGGTTGCGGTGATCGTCTTGATGGAACTCCAGTTGGTCCAGGTGACATCGGCCAAAATATCCCAGCGGTCATCCAGCCGCTGATGCAGCGCTAGCGAAAGATTGTCCGGTGTTTCAAGCGCTGCCTTGATATTCCTGTTGAGCACACCCTGAATATCCTGCTGGCCTTCAAGATGAAACTTGATGCGCGAGCGGTAGGCCAGCCCCACCCGCGTGGCTGGCGAGAATTGGAACATCACCCCAAGGTTATAACCCCATGCATCATCATCCCCTTTGAGGGTAGCGATGCGTTGCGTGGCCGCAGCCACAGGCGCCATCTGGCGGAACTCAACCTCACTGCGCGCGTAGTTAAGGCCAAAGCCCAGCGACACAGTGTCATTCAGCCGATAGGCGAGCGAAGGATTGATGTTGATCTGCTGGATCTCGGCAAAATAGCCGGAAAAGCGGCCAGTGAAGCTTTCGTCATATTCGGTTTTGTTGCCAAAAGTCGGCGATAGCCCAACGCCAATTCGCAGACGTGGTGAAATGGCATAAGCATAATATGCGGCAGGAATCAATGAGGTGCCGCCACCATCGCCTCCGTTATTACCCAATGCGAAGGTAGGCATTGGCGTCGTGCCTGCATCGCTGAAATCGACAGAGCGGCGCAGCACCGTTCCCGCAATTGACAGACTATGGCCTTCAGGCAAATACGTCAGCCCCGCCGGATTGAAAATCAGCAGGCTCGCGTCTTCCGCGCTGGCAGCGGCCCCGGCAAAAGCATTACCGTTCCCTGCGCCATTCTGATTTTGTAAAGCGAAGCCCGCAGCATTGGCTGCATTTTCCGTCATGGAAAATAGCGATAGCACAAGCAGGGTTAAAGTTTGCGAATTACACAGGCGGGTGAAGTAGCTCATTATTTCTCCTCCCTATGGCATTATTTTTAATATCGAGCGATCTCGCAAGAGCAATCTAATCCTCCCATTTAACTAAATCAAGCGGCGAGTGCTGCGAGTTTGCACCGTTACGCCCGCAACACGCCAGATAGAAGCGCCGCCGAATTGCTCGGCAATCACTTGGTCATGGTTACGCATGCGGGCTCCTGATGCTGTTTGGGTGACTCAGCCTATCGCTTCCTGCCAAGATACTGCCCCAATCGACAACGCATGTTGCAAGGCCTATCAATCTCCTTGTTTATTGCTGCCCTATCGCGGCAACAGCTTATGATCAAGCGCGGCGCTTTGTCGCGGGGCGGCTTGATTGCTTGGTGGCGCGCGGCGCGGCCAGACGGCCCGTGACGTACTTGTGAAGAACGCTGGCGATGAGCGTTTGGTACGGCACACCTTCTTCAAGCGCTTTAACTTGAATGTCGCTCAAATCGCCAGAGGACAGGCGGATGTTGACCCGGCGATCCTTAATGGACGTAGCGCGCGCTGCGGCCTTGAATTTCGCAAGCTCGGCCTTCGTGGCAACGGACTTCAATTGGCCTTTTTCAAAGGCGGTGAGGACTTCATGTTCGTAGACATCAATTTTCGGCATCTGTTTCACCTTGATTCAAATAGTCCCGCGTTGCCTTGCGGCTCGGGATTACGGTCTTGGGAAAGAAATAGTTCTCCTCTTCGACAAACGGCACCAAATAGACGTAGTTGTCGCACGCGACGACGAGAACGCGCTGCCTGGGGTATTTCGCCTGATTCGGGTGAGCCAGGATGTCCAGCAACCCACCGGCCTCGATTGAGACAACAATACGCTCAAACGAAATACCCCATTCTGCTTTAACCGTTTCGTTCTTCTCCGGGCTCCAGCGAAATGGTTTCATAAAGTCAGTTTACGCCGCTGTGTGCCTTTTGTCGCCACACTATGAAACTGGCCTCACGACACCCAGCGCGAAGCTAACCAGGCTGAGCGTTTTGGCGCAGGCCTGCTTGAGCACAGGCTAGGTTTTTGCGAGTGGATTAACACCTACGCCGGATGCAACTCTTCGCGGATCACCCGGCGTAGCGTGGACTCAATCTGCTCGCCCGTCATGACTTGGTGAAGCGCCTGATTGATGAGCGTCTGGTAACCACGTTCTCCGGCCTTGGCCTTAAAGAAAGCAATGACTGAAGCATCCAGCATGATCGAAACACGCTGCTTGCCAAGTTGGGCATTTAACGCCGTAGAAAATTCTTCGCGGCTGACATCTTTCAAACCCACCCGCAGGCGGGGTGGCTTAGAGGTAGTGAGAGAGGGTGTCGATTTCATGGGGTTCGGCCTTTCGCATGGAAATAACGTGAATTTGATCTTCTGTTTCGGTATGGCTAATCGTTACGATGGTGGCTCCGAGAAACCCGGTGGTATTAAAACGCTGTTCGCCATGGTAATCGCGGGAATCTTCTACCGTGATCGTCGGGCCGTTGAATACCTGTGCGGACTGCGCAAAATCAAAACCGTGTTTTTTCAGGTTGGTCTTGCGCTTGGATTCTCGCCACGTGAAGTTCATAGCTTGAATTATATATACGATAATGCATATTTCAAGGCATTTGAAAAATCGGGGAAGAGCCTGATGTAGCGCTAAACGAGCTACGCCAAAAGCCGCGTAGCCGTTTAGCGCCGGGTTGGGCGCGGGTTGAATAAAACGCACGAAACGCCGCACCGCGAAAAAGTCGGCGCTGGTGATACGGCGGCAAGACGAAACACAGCGGCTTGGGCGACAGGCGAAAACGCGCAAAAGCCGCGCAATCGCAAAAACCCACGGCGCATGGCCGAAGCGTGAGCCGGGCTGAAAGTGATCAGAAGGCTGCGCATGCGCAGATGATAAGCGAAGGGAAACGAATGCACCCAACGTAAAAGTGAGGGGCTGCGCGCTTTTGCGCAGTCCCTCTCGACTGCCGGGTTAGCCACCATTTTCAAGTGACCTGAGTAGTTCGGATGTTGCCTCCAATGATGCCACGTCAATAGATCGCTTGAGTGATGCTTGGTTATCTTCCACTACCAAGACTGCGGCAAGCATGAAGACCCCCATGATGACTGCAAACCTTGGCTGCTTGAGCGCCATCTGTAGCCATAGTTCGCGGGACGCGGCATCCGTCCTGAACCAGACAATTGACTCTTGCCAATCTTGGCGCTCATTCTTGCCAAGAGATTCGATGTACTCAGAAAATGAAAAATTGACGCAATCTATCCGATGAGCCAGACGATTGCGCAGAGCAGTTAGGCGCTTGGCAAAGCGGCGGCAATTGTCAAGCGAGTTGTCGCATTTAACATGTCCTCAAGCCGCCAACTTGAGTAGGTTTTCACGGTTTGAACAGGCCCGGTTTTGGTGGTTCTCAGGGTTGAGATGAACCACCTCAA
>Ga0116141_10000741_pt1 | contig 26758 bp, 19 predicted proteins | sample AD_UKC097_MetaG_FD_89744 | JGI IMG/M metagenome (GOLD analysis project Ga0116141, IMG submission 89744) | Active sludge microbial communities of municipal wastewater-treating anaerobic digesters from USA - AD_UKC097_MetaG | ecosystem: Engineered > Bioreactor > Anaerobic > Digestate | place: USA...
AACCAGGGGAACATACCGCTTGAATGGAACCTGAAAGACAAACTGCCTGCCTGGCTGGAATGGGATCCTGCACAAGGCACCATAGGCGCAGGGAAAGAAGTTACGGTAAATATCATTGCCGACCAGTCCCGCTCAGAATTTGGCACCCATACTTTCAGTACTGACCTGCTCTCCAACGGAGGAGACACCACATACTTCTTTTCCATAACCAGGACACAGGACCTTATAAAGGTTTCGCCTCAATCACTGGACTTTGGAACTGAAAACACTGCGCTTACCCTGACTGTCGAACGCCTGTCTGGCATACATACGGTTCCTTTCACGGTGGTGTGCGAGGATGAAAACCTGCAGCTTTCCCTCACTCAGGGAGAAATAACAAAAGAAATGCCCTCTGCAGGGATCGTGGTTACGCTGGACCGTGAAAATATCCCTATTGGTGCATCGGAAAGCCAGATCAAGGTTCTTGCTCCCGACCAGGAATTCTCCATCAAGGTGAATTACGCGACGGCAGCTGTTCCGGCAGAAGTCAATACAGAAGGGTATGAGCTGGATGGCTCTTTCAGGCTCCGGCTTAAAGGAAAACTGGTCAGCAACGGAGGAGGCTCGGTGACCCGGCACGGACACTGCTGGGGAACGAATCCCGAGCCAGATCCTGATAATGCCTATTTCTCCGATTTCGGGCCTATCGAGGAAGGCCGTACCTTTATATCCTACCCCGATGCGTTACCTGAAACCGGGACAACCTGGTACTTCCGTTCCTATGCCGTAAATGAAATGGGCACTTCATATGGCCAGACCATGACCCTGACATATGTACCCCCTTTGCTCGGAAATCCTTTAGTTACCTTTAACGAAACATCCGAAGCCCTTTCTCTCAGGGTGAATGAGGTATCAGGCCTGCCCTTTTCAGACCATGGTTTTGTATGGAATACGACAGGAGATACTCCTTCCATGGATAAGGACAACCTTATCAGTCTGGGTCAAAAAACATCCGGATCCAATTTCTTTTACAACCTGAGCAAGCCGCAAAGGGGAGTGACATATTATATACGCAGTTATGCGATTAATGACTTTGGGCTATACCAGTCCGGAACAAGCTCATTGTATGTGAATATTGAAGAGCCGGAGCTTGAAACGGGCGGAGTAGGTGAAGTATCTTATTATGAGGCCCTTTTAAAAGGGAATCTTGTGGTTAAGGGCTCCGAGGATATTCTCTCATACGGACATTGCTGGAGTACCTCTGAAGAACCAACAATTGAGAATAGTCATTCTGACCTGGGAACACCTCAGTACACCGGTGAATTTACGTCACGGGCTACCGCATTGCTTATCAATACATTATATTATTACCGTGCCTATGTTAAAACTTCAAAAGGTGTTTATTACGGAAGGGTAGAAGAGTTTACGACCGGAAGAGATAAGCAGGTGGTAGTGCAGGACGGTCTCATAATGTACATAACCACGGACCAGACACCCAAAGCCTATGACTGGACGGGGAGGGCTTACGACCTGGTGGTATCAAACGGTGTGACATACAACACAAATAACAAACCATCCGGAACCAATGCAACCAATGCAGCCATTTCATTCAACGGCAGCAGCGGTTACCTGTTGAGCAGCCGTGTGAATCCGATCTCTGGAATTGACAGGGGAACCATTAATTTCTGGCTCCGGTTCCGGCAGACTATGAACAAATCGCTGGTTTATCCCATCTTTGGGTCGGTATCTGAAGGAGGATTTTATGTGGAAATCCGTCACAATGGGACCGATTGGGTCCTGACACTTTGTATGGGGCCAGGCATGGAAACCCATGTTATCACGCTGCCTGCCTTTGCCGGAATTGATATTTCCTCTATGCTGGGAACCAGCTGGCATATGATGGCAATCGCTTCCACCGGCACCTCAATGAAAGTATACCTGGATGGAATAAATCTCTACACCCAGTCCATGCAGATGACATTTGGCGTACAGAAGGATTTTGTGGTAGGAGCTAATGCACTCAACAGCACAACGATCAATACATTCCTGCCGGCCGATATGGCCTGCCTCAGGTTTTACAACCGGGTGCTTTCAGATCCCGAGATTTCAGAGATATTCAATGCCGGAATGTGATTTACCGGAGGTAAGAAAGAAAACCATTCCAGGTAGTCAGAATATCTGCGTATCTGCCTTTGACTACCAGTATGTGGTTGGCCATTGCATTGAGAATTAAATCACCTACCGGCCTGTCCAGTCGAAGGGTCATCTGTGTGCGGCACTGATTGTCAGAATGTTTTGATTCTACTGCAACGCCTTCAGATACAAAAAAACGTTCCAGGGTATTGCCAATCCACTTGACTGCTGTATACGGCACATCCTTTTCCAGGGTCCCTTCCACGGCAATACCGACCCCCGTTTCATAATGAGAATTCAAACAGAAAGACGAGGTCATGGACATAGGAACTGTACAATGTGCAATGTCCAGGGTATTCTGTTCCCTGTTGTAACCAACGGGATTGGCCATAAAAACGGGACTCTGGGATAAATTACCTGCCATGATCATGGTTAGCAGTGAGGGAATGTCTCCTTCACAGGCAGCCGGAATCCCTGCCTGGTTAAAAAGGGAAATGGCCAGACAGGCTGTGACTTGGCATGATTTTATCAGATCGAAACATTTTACGGTTAACGCATTGCACGAATAGTAAACCATCAGTTCATCCATGGCCTGGTACATCCGTATGGCATCACTCAGATCATCTTTTGTGCAGTTCTTAAGACAGGTGCTTTTTTTCAGAATATTGTTGTACAATTCCTTGTTTTCACGGCTCAACGCTGTAAGGTGCATGTACTGTTTACAGATATGGGGTATTTCAATATTTTGAAAGCATACTTTCAGCATACGGCTGATGGCATTTGTATCCACTTTGGAAGATAAAAGCCAGGGCGATGCGTCGCCGAACAGCGCGATGCGTGTACTCTTTAACTTTCTGAAAGTTTGCTGCATACGCAGCATCCTGCTGAGCAGTTCTTCTGTAATTTCATCTTCAGAAAAAATAATTGGAAAACTCAACCTGCCCTGTGTTACATAGGTTGAAAGTTCTAAGGTGGCAGGCAGGGAATTGCTCTGATTGTCATATAGAAAAAACAACGGCAGGGGAAGCGAAAAGCCGTAGCTTTGAAAGGTCTCTTCGCAGCCGCCCGATGCTATGAAGGGAATATACACTTTTTCCGGATCGGCCAAGCGTTCTGCCGTTATGTTTTTGTAAGATATCACAGTGACACTGAAGCGCTTTCCCAGCGACTCCAGAAGAGATCTTCTTGATTCCTCCAATACCATGTAATCGTGTAAAGGAGAATGAAAGAAAACCAGTTCCAGTTTAAGCTTCGGGCGTTCCATCACCAAAATGTAAAGGAATATTGGGCATTCCCTTGCCGGAGAGGTTGATTTTCCCGAAGTGTTCTTCGTATTTCTTCAGGTTGTCCTCCAGGGCGTTGAAAAAGCGTTTGGCGTGTTCAGGCGTCATGATGATCCGGTTCTGCACCTTGGCTTTTTGTATACCCGGCATCATGCGGATAAAGTCAAAAACAAACTCACTGCTGGAATGGGTAATGATGGCAAGATTGGAATAACATCCCTGGGCTACATCTTCCGGCAGTTCAATGTTAATTTGTTTCTTGGGGTTTTGTTCCATGGCTGAAGCTGTTAATTCATACAAAAGTAGTATTTTTTATATATTTGCGTCTTATTCCCTTAAGTTAATGGAACTACCTGCAATATACGATCCCTCCGTTACCGAAAACAAATGGTACAGTTATTGGCTGAAACACCGTTTTTTTCATTCAACACCCGATAAAAGACCAAAATACAGTGTGGTCATACCTCCGCCCAATGTGACCGGCGTGCTGCATATGGGACATATGTTAAACAACACCATACAGGACGTATTGGTAAGACGTGCCCGGATGCAGGGAAAAAACACCTGCTGGGTTCCGGGGACCGACCATGCTTCCATTGCAACTGAAGCCAAGGTGGTGGCATTGCTCCGGGATAAAGGGATCCAGAAAACCGATATCACAAGGGACGAATTCCTTAAGCATGCCTGGGCATGGAAAGAAAAGCACGGAAATATCATATTGGAACAATTGAAGAGGCTGGGTGCTTCCTGCGACTGGGAGCGCACCAACTTTACCATGAACCCTGACATGAGCCGTGCCGTGCTTGATACCTTTATATATCTGTATAACAAGGGGTTGATCTATCGCGGGGTACGCATGGTGAACTGGGATCCCCAGGGGGGCACCGCGGTTAGCGATGAAGAGGTGATACACCGTGAAGTCAGCGAAAAACTCTACTACCTTAAGTATTATTTCAGTCATAACGGGCAACGCAGCACCCAATACCTCTCTGTCGCCACCACAAGGCCCGAAACCATCATGGCCGACGTGGCGCTCTGTGTGAATCCCGGGGATGAACGGTACGCACACCTTGTAGGAGAAAAAGTGCTAATACCCCTCATAAACAAGGAAATACCCATTATTGCCGATGACTACGTTACCATGGATTTTGGAACAGGGTGCCTAAAGATCACCCCGGCCCATGATCCCAATGACTATGAAATAGGATTGCGGCACAAACTGCCTGTGATAGATATTCTGAACCTGGATGGCACCCTGAACGGGGAGGCCAGGATCCTGGTAGGGGAAGACCGCTTTGTGGCACGCAAAAAAATCCTCATTATGCTGGAAGAGGCAGGATGCCTGGAAAAAGAAGAATCCTATGTCACTCAGATTGGATTTTCTGAACGTACAGATGCGGTCATTGAACCACGGCTCTCGCAGCAATGGTTTGTTAAATTGAGCATACTGGCCAAAAAGGCTTTAAAATATGTGGAAGATGGACAGGTAAGGCTTATCCCTGACAAATACCGCAACACATACCGCCACTGGATGGAGACAGCCAGGGACTGGTGCATTTCAAGACAATTGTGGTGGGGGCAGCAAATCCCGGCCTACTACCTGCCCGGCGGAGAAGTGGTGGTCGCTTCGTCTGAAGAAGAAGCGCTTGTCCTGGCCCGGAAAATTGATTCCACGTTAAAAGCCGGGGATCTGAAGCAGGATCCCGATGTGGTGGACACCTGGTTCTCCTCGTGGCTCTGGCCCATCTCGGTCTTTGATCCCGAAAAACCGGGCCACCCGGAAAAAGAACCCAACCAAGAGTTGGCGTATTACTATCCCACAGATGACCTGGTCACTGCCCCGGATATCCTTTTCTTCTGGGTAGCCAGGATGATCATGGCCGGGGATCTGTTCTGCGGCCAGAAACCCTTTTCCAATGTTTACCTCACAGGGATGGTCCGCGACAAAATGGGCCGCAAGATGTCCAAATCTCTGGGCAACTCACCGGATCCCATTGAATTGATGAATATTTACGGTGCAGACGGTGTGCGTATGGGCCTTATGCTCTGTACTTCTGCCGGAAACGATATCTTGTTTGATGAAACTCAGATGGAACAGGGCCGGAACTTCTGCAACAAGATCTGGAATGCCTTCCGTCTGGTGAGTTCCTGGCAACGCGATGAACACCTGGAGCAGGAAGAAACATCGCGCCAGGCTGTACGCTGGTTCGGCCAATTACTCTCTGCAACCAGGGATGAAGCCGAGGACCTGTTTTCCAAATACAGGCTCTCAGAAGTCCTGATGCTGCTATACAAGCGTTTCTGGGACGATTTCTGTTCCTGGTACCTGGAGATCATCAAACCTGCCGGGAATGCAGGCAAGAGAATTGATGCAGCCACTTACGACAGCACGCTGGCATTTTTTGACCTGCTGCTTCACCTGCTGCATCCGTTCATGCCGTTTATAACCGAGGAACTTTGGCAAAATATGGCAAAACGTAAGGAAGGGGACAGTATCATGGTGTCCCCCTTACCGGCTTCAGGACCCTGCAACCAAGCAGAACTTGAGGATTTTTCCCGGTTGCAGGAACTGATTGTGTCCATCAGGGGCCTCAGGCAAAACAGGCAGATTCCCGGAAAAACACTTTTGAAACTCTATGTCAAGGGACAGTTTCCACAAATCCTGCATGGAATTGCCCGGCGCATGGGTGGACTGGAATCTGTACAAATGGTAACCGAAGCACCGCAGGAAGGCAATGTTTATGCCTTCCTGGTGGGAACGACCGTTTTTTTCATTCCGCTGTGGAACCTGCTGGATAAAGAGGAAGAACGTTCTAAACTTAACGCAGAACTGGAATATCACCGGAAATTTCTTGCTATTGTGGACAAGAAATTATCCAATGAAAGTTTCCTTCAACGTGCTCCCGCGGATGTTGTTGCCATTGAACGTAAAAAACGTTCGGATGCTATGAGCAGGATTGCAGCCTTAAAGCAACAATTAGATTTATTATAATGAAATACAGGGGTTTAATCCTTGCATTGCTCATTCTTTCACATCTGGCCGGCTGTGTTAAAGTGTCCAGTCTTGATGATCGTGCATCTGTGGCATCCTGCCTTATTACAGATGTGTTTCCGGAAGCCGTTGTCTTCAATGAACCGGTTATTGAAGAGGATGCTATTGTGTTGCCAATGGATTACGGAAAATACGAATTTCCGGTTACAGTCACCCTCGATATACAAACAGCCCAGGCAATCGACAAGATCCTGGGCATGGACACCGGCAATACACTGGTATTTGAGGATCACGAAACCATGCGCAGGATCCATCTGATTGCCCAGAGCGGGGTAGTACACACATACAGCATACGTATTGAAGTGGCACCCCGGAGCGATCAGGCTGCAGTTACAGCTGCCCGGCTTACAGCGTATAGTCCCGCAGAATTTCCACTGGCAGGGGAAGTTGTGGTGGATATTGTCGAGAATGAAATAGGTATCTATGCCCTGAAGGGAGCTCCCTTGCCCCTTACAATAGGTCTGGAGCTGGACCTGAGTCCCGGTGCCGCACTGTAAAAACCTGGCAAGAATGGTAACTTCACCATAGATGCCTATGATACGTCTATCCCTTTCACAGTAGTTGCCGAGAGCGGGAAGAAAGAATTGTGGCACATTCGCCTGATTGGGGTTGTATTGGCAGAAGATGCATCGCAGACAGACAGGGAACCCTGGGAGCGCATGGCCCCTGGAGGAGCTTTGGAAATTGCATTTAAACCGGGTGAAGTGGAATGTGTGGGAATAACGGCCGATCTGCAAACCAGCCGTTACAAGGTTTCTGTCCGGGACAACGGCATTCCTTTTCCCTGGAAAGCCCTGGTGGGTTTTAAGATGAATCCCTATGTCGTGCCAATTCACCATGATACCCTGGAAGAATTCACAATCCAGAACTGGGAAGATAAAAGAACCTTTTACCTGGTTGATATACTTTCACGACAGGCACGGGCCTGGGAACTGATGTGGCAGCAGTGGCTCAATCCGGCCAATCTGTTGGAATCATTCGTGATTGGGGAATATTCCTCACAGAATAACCAGATCCGGCTGGGTGAACCCCGGATAGACACGCTCAATTCCCTGGTGGAGATTCCCTTGGTTGAAGGCAATGATTTTCCGCTGCAGATTACATCCCGCCAGGTAACATTATCCGAAGATGCCACCTATGATTTGCCACCGGTATTGACTTTTGAATCTTACCGCACCGTGGTACCGTTTTCCGTAACATCCCAATCGGGGAACCGCCGTGACTGGATCATGAGGCTAGATCCCTGGTTTGAAACAGAGGCCCGGATACTCTCGTTTGTGGTGGATAGTTACAATTCCAGGGAAAACCTGGTTAAGCTGGAAAGCAACACTGCAACCATAGATCCGGACACCCGTACCGTAACACTGGTGCTAAAGTCAGGATATGATTTTCCATTGATTCTGAACGCTTTTTCAATGGAATTATCGCCCAAAGCTACCCTGCAGGAAACATTCCCGGAGGGAATTCTATTCCCGGCCATCAATGATATTATCTCTTTGACCATAGTAGCTGAAAGCGGCGATGTGACAGAATGGAAGCTGCAACTGGCAGATGAACGTACTGAAAACCTGGAAGCCCTGGTGATGGATTACCATATTACAGGCTACCAGGGCACCAGCCAGACAGAACACAACATCTCGCTCCTGGAAGAGGGGGTTGTAGATTCGCTTAATCATACGGTGACGCTGGTTATCAGCGACTGGTCCTCAAAGATGCCCCTGACCGTGGACGGGGTGCTGAACGTATCAAAGAACGCTGTGCTCGGCGGGGAGATCACCACAAGGCAGCACAGGGTGGTTTTCAACTCAACCGGCCAGAAGTACCGGTTTTCTGTTACTTCCGAAAGCGGAACCAATACAACCAGCTGGACTTTACAACTGGAAGACCGGTCCCCGGTAAGGCGTTCAGATGCTGCGGTGACGGACTTCATTACCGGAAACCCTTCCTCGGGCTTTGAATTTGACCAGAAATTCCTGGAACCGGACGATGGCCTGATCACGTTGCTGGTCAAATCAAAATCGTCCGAAGAGTTACTGCTGACAATCAAACCAAAAATTTCCATCAGCCAGGGAGCACGGCTTTTGGGCATAATATCCGGAGCACCCCTGAATTTGTCTTTCACAGAGCCATTCTCTTTTCAGGTTATGGCAGAAGACGAAACTGTCCGCTCCTGGAAGATACAGCTCATCTTTGCCCCCCAGGTGCCCAACAGCGGTTTTGAAGAATGGGGTACTATCCGTGATATTTTTAATATCCTGCCTTCCAACGGCAAAGGATGGACCACCGGGAACAATAACCAAATTTCGGGTTCTTTCAGGGTCCAGGGGCACAATAGTCCCTATGCCGTGCAGATGATCACCCAGTTGAAAACCGTTAACCTGTGGGTGATGAAGGTGACCAGCCTGGCCGCTGGGGCGCTTTTCCTGGGAGAATTCAATTTCAGCATGGACGTTGAAAAGGTGTTGAATCCTTCCATCATGACGGATTTTGGAATTTCGTTTGCACCCGGTTCCAATCCCGTGGGATTTGAAATTGACTACCTGTATGAACCTGGTGGGCAACGCGTTTTTACAGAGCCCTATAAAGTGAAGATAGGTTTGTTTGACATGCCTGCATTCAAGGACCCGGTGAAAGTAAGCGGACCCGATAAGGCCGTCATTACGGCAGAATTGCATCATAATACGACGGGAACCTGGAAGTATGATCTGAACAAAAGACAGGACATGATTGCCGAAAATGAGATTGCCACAACGGGGACCCAGGGATGGGTGCATGAGCGGCTGGTTTTCAATCCGGTTCCGGGCAGGGAAAACCTGCCAATGACTCACTTGGTCGTACGCATGTCGTCTTCCTGGGAAGGAGCTGAATACAAAGGTGCCGATGGCAGCAAGCTCACGGTGGACAATTTCAGATTAATTTACTATCTTCCCGGGCCAACGGCCATAATACTGGAATAATCATGATGGAACATACTACACAAATTACCGTCAGGTATTACGAAACGGATCAGATGGGTGTGGTACACCACTCCAACTACATCCGCTATTTTGAAACAGCCCGCGAAGAAATGATGGCCCATTTTGGTGTTCCTTACACTTTTTCGGAATCGCAGGGAATCATTATGCCGGTACGCGTGGTTCATTGCGACTACATACATCCGGCACGTTATGGCCAGGTGCTGACTGTGATAACGACAGTGAAAGAAATGCCCCGTTCCAGGATCACGTACCATTACCAGGTGTTTAACGATACCAGTGTACTTTTAGCCACGGGATATGTTACCCTTGCCTTTGTGGATGCTTCCCGCAGTGTTCCCGTGAGGGCACCCCGTTTTCTTACGGAAGTATGGGAAAAATACCTAAATTTGAACAAAACTAAACAACAGGAAAATGTGTAAATTATTGCTATTTGGCACGTTGGGTGCCACCGAGATCATCATTATTGCCCTAATTGTACTGCTTCTCTTTGGAGGGCGCAAGATTCCCGAACTTATGAAAGGCATTGGAAAAGGCGTCAGAAGTTTCAGGGATGGTGTGAAGGGGATAGAAGATGACTTAAAGGAAGATGAAAAAGAAAGCGATCAGGATATTAAAAAATAGCGGTGGCAGATATTTCGGGGCATAAAAATGAGATGACCTTTTGGGAGCATCTTGAAGAGTTCCGCAAGGTGATATTTCGCTCGGCAATTCTCCTGATTCTACTCATGGTGGTTGTTTTTGTGAATAAAAACTTTGTTTTTGATGCAGTCATATTTGCTCCCAGAAGCTCTGATTTTATTCTCTACAGGTGGATGACAGCTCTGTCTGGCCTTGTGGGAATTTCTTCCATTTCACCGAAACCTTTTACCCTGCAACTGCAAAACATAGAACTTTCAGCCCAGTTTTTCACCCATATTAGCGTTTCTTTCAGCATAGCCTTTGTCTTGGCCACACCGTTCATATTGTACCAGTTATGGATATTCATACGGCCCGCTTTGTACCTAAAGGAAAAAAAAACCGTAAAGGGGGCTTTTGGGTGGTGCTCGCTGTTATTCTTCCTTGGTGTCCTGACCGGTTACTTTTTTGTCTTTCCTCTGACCATAAATTTCCTGGGAAGTTACCAGGTTAGCGAATGGGTGGATAACCAGATTACACTCCAGTCCTATATCCATATGTTTACCTGGCTGGTCATCATCATGGGCATCGTCTTCGAACTGCCAATCCTGTTGCGCGTCTTATCCAAATTAGGTGTTGTCTCCAAGGAATTGCTCAAAAAACACAGGAAACATGCCGTAGTGATCCTTGTCATTCTTGCAGCTATCATAACACCCAGCGGAGACGCCTTTACCTTGTTGGTGGTAGCATTGCCTTTATACCTGTTATATGAGGTCAGTATATTGGTAAGTTTCAGTAAGAGGGCCACAGAAGATGAAAAAGTCGCAGTATAAACCGGTCATTATCCTGGCAGGTGCAGTCCTCCTTTTATCAATTCTGCTGGTCCTGATGTTTTATATCTGGGAAATTCCTGTATTCCAGTGGCTTAAAAGTGATAGGCCGGAGATTTTCCGGGAATCCAATTACGGCTTGCGCAACCAGAAAGGCAGGGTGATCGTTGATCCTACATACGACTCCATAGCTGTATTTTCTGAAATTGCAGTCCTGCAAAGGGGCAGTGAGTACGGTGTGTCCAACAAGCGTGGTAAAATGATCATACCCATGCAGACACGTCCAATTACCAATGAATACCATGGACAACGGTTGCCTTTTCTGCTGGCGCTGCGCTCTGACGGATCCTTCACCCTAATTGACCATAAAGGGAAAGAACGTGAAATACCTGTTTACGATAGTCTTGAGTTAAGAGAGGACGATATTTTCATTTGCCGGGACGGTCTATGGGGCGTGCTTGACGGGGATGGCTTTGAGCAGGTACCACTTATTTACGACCAGATAGTGAAACGTGCCGGGAATTATTTCATAGTTAGGAAAGGAAATTATGAGGGGCTTCACAGCAAAGGAAGTAAAGAACCCCTTGTACCTGTCATGTATGACAAAGTGGATGAATGCACCTCCCTTACTTTCAGAGTGTTGCTGGACGATCATTACGGACTCCTGGACCATGATGCGGTTTCCCTGATTGAAACGGTATACGATACCATTTATTTCCATCACAGTCCGGAGTGGATCGTAACGGGGGACAGTGGCCGTTATTCCCTTCGTAATACGACGAACCTGGAGTATCCTGCCTTTTTTTACGACATTATTGGTCCTGTCAGGGAAGGAATGACCGTTGTACGCAATGAAAATGGATATGGAGTACTATCGTCAGATGGAAAAGTAGTGGTTCAGCCTGGTTACGATTTAATCCGGGATTATAGCAACGGGCTTGCCATAGTCATGCAGAACCAACAATATGGGGTGATTGACAGGTATGGAAATTTCACATTGCCTTTTTCCTTGAACCTGGTGGAAATCTACGATTTTCATAACGAGCTGGCCCTGGCAGCCCGTTTTAACATGATGGAAGCACGCATACAAAAACAGTTCGGCTTCATAGATAAAAAAGGCAATACCATTATTCCATTCATATACCAGGATGGCCACCGTATGTTCTCAAATGGACTGGCAGGTGTGAAATTCAACGGATTGTGGGGATTCATCAACAAAAAGGGTGAATCCATGATTCCATTCATATATGATTCGGTGTCTGTCTTTTCGCATGGCATGGCAAAGGCAGTTTTTCAAGGTCAGCTCATTACCATTGACATGCTGGGGAGAAAAATGGAATGATATCTGTTTCCAATATCTGCGTTTCTTTTGCCTACAGGGAGCTTTTCCGGGATGTTTCTTTTACCATTGACCGGCGCGACAGGATCGCCCTGGTGGGAAAGAACGGGGCCGGAAAAACCACATTGATCAGGATCATAGCAGGTCTGCAGGAACCAACGTCTGGCAGGGTGGTACGTTCTTCCGACTGCCGGATAGGATATCTTCCCCAGCAAATGGAACATGCAAAGGACAAAACCGTGCTGGAAGAAGCGCTTACGGTTTTTTTCCACCTGGAAGAACTACACCGGCGCATGGATAATATCTCCGCAGAGCTTTCGGGAAGAGAGGATTATGATTCTGAAGCTTACAAGAAATTAATGGTTGACCTGAATGAGGTTAGTGACCGGCTTCGTATCCTGTCTTCAGACAATCCCAGGGGGAACGCCGAGAGAATCCTGACCGGTCTTGGCTTCAAACAAGACGAACTGGACCGCCCCAGCCGGACTTTTTCCGAAGGGTGGAATATGCGCATAGAACTGGCAAAATTGTTGCTTTCCCGGCCTGACATATTGTTATTGGATGAACCCACCAACCATCTGGATATTGAAAGCCTCAGGTGGCTGGAACAGTACCTGGAAACTTTTCCCGGGGCCCTGCTGGTGATATCGCATGACAGGACCTTCCTGGATACGGTGACTACCAGGACCATTGAAATTTCTCTCACCAGGATTTACGATTATAAAGCCCCGTATTCCCAATTCCTGGAATTACGCAGGGAATACCTGGAACAACAGATGGCTGCATACCAGAACCAGCAACGTACCATAGAAAAAACACAGGAATTCATTGAGCGTTTCCGCTATAAGCCCACCAAGTCCAACCAGGTGCAAAGCCGTATAAAACAACTGGAAAAGATGGAACTGATAGAGGTGGATCATTTGGATAACTCCCGGATACGAATCACTTTTCCTGAAGTCAGCAGAAGCGGGAAAGTTGTGTTCAATTGCCGGGATGTATCTGTTGGTTACGATAAAGGGCCTATCTTTACCGGGGCAAACCTAGTGGTGGAACGTGGTGAAAAGGTTGCATTTGCTGGCCGTAACGGAGAAGGCAAAACAACCATGCTGAAATTGCTTACCGGGCAGAAGAGTGTCATGAAAGGGGTTTTTGAAACAGGGTACAATGTACAGACGGGCTATTATGCACAAAACCAGGACGAATTGCTGGATAATAACCTGACTGTATACCAGACATGGATGGAATAGCGGTGGGAGACGTCCGTACACGACTTCGTGATATCCTGGCCTCATTCCTCTTTCGCGGGGAAGACGTGGATAAGAAAGCAGGAGTGCTGAGCGGTGGGGAAAGATCGCGCCTGGCCATGGCTAAGCTTATGCTGCAGCCCTATAATGTTCTGTTGCTGGACGAACCCACCAATCACATCGATATTCCTTCCAGGGAAGTGATGAAAGAAGCCCTTAAACAGTACAACGGGACCCTGGTGGTGGTTTCTCACGACAGGACATTCCTGGACGGCCTTGTTGATAAAATATACGAATTCAGGGATGGAAAGGTAAAAGAGCACCTGGGCGGGATTCGCGAGTTCATGGAACGCAGGAAACTCGAAACGCTCAAAGAATTGGAACAAGCCGATCCTGCCAGGGAAGAGGTTAGAACTGAAAATACCGGTAAAGAATCAAGGGCAGGGGAGCCTTACCGCCTGAAAAAGGAACGGGATAAAACATTGCGCAAGCTGCAGCAACAAGTCACGCATTGGGAAAACAGGATTGAACAGCACGAAAAAGGGATTGCCCTGATGGACGAAAAAATGCTGAACACGCCTCCCGGTGGATTCGGCACAGCGTTTTACCAGTTGTACGACAAAGAAAAAAGAGAGCTGGAACAGGCCATGAAAAGCTGGGAATCAGCACATGATGAACTGGATAAATTCATAGAAACCATACAAAATGAGTGAAGATCGCATTTACGGCATACATCCTGTCAGGGAAGCACTCCTGGGAAAAAGGAAACCTGAAAAAATCCTGCTCCGCCAGGGTATGGACAGTAATACGGCAGCACAAATGATGGATCTGGCCAAAAAATTTGACGTGCCGGTCCAGTTCGTACCACAGGAGAAACTGAATCATCTGACGGCAAACAAGAACCACCAGGGGGTGGTTGCCATGCTGCCGCAGGTTGATTATGTAACACTGGATGAGGCCGCGGCCGCTGCAGGGACCAAACCGGGTTTTCCAACCATAATCCTGCTGGACGGGGTAAGTGATGTCCGCAATTTCGGAGCCATTGCCCGTACTTGCGAATGCGCCGGTGCAGGTGCGCTGATACTTCCAGCTAAAGGAGGGGCTGCCGTGAACCAGGATGCCATAAAGGCTTCTGCGGGAGCACTGCTGCGCATTCCCTCATGCAAGGTCCCCAACCTGAGGACGGCTGTTTTTCACCTCAGGGAATCGGGTTACGTGGTCATAGGAACATCGGCCGGACAGCGTCAGTCCATCTATGAAACGGATTTTTGCCGTCCGCTGGCGCTGGTGATGGGTGCCGAAGGAAAAGGCATATCGCGCGGGATCATGGAACTGTGCGATGAATTGGCTTCCATACCCCAATTTGGGGAAATCGGCTCATTGAACGTATCGGCTGCAACAGCAGTCGTGCTTTTCGAGGCGGTCAGACAACGTTTGAAAAAGTAAGACAATGTCTTTAAAAAAATCAGCTATAAGGCAATTGGCAGGAGAGACTGCCGTATACGGGATGAGCACGATCCTTGCAAGGGTTCTGAATTTCCTGCTTGTACCCTTGTATACCCGCATCCTGACAGATCAGGCAGCTTACGGAGTGGTGGCCGAATTCATGGCATACATTGCCGTGTTGCAGGTGGTCCTGGTCATGGGTCTGGAGACCGGCAGCTTCCGCTATGCTTCTCTGGCAGGACAGAAAAACGACAAGGCCGGAGCTGCCAGGGTGTTTTCAACTTCGCTCACTACCGTAACGCTGCTGGCCGGTTTGTTTTTTGCAGTGGTGGTCATGTTACGGGAACCGATCGCCGGGAAACTGGGATATGCAGAATTCCCGCAATCCATTATTTATGTAGCCGGGATACTTTTACTGGATAGCATTACGGCTATATTGTTTGCCCGTTTGCGTTACGAGCACAAGGCGTTCCGTTTTGCCGTATTCAAAACCATCAAGATTTGCTGCGAGCTGGGATTCAACCTGCTTTTCTTTTTGTGGGCCCCGCGTTATCTTTCTGCAAACCCCGAAGCATTCCTGGGCCGTTTCATCACGGCTGTTCCTGATTACAATTACGTTCTCTTTTCCATATTCCTCTCCTGCATCGTGGCTTTATTGCTTTTCCTGCCTGATTTGCTGAAAAGAAGCAGTTTCATCCTTGACCGGAAACTCTGGCCTAAGCTCATGATGTATTCCCTTCCCCTGATGATAGCGGGATTGCCGGGTATCCTGAACGATTTCAGCGACAGGCTGCTTTTCCGTTTTCTGATTCCTGGAGATGTCTCCTGGCGGGCGCAGATGGGGATTTACCAGGCGGGTATCAAGCTCGCCGTACTCATTAACCTTTTCATCCAGATGTTTCGGTACGCGGCGGAACCTTTCTTCTTTGGACAGTCAGCCGAAAAAGAAGCACCAAGGACGTATGCCCGTGTGCTGGATATCTTTACAGCAATATGCATGCTGGTTTACCTGGGTATTTTACTTTATATGGACCTTTTTGAACTCATTTTAGGTGAGAATTACAGGGAGGGGATCGTGGTGGTGCCCGTAATGGCACTGGCTTACGTGCTTCTGGGCATATACTTCAATATCAGCATCTGGTTCAAATTGTCAGGAAAGACCGGAAATGCTGTTTTGATCACATCAGCCGGACTGGCTGTCACCCTGTTGGTAAATCTGCTTTTCATGCCACGCTATGGCTATATGGCTGCAGCCTGGGGACACTTGGCCAGTTACCTGTCAATGACCGTCCTCTGTGCCCTGATGGGACGCAAACATTATCCCATACCTTATAACTGGCTTAAAATTGGTTTCTACCTGGTGGCAGGTGTAGGACTTTACTTATTTTCCCTTATGTTTGCACACCTGTCCATGATTCCCAAACTTGCAGTCAATACAGGTATTATTCTTGTTTACCTGGCTATCTGGGCAGGGATGGAAGGTTTCTACGGAAAACTGCGCAAAATATTGCAGCAGCGGTAGCCACATTCAATGATTCGGATCCCTCGCGGTAAGGAGGAATGTACAATTTGAGCGGGATGTGATCCAGCAGCTCCGGGCTGATCCCATTTGATTCGTTGCCAAGGACGATGATTCCATCGCAGGGCAGGAAAGTGGTGTTGATGCTGGATCCCCCCTGAAGCACGGACCCGGTGACAGGAAGCGTGCAATTTTTCAAAAGCGGGGCAAGGGGTGTGTAATGGACCGGAACGCGTAGAATGGCTCCCATGGTGGATTGCACGGTTTTGGGATTGTACAGCTCCACACAGTCTGGTGATGCATAAACGGCTGCTAAGTCAAACCAGTCTGCCAGACGCAGGATGGTGCCAAAATTGCCCGGATCGCGAATCCCGTCAAGGGCAAGATATAGGTTGTCTTTCCGGGGAGGTGCCAGTGGTACTTTTGGAATCTCCACAACAGCAAGTGCACCGGAGGGAGTTGACTGCAAGGAGATCCTTTCCATTTCCTTTGCCGAGATGTATACTGCCACGGAGGACTGAACCGGTTCGGGGAAATCTTCCTGCAGGTACAGCTCTTTAATGCGGAAAGGACCAGGAGCTTTAAGCAGCTCCAGAACCATTTTCCTGCCTTCCAGGATGAATTCCTGTCGTTCCTGACGGAATTTCTTCTGTTCCAGGGCTTTAATGTATTGTATCTTGGCTTTGCTCAACATGTTGTCAATAGCCCAGAAGTTTGAGCATGGACTTATAAGTCTGTTCCTTGGAGAAAAGCTTGGTGTAATACGTGCCATTCTCTTCTCCTATTATGACCATCTTGGGAGCCGGCATCAGGCAATGCTGGACACCCCCGAAACCTGAAATGGATTCCTGGTATGCGCCCGTATTGAAAAAACCAATGTACAAGGGATCCTTGTTCTCGTTTTTGGGCAGGAAAACCGCATTGGCGTGGGCCTCGGCGTTGTAGTAATCCTGAGAGTCACAAGTCAGTCCTCCAAGGAATACGCGCTGATAGGGTTCGTTCCACTTATTGATTGGAAGCAGTATGAAGCGTCTTTTTATGCCCCAGGTATCAGGCAATGTAGTCATGAAGGATGAGTCGATCATGTACCATCTTTCGCGGTCGTTTTGTTGTTTTTCACCTAATACCTGGTATATGTTGGCGCCGCTTTCACCAACAGTGAAAGATCCGAACTCGGTGAAAATGTCCGGTTCCTTGACGTTGCGGCTTGTACAGATACTTTTTATCTGGGCAATTATCTCTTCTGTCATGTATTCATAATCGTAATCGAACGATAGGGAGTTCCTTACCGGGAAACCTCCACCCAGGTTCAGGGAGTCCAGTTCAGGACAGAAATTCTTAAGGTCACAATACACATTCACACATTTTGCAAGTTCGTTCCAGTAGTATGCATTGTCCTGCATGCCCGTGTTGATGAAAAAGTGAAGCATTTTCAATTTGAACTTGTTGTTCCGCTTAATATACTTATGGTAATAAGGGACAACATCGCTGTAGCGGATACCCAGGCGGCTTGTGTAGAATTCAAATTTAGGTTCTTCTTCTGCCGCTATGCGGATACCTATCTTGCACTCACCCTGAACGGCATTGTCCAGCGCTTCAATTTCCGGCATATTGTCCAGTATGGAAATGGTGTTTTCCCAGCCTGAATTCACGAGTTTGGCAATATTCTCTATGTATTGCTGCTTCTTGTAACCATTGCAGATGACATACAGGTCCTTGTCCACGATCTTTTGTTCATGGAGCGCTTCTATGAGGTTAATGTCAAAGGCAGAGGAAGTCTCAATGTGGATGTCGTTCTTGAGAGCTTCTTCCAGTACAAATGAAAAATGGGATGATTTGGTACAATAGCAGTAATGGTAGTCCGCTTCATAGTCAACCTTGGCCATGGCAACATTGAACAACCTTTTTGCTTTTTGGATCTGTTTGCTGATGGAAGGTAAATAATAGAATTTCAAGGGCGTTCCGTATTGATCGATAAGGTCCATGACAGGAATATCGTGAAATAAAAGCTCACCGTCTTCAATCCTGAATTCCTCTTGCGGAAAATCGAAACTCTGTTGGATCAGGTCAATGTACTTGTTTTTCATTGAAGTAATGTAAGTGAGTTACTTTATCAAAAAATAATCAATGTAAGTCAATCAGATTGCAAATATATGTTAATAATTATTTGTGATATCGTATTTGACCTTTTTTTTTACTTTTGCAATATGCGTAAAGGTGTTTTTCTGATGATCCTGTTTCTGTCCGGGTGTGCAGGCACGCGATACGTTCCACAGGGAGAATACCTGTTGCGCAAGAATACATTAGAAGTGGTACCTGAAAAGATCGTATCCCCTTCATCCCTGCAATCATACATTCGCCAAAAACCAAATACCAGCATTATTTTCGGCTGGAAAGCATTCTTGAATATCTACAGCCTGAGTCCTGACAAAGACAACGGCTGGAGCCGTTTTCTCCGCCATATGGGAGAGCCTCCCGTTGTCTTTGATCCTTCCCTGATAACCTACAGCAAGCTCAACCTGGACAATTACCTGACCTCTCTGGGTTTTTATTTCAACACCATCACCGACACGGTTACTTACCGGAATAGGAAAGCCTCGGTCCATTACACCATCATGCCAGGAAAAACATACACCATAGACACCATCCGGCTGGGCAAGGCAGATACCAACCTGGCTGCTTTATATTTGCAGCACCAGGACCGTGCTGTGATAGGGCCGGGCCACATACTCTCTTCCCAGACACTGGAAAGGGAAGCCGCCCGCATCAATTCAGTAATGAGAAATAACGGGTATTACAGTTTCAACCGCAGCCTGGTTTCTTTCCTGGCCGATACACTCAGGCAGAATGGCACAGCCACGCTGGAAGTTCAATTGCCAGGTAATGGGGAGCATAAACCTTATAAGATAAGGAAAATCAACGTTTACCCGGGTTTTGATCCTATTCAGGCGGTAATGGACACGGCATATTATAAATCCGTGGAGTCCCGGGACTATGAAGGCATGACATTCCATTACAACGGGAAGACCACGATAAGGCCGCGTATCATCAGTAACATGAGTTTTATCCGACCGGGAGAATTGTATGACGAATCCAAAGTGAAAACAACATATGACCGTCTGTCAAGCATCAGGCTGATGAACAGTGTTACGCTGCTTTTTGACGAGGTATCTTCTTCGAGACAGCAGGATACGGCAGAAGTTGACTGTACCATACGAATGATTCCTGGCAATTCCCAGGGTTACAAAGTGAATCTGGAAGCATCCAGCAATTCGAACGGTCTTATAGGGATCTCGCCCGCACTGTCATATTACCATAAAAACATATTCCGGGGTGGGGAGTGGCTGACCCTGGCACTGATGGGAAATTTTCAGTTCAAATTGAAGAATCCCATCCGGGCTACTGAATTGGGTGCCTCACTTTCGCTGACCTTTCCAAAAATGCTTTTTCCGGTAAGCAACAGGATCTTTTCAGGAAGGATACCACGCACGGAAGTCACGGCAAGTTACAGCTACCAGTCCCGCCCAGAATATACAAGGAACATTGCTTCAGGCACTTTCGGGTATACATGGAGCATGGGAGACAAGTTCCATTATACGGTGAATCCCGTTAAAATGAAACTGGTCAAACTGTACAACATGAGTCCGGGTTTCCTGGAATCACTCAATGACCCGTTTCTGATTGACACATACAGGGACCACCTGGACCTGGGTCTTTCATCAATTTTCTATTACACCAGCGACAATTCACCTGTGCACAATACAACATGGCACTACGTAAGGGTGGACCTTGAGGCTGCGGGAAACCTGCTTAGCGCTTTCAATTCACTGATGAAGGCAGATAGCACAGGAAGCCATATGATAGCCGGGATTGCGTATTCACAGTATATAAAAATAGACATCAATTCAGGCTATACCCTGATAAGGAACCGCCATCAGCTGGCAGGTCGCTTTTATGCCGGGGTAGGTGTACCTTACGGGAATGCAGCCTCACTGCCCCTGGAGCAAATGTTTTATGCAGGAGGAGCCAACAGCCTCAGGGCATGGCAGGCAAGAACCATAGGACCAGGCTCAATGCCCTTGGATTCGACTTTCAGCATTCCGAACCAGGCGGGCGATATAAGGCTTGAATTGAACCTTGAATACCGTTTTCCTCTTTTCTGGAAACTGGAAGGAGCCTTATTTGCCGATGCAGGGAACATCTGGACCCTGCCCCGGGGAAACGCAGCTCCGGCGGGTGTTTTCCGTTTCAGCGACTTTTACAGGAGCATTGCGATGGACGCCGGACTGGGCATCAGGGTCAACCTGGATTTTGTCATCCTGCGGCTGGACCTTGGCATGATAATGAGAGATCCGGTAAAACAGGCATGGGTTCCGCCCTCCCGGTGGCTGAAGCGGGAGAATTACTCATTCCAGTTTGGCGTGGGATACCCTTTTTAGATTTTCATCCCTTCTTTGTACAGCCTGAACATTTCTATGGCCTGGTATTCGGCCATGCCCAGTTTGTCATAGAGCACAGCAGTATTATGGTTGCGCTCTTCAGCCCTTTTCCAGAATTCCCGCGGGTCTTTACCGGGAAACATGGCGGGATCTTTCTGGCTCTGGTGGCGGAAGATGGCATTGCGCTTGATGATGACTTCCTCGGGGCTCAGGGGAACCGCCATATCAACATCGGCAACATCCCATTCCTGCCAGGCACCGCGGTAGAGCCACAAGCGGCAATCGCTTGTCCACGGCCTGTCACGGAGCTTTTCCAATGCTTTGATAATGGAGGTATAGCAAACGCGGTGTGTGCCGTGTGGATCGCTTAAATCGCCAGCTGCGAATATCTGGTGTGGCTGGATCTTTTCCAGCAGGTTGCAGACAATGTCAATGTCCTTATCGGATAAAGGTTTTTTCTTGATACCACCGGTTTCATAAAAGGGCATTTCCAGGAAATGAATGTTCTCATGAGCGATGCCCAGGTACAGTGCAGCCGATTTTGCCTCTCCCCGACGGATGAGCTCTTTCACTTTACGGATGGCATGCGTATCGGCTTCTCCCGGTTTCTTTTTCTCCAAATCCCTGGAAGCCTGTTCAAAGATCGTACGTGTCTTTTCCTGATCCAGTCCGTAAACGGGAGATATTTCCTGCAGGAAATCCAGGAACCGTGTCACTTCATGGTCAAATACGGCAATATTTCCTGAAGTCTGATAAGCCAGGTGCAGGATATGACCCTGCTGAGAAAGACGTGCCACGGTACCACCCATTGAAATCACATCGTCATCGGGGTGGGGGCTGAAGACAATCACACGTTTAGGGTAGGGCAGGGCCCTTTCGGGACGGGTGGTATCGTCTGCATTGGGTTTTCCTCCCGGCCAGCCGGTTATGGTGTGCTGGAGGCTGTTGAAAGTGTCAATGTTGATTTTGCTGAAAGGCCCGCGCTCGGTGATCAGATCGCTCATACCGTTGTCGTTGTAGTCACGGGCGGTGAGTTTCAGGATGGGTTTGTCCAACAGGCGGCAGAGCCAGAAAACAGCTTTGCGGGTAAGTTCTTCGGTCCATACACAGGGCCCTGTAAGCCAGGGTGTTGCAATGCGGGTAAGGTCGGCCGCCGCAGCCCTGTCAATAATGACCTCTGTCTGTGCGTGATTTTGCAGGAAACTGGAAGGATGGGATTCGTCTACCTTTCCCTCTACCAGGTCCTTGATTGCTTTGGATTCTCCTTCTCCCCAGGCCAGGTAATAAATGGTTTTACTTTCCAGAATGGTTTGAATTCCCATAGTCAGCGAATAATTGGGAACGAAATCCACCCCAAAGAATTCACTGCCAGCGGCTATGCGGGTATTTGTATTGAGGGTGATCAAACGCGTTCGGGAGCTGTAGTGGGAACCTGGTTCATTGGAACCCATCCCTGAAGTTATCAATACATCAATACCTCCGTATGAGGCGATCTTCTTTTCAAAATCGGCACAATGACGTGATACCTGGGAGCGGGGAATATCCCCTTTAAGACAATGTATTTGGTTCTTAGGAATATCCAGCACATCGAAAAGGTATTCTCTCAGGAAACGGTAATGAGACTGTATCTCGTTTTCAGACAAAGGATAGTATTCGTTTATACCGAAAATGACTACATTCTTGAAAGACCTGCCATGCTCATAAGCGCGCGCAAAAAGCTCATATAACGGAATCATGACCGTACGCGCTGACAGGCCCAGCACGAGTTTCTTTCCCTGGGATTCTTTAAGGCTTAACAGGTTCAGTATGGTGTCAACAAGGTATGTTGAAGCTTCTACCTGGTCATCATATATGAAAACCGGCAGATTCTCATAACGTGTGTTGAGGTCCTGGATGTGTGTCATTTATTTCAAGTATTGGATTCTTTTTCAATATTGAGGTACGTTTTGCGAAAGGCTATGATCCTGCGTATGAATGATTCCATCTGATCCAGCGGCAGCATGATGTTCCCGTCCGAAAGGGCATCCATCGGCCTGGGATGGGTTTCGACAAACAGGCCGTCCACACCGGCTGCCACACCAGCTGCCGCCAAAGTTGATATAAGTGATGGATCTCCGCAGCTTACGCCATTGACCTGGTTTGGCATCTGAAGGGAATGGGTTACGTCAAGGACTACGGGAACATTCAGTCTTTTCATGATGGGGATGCTGCGCACATCAAAGATCAGGTCTGAATAACCAAACTGGGTGCCTCTTTCTGTAAGGATGATCCGCTCCATAGTGGCTCCAAATTGGAGCAGTTTTTCTACAACAAACTGCATCTGGGTGGGAGACAGAAACTGGCCTTTTTTCACATTCACTGCCTTTCCAGTCTGAGCTGCAGCTTTCAGCAATGATGTCTGCCTGCAGAGAAAGGCGGGAATCTGGATTATGTCAATCCCGTACTCTGTAGCCATAAGGGCTTCATCGGGTGTATGCACATCTGTGGTGACAATAAGGTTGAAATAATTCTTTACTGTTTGCAGTATTTCCAGTCCCCGGTGGTCTCCAATCCCGGTAAACGAATCTACCCGTGTCCTGTTTTCTTTACGATAGGAAGCCTTGAAAACCAGGCGTAAGTTGTACTTTGCAGTCAGGAAGCAAAGCTTTTCGGCCACTTCCATGCATAGTTTTTCAGATTCCACGACACAAGGGCCGGCTATTAGAAAAAAATTATCCAGATCCATAACATCAAAGATAGTATATTTTTTATTACACTTTTGAATATTTGTTTCCCCAGCGCTCCAGGAACCTGCTTATCTCTTTTTCCCTTGCATTGTCCTGTGGATGGTAGAAAGAGGTACCACTGATCTCTGCGGGAAGGAATTCCTGTATCACAAAATTCTGTTCAAAATCGTGTGCATATTTATAATCTTTGGCATACCCAAGTTCTTTCATCAATTCGGTGGGGGCATTGCGTAAATGCAGCGGCACACTCAAATCTCCGTGTCTCATGACGCTTTCAAAAGCTTCCTCAATGGCTCTATAGGCCGAGTTGCTTTTGGCACTCGTGGCAAGATATATGGCAGTCTGGGAGAGGGGAATGCGGCCTTCCGGCATTCCGATTTTGTGAACAGCGTCGAAGCAGGCATTGGCCATGAGAAAGGCATTGGGATTCGCCAGACCGATATCTTCAGAAGCAAGGATGACCATTCTGCGCGCAATGAAAAGGGGATCTTCTCCGCCCGAAATCATCCTGGCCAGCCAGTAAACCGCCCCGTTCGGATCGCTTCCCCGGATACTTTTGATAAAAGCCGAGATGATATCGTAGTGCTGCTCTCCGTTCTTGTCGTAAAGCACGATATTTTTCTGCAACCGCTTCTGCACCTCTTCATCATTGAAGACGATGGTCTCAGCCTGATCGTAGCTGGAAACAACTATTTCAATAATATTCAACAACTTACGTGCATCTCCGCCGGAAAGCCTGAAGATGGCTTCGGTTTCTTCAACCTGGATGTTCAACGTTTTCAGGTATTCATCTTCTTTCAGAGCCCGTTCAAATAAAGTTTCTAAATCTTTTACGCCCAGTGGTTTAAGAACGTAAACCTGGCAGCGTGAAAGCAGGGGAGAGATCACTTCAAAAGAAGGGTTTTCGGTAGTGGCACCAATAAGGACAACAGTTCCGTCTTCCACGGCACCCAGGAGGGCATCCTGCTGTGATTTGCTGAAACGATGTATTTCGTCGATGAACAGGATGGGACTGTTTTTCTGGAACATCTTATTTGAACGTGAACGGTCGATGATCTGGCGAACGTCCTTGACTCCAGAACTTACTGCTGACAGACTGTAGAAGGTACGTTCCAGGTCTTGTGCTATGATGCGTGCCAGCGTCGTTTTACCGACACCAGGAGGTCCCCAGAGGATAAATGAGGCAAGGTTCCGGCTTTCGATCATTTTTCGCAATACGGCATCCGGAGCCACCAAGTGTTCCTGCCCCACAAACTGGCTGAAAGAGGAGGGGCGCATGCGTTCAGCCAGGGGAATGTTGCTGTTCAGCATGTAGTTCTTTTTTTTATTGTAAAAAACCTATTTAACATAATATAAATTGTGTGCATTTTACAATTATCGGCGGTATTCTTCGCATAATAGTACTTATAGGCTTTTAGCGCTGGCGGCGCTTTAGTTGCCGTATTATACGGGATATCACATTCTCGATGGAAGATTCTGGTTCTATGATGTTGTAATCTTCCCAGAATTCAGCATCCTCAAAATCTGCAACCCTGTACAATGTGATGTCTGTCGTCTTGACCCGGCTCTCCTGCGGGATCTTGTAAGATTCCCGGCTGTACTCGGTCATGGCCATTTCCGAGGTGATGGTATAATTCTGCCTGAACAGTTTGCTGTCCCACTTGGCATTGAACTTCAAATCCGTCCTGGAATAATTGAATACCCATTGTCCTCCCGGTATCTGCTGGTATTGTACCAAATAGGCGGCGTATTCCACCTGCGCCCTCAAGCCTGCAGGTTTCCTACGAATGAAAATGGCCGTCGCCTGTGGCCGGTTTTCGACATTGATATTGAATTCAACGCGGGAAATCGCCATGGTTTCCACATCAATGAACATCTTGCCCCGGAACAGTATGTCTTCCTGGCCGGGTTTCTGGTCAAACGAGATCACATAATTGATGCGGTCGTTCATCTGAACGGGATTTTCAATCTTGAAATCGTAAAACTTATCCACCTCTGTCAGGTTCACACCCATGAAGAGGTTCCTGGCCACATCCAGTTCCAGAGCCGAGCGGATGCCGCCCTGGAATTTGACGAAAACCGTGTCAATCCTTGCCCAGTCAACACTTCCACGACCCTTGTAGATGCCCACCTGGTCGACGGCAAATGTGGGTGTATACGGTGGTTTATACACGTCCACGACGGCTTCCGACAGTGTGACATACGTATTGCCTTTGCGGATCATTTCACGGTAAAAACCTGTCATCTGCATTCTATCCTGCGGAAAATTGTCCTTTATCCTGCGGAAAGCTTCCCGGACCAGTTCCAGGGGATCCTGCGGCCTTACCGTGGTCATGGGTATGGGCAACGCAGCCTGTATCAAGGCTATGATTGGTGTTTTTTCCTGGCCCAGGAACTGTTTGACGGGTATAACACTTGTATGATAACCTAAATAACTGATATTTACATTTTTGTCTTCATATACACGGGAAAATTTCAGGGTGAAGAAACCTTCTCCGTTCGTGACAATGCTTATGCCAACATCCTGTATACTAACCGATGCAAAAACCATCGGACGTTTTGTTTCTGAATCCACTACCTTTCCGGAGATATATAACGTATTCTCCTGGGCCTGTAATGAAAACACAGCTCCAGATACAAACAAAATGCTCATTATCAGCATTTTGAATGCATTTTTTAAGATAATGTACGTTTTCATGGTCTGGCTGTTTTATTAATTCTCCTAAAATACGCTTTTTTTTTCGCATTTTTGCCAATTGTAAATGAACCTTATGGGAAAAAGAGACAGGGAAATCCTGGAAAATATCTGTATAGAATCAGTAGCAGCCGAGGGCAATGCCCTGGCCCATGTCAATGGCAAGGCACTCTTTGTGCCCATGGCCGTGCCAGGTGACATTGTTGATGTACAGGTAACTCACAAGAGACGTAGTTATATGGAAGGCAACATACTGAAACTGGTAACGCCTTCACCCATGCGCCTGGAGCCATTCTGCAGCCATTTCGGGGATTGCGGAGGCTGCCGCTGGCAACCCATACCCTACGATAAGCAGCTGGAATTCAAACAACAACAAGTGATTGACCAATTGACCAGGATTGGTAGACTGACCTTACCTCCTGTGCACCCCATCTTGGGTTCTGAAAAAACGGTACAGTACCGTAACAAGCTGGAATTCAC
>Ga0116141_10000744_pt1 | contig 26736 bp, 19 predicted proteins | sample AD_UKC097_MetaG_FD_89744 | JGI IMG/M metagenome (GOLD analysis project Ga0116141, IMG submission 89744) | Active sludge microbial communities of municipal wastewater-treating anaerobic digesters from USA - AD_UKC097_MetaG | ecosystem: Engineered > Bioreactor > Anaerobic > Digestate | place: USA...
AGCAGGGCATTTATACGGCGATTGTGGCGGGTTTTTTTACCTCGGTTTTTGGCGGCACGCGATTGCAAATATCTGGTCCTACCGGTGCCTTCATTGTCATTTTGTCGGGCATCACGGCCAAATATGGCATCAGCGGCCTGCAGATAGCGTCCCTCATGGCGGGTATCATCCTTTGTGCCATCGGCTTTGCCCGTCTTGGGTCGGTGATCAAGTTCATTCCCGATCCGGTCATTATCGGCTTTACTGCGGGGATAGGCATCATCATCTGGGTGGGGCAATGGCGGGATTTTTTTGGTCTCACGGTGGCGGGCGGTGGCGAGCATTTCCACGAGAAACTGAGTCATCTGTTACTGGCGTTGCCCACCGCACATTGGGCAACGACGGGCTTGGCATTGCTTAGTCTGGCTTTATTGACTCTGGGACCGCGCCTCTTCAAAAAGGTGCCCGCGCCCTTGGTGGTTCTGGTGGTTGCAACTGCCTTGCAAGGCATCTTTGGCTTTTCTGGCGTAGCGACGATAGGCAGCGCATTTGGCGGCATTCCGCAAGGTTTGCCCACCTTTCAGCCTTTGGATATTTCGTTTTCCAACATCGTGAGCCTGATTGGTCCGGCCTTTACGATTGCGCTTTTGGGCGCGATTGAATCGCTGCTCTCGGCCGTGGTGGCCGACGGCATGGCGGGCACACGGCATGATTCGAATCAGGAGCTGATCGGCCAGGGCATTGCCAACATTTTCTCGCCCCTGTTAGGCGGCTTTGCGGCAACGGGCGCCATTGCGCGCACGGCGACTAATATCCGCAATGGTGCGACCAGCCCCTTGGCGGGCGTCATCCACGCTGTTTTTCTGCTGCTCACCATCCTGCTGCTAGCGCCTTTGGCCGCCTACATTCCGCTGTGCGCGCTGGCGGCTATCTTGTTTGTCGTGGCTTACAACATGAGCGATGTGCATCACATGCTGCGCTTACTGCGCACGGCGCCGCGTGCGGACGTCATTTTGCTGCTGATTACTTTTGTGCTGACCGTGTTCGCTGACCTGGTGATTGCGGTGAATGTTGGCGTCGTGCTGGCGTCCTTGCTGTTCATGCGACGCATGGCGCAGTCGGTACAGGTGCTCGAAGAAACAGGTATCGAGGTGGGTCAGGGTGCTTTGGCATTGCCTTCTGGCACACTGGTGTATCGCATTGATGGCCCGTTCTTTTTCGGGGCAGCAGAAAAATTCGAACATGCGCTAGAGACTATTCAATCACCCACCAAGCAAGTGGTACAAGTGGTCTTGCGCCTCGGGCAAGTGCCATTTATTGATGCCACAGGTTTGCAAACCTTGAGCGAAATAGCTGCGAACTTTCATGAAAATGGCATCCGGCTGGTGTTGTGTGAAGTGCGCCCGAATGTGTTCGAAAAACTCAAGCGTGCCGACATTCTGGACACAGTGGGCGCGAACAATGTGTTTGTTACGCTGGCGGATTTTGTTGCCAGTGAACCTGTTTGATCGGGTTAATTGGAGGGTTTGCGGCGTATTGCTAGCGCCGACTTTTATTGGCAACCGACAAGCAAACTAAGCTGCTTTAGCCAGACTTTCTGTGACGCGCTGCTTGATGTGTGCCAAGGCTTCTTCTACCTGGTCAATCAAGATGAGGCACAAGTCGCCTGGTGCCAAGCTCTCTAAGGCTTGATCAATGGCGAGAAATTCGCCATACACATCTGTTACCTGTTGCGCGCGGGCAGCACCTGCGAGTCCTTCGCGCAACAAGCCCAAAGTTTCACCGGGGGTGCGGCCGCGCTGGCAGGCGTCTTCGTACAAAATCAGGTTGTCGAACACGCCACCTAACAGTTGGCTTTGCTGGCGAATGTCCTCATCACGGCGGTCGCCTGCGGCGCTGATCACAGCTGTGCGGCGTTTGCCTGGCATGGCTTCCACCGCCTGAATCAACGCAACGATGGCATCAGGGTTGTGGCCATAATCGGCAATGACGGTCGCTCCGCAATACTGAAAAACATTAAAGCGGCCGGGAGCAGTGTCGGCGTTGTTCACAAAGCTGGCAAGACCCTCGCGGATGACATGCCAATCCAGACCCAGTGCCCAGACGGCGGCTATGGCCGCCATCACGTTTTCCACCTGAAAGCCCAGTGCGCCAGCGTGAGTGAGTGGAATATTGGCCAGCGGGAAGCGCGCCTGTACCTCGCCTTCGGCAGTGACCAGATCGTCCCCGTCGCGATAGACCACGCGTTGCCGACGCGCACCGTGCGCGGCTAATACAGGGTGCTGGCTGTCGGCAGCGAAAAAAGTCACGGCGCTGGGGCAGTAGTTGGCTTTCCTTGCCACCAGGGGATCCGCTGCGTTCAGTACCGTCATGCCAGTGGGCGAGACGTTATCCACGATGACGCGCTTGACCACGGCCAAGTCTTCTACCGTGGTGATGTAGTTAAGCCCTAAGTGGTCGCCCAGTCCGATGTTGGTAACAACGGCCACATCACAGTGATCAAATGCCAGACCTTCGCGAAGAATGCCGCCGCGCGCGGTTTCCAGCACCGCTGCATCCACTTCCGGGTGCAGCAGCACATTGCGCGCGCTTTTCGGGCCACTGCAGTCACCGCTGTCGATGCGTTGCCCCTGGATATACACGCCATCGGTGGTGGTCATGCCGACGCGCCGTCCGGCGACAGTTTGCAAGTGCGCAATCAGGCGCACCGTGGTGGTTTTGCCATTGGTGCCGGCCACCGCTACGATAGGAATACGGCCATTGTCACCGGCCGGAAACAGCAGGTCAATGATGGCCTCGCCGACGGCGCGGCCCTTGCCGTAAGAAGGTGCCAGGTGCATGCGCAAACCCGGCGCGGCATTCACTTCCACAATGCCGCCGCCTTGTGCTTCCAGTGGGCGGGTGAGTGTTTCGCACACCGCATCGACGCCGCAAATATCCAGCCCGACCATGGCGGCTGCCGCAATGGCGCGGGCGGCGAGTTGCGGATGCACTTCGTCCGTGACATCCGTTGCTGTGCCGCCGGTGGATAAATTGGCGTTGTGGCGCAAGACCACGCGCTGGCCTTGGCTGGGCACGGAATCCGGGGTGAGCCCTTGCTGCTGCAAGGTGGCGATGGCAATGTTATCCAGGCGGATTTTGGTGAGCGAGGTGGCATGGCCGTCGCCGCGGTTCGGGTCCAGATTGACGGCGTCGACCAGCGCGCTGATGCTGTCCTGGCCATTGCCTATCACTTGCGCGGGTTCGCGCCGTGCGGCGGCAATGAGCCGGTTGCCGACAACCAGTAAACGAAAATCATGGCCGGGCAGATAACGTTCAACCAAGACATCATCGCTAATAGCCGCAGCCGCAGCATAGGCTTGGAATACCGCGTCTTGCGTGCAAATGTCCACCGTGACGCCTTTGCCCTGGTTGCCGTCTTGCGGTTTAACGACCACCGAGCGGCTGAGCAGGTTGTCATTGCCATTGGCCATGATGGCTTGTGCGGCGACCCAGGCTTCTGCTGCGCTGGCCACGGAGCGGCCTTCGGGCACGGGCACACCGGCGGCGAGCAAGAGCTGTTTGGTGAGTTGTTTATCTTGCGCAATGCTCTCGGCAATGGCGGAAGTCGCGTCAATTTCCGCTGCCTGGATGCGCCGCTGGCGTGCGCCCCAGCCAAATTGCACGAGGCTGCCTGTGGTCAGACGCCGGTAAGGAATGCCGCGAGCAACGGCGGCATGGACAATCGCGCCGGTGCTGGGTCCCAGACGTTGGTCTTCATCCAGTGCGCGCAGGCGGGCAATGGCGTTTGCTGCATCGAACGGCTGATCGTCACGCGCGGCGATGTATAACTCAAGCGCTAACTCGACGGCCAGACGGCCGACGGCTTCTTCGCTGTATTCGACCACTATTTGATACACGCCTGTTTCAACTGTTTCGGTGCAGCGGTAAAAAGCGACAGGGCAACCCGCGCTGATTTGCAGCGAGAGTGCGGCAATGGCTATGAGTTCAGGCAGGGGTAGCGGGGTTGCCTGGGCGCTTGGGTTTTGCGCTGGCAATGCGCCCAGGCCAGGAAAACGTGCCTGGATGCGCGTGGTAATGTCGGGTAAATCGGCACTCGTGCGTGCGCAGGATGGGCAATGCAGGGTGGCCTCAATCGCTGTGTGGCGACCCCATAAGTTAGGGCCTCGCAGTGCACGTAACCGGATAATGTCCATGACGAATTTTGTTGGAGTAGGTAAGTTAAAAAGTGGTCAAGCCAATACGCAAGGTAACGAGCGGCACATTCAGTGCCCAAGCGGCACCGATAGTAGCGAGCAGGGCAGTGATGCGGTTTGCCGCCGTCTCGCCAGCGCCGACTTTTTGGTTGTCGGCGAAAACTTTCACAGCCGTGTTGATGTACGAAATTTCAGTTAGCGTCAAGAGGGATTTTTCATTGTTTGCCTCTGCCAGTATGATGGCTTGGTTGCGCAGCAAAACCGCGCGTCCGCCTTGGGTGCGATGAGCGGTTAGTGCGGCAAGCGTATTTGTATCTGCTGTATTTTCATCGGCGAAAAAAATGACCTCGCCGTCGCAAAGTTCTGCCATCTCGCGTACTAGCGGATCGGCGGCATTGAGTACAGCACAGCCATTGGGTAGCACGACATCGACTTGCGTGCGCACGATGTTGAACAAACGCTCGGGCGTATCAATGTAATGGTCAGGACGCAGGCTGCTCGGGTCTTGGTCAGGGTTAAGCGTCGTGACAATACCGACCTGGCAACGATCGTAAGCCAAACCTTCGTTGAGTAAATCGTCAATGCTGTTTTCAATCACCGCGACTTCCGTCTGGCGGTTGATCAGCAAGGTTTGCGCAGCTGCCAAGGGCGATAAATTCTGCGTGGCCAAAGGCAGTGTGCCCAGGAAAACGCCCTCTTTACAGGCCAGGCCAGTGGCCTGGTTAGTGAGACGTAAAACGTGATCCAGCCAGCGTGCGGTGAGCGTGGCCACAGCACTGCCCGTGACGCCGACCACCGGGATGCGTGTTGCCGCATCAGGCGGGAACAGGTAATCCACAATCGCTTCCCCCACCGGGCGAGGCTGGCCGGCAGCGGGTTTCAAGTGCATCAACAAGCCGGGGCCGGCATTCACTTCAACGATCGCGCCTTGTTGGCTGGCGAGCGGTTGCGAGATGTCACGGGCGACGAGATCAATGCCGGCAATATCGAGACCGACGATGCGGGCTGCCAGTGCAGCTTGAGCAATGATGGCGGGGTGAACTTCATCGGTGCAATCAAACGCGACATTGCCATTGCGCTGGATCAGCAGACGTTCGCCACAGATCGGGATGGCATCAATTGCTGAGCCTTGTCGATTCAATTCCAGGGCAACGGCGGGGTCGTTTTCAATGCGGTTCAAAGGAGATGCTTCTTCCGTGCCACGACGAGGATCGCTATTGATTTGCTGATTGATGAGTTGCTGGACGGTAGAGCGGCCATCGCCGACAACCCAGGCTTCTTCACCACGGGCAGCTGCCACTAATTTTCCGCCGACGATCAGCAGGCGGTGCTCAATGCCAGGAATGAATTTTTCAACCAGCACTTCGCCGCTTCGCGAGGCATCCTCGGCTAGGGCAAAGGCCGCTTCAATATCGGTTTGGGTCGATAAATCGACCGAGACACCACGTCCGTGATTACCGTCAACCGGTTTAATGACGACCGGCAGGCCAATGGATTGAGCTTCAGTCCATGCCGCTGCTGCATGAGTGACAATGCTGCCCTCGGGAACAGGGACGCCGCAGGAGCGCAACAAGGCGTTGGTGAGCGATTTATCGCTGGAAATGCTTTCGGCAATGGCTGATGTGGCATCGGTTTCCGCCGTCCAGATGCGTCGGCTGTGCTTGCCGTAGCCTAATTGCACCAGATTGCCTGCACTCAAGCGGATCGCCGGGATGCGGCGACTTTTGGCGGTGGCGGCATCCACGATGGCTTGCGTGCTGGGGCCCAGCAACAGGTGCTCTTTCATCTGTGCTAATTGAGCCACGGCTTGGGCCACATTGAATGGCGTGTTATCAATGGCGGCCATGACCAGATCACGCCCCAATAGCAGCGCTTGGCGCGTGATGTGTTCATGCCAGGAGCGCACGGCAACTTTATAAATGCCGCGCTGCGAGGTGCTGCGTGCCTTGCCAAAGCCGCCCGGCATACCGGCCAGGTTTTGCAGTTCCAAGGTGACGTGTTCCAAAATGTGCGCGGGCCAGGTGCCCTCTTTCAGGCGCTGCAAAAAACCGCCCTGTTCGCCGTAACTGCAACGATGCTCAACCAGTGAAGGCAGCCAGGCGGTCAGTCGTTCATTGAATCCGGGCAGGGTGTTGGAGGGTGACTCTTCCAGTTCGCCAATATCTACCCAGGCTTCAATCACTGGGCGGTAAGTCCACATATTCGGGCCGCGAAGGGCAATGAAGTTCAGAAATTCGATCACAGCATCAAGTGCCTTTTGCCTTGTGGCAGGAGAGTAAATAGGGTGGATGGGCAGGATTAACAACGGATAAAGGGAAGCAGTTAATCATCTGACAATGTATTGGTGTTGCGGCGTATCACCAGAGCAGACTTTTTACGCGGTTTTGCGTTAGAAAGAACCAGAGACAGAGGAAGAAACCTGGGGCATTTTATAAGCAGGGCTTTGTTCAAGCAGAAGGACTGTAATGAATAATTTGCAACGGCTTGTTACTGCGAGAGTATCAATACGTGGCTAAAGCGGCATGTCTTGCCATGATTTCAAGTGGCGTGAATGGGCGTTAAAAAGTTATTTCAGCCTTATTTTTTAGCAAGCGCGGTATGATCGCGCCCCACGTCTTAGGTGATTTTATACATAGTGATGGCTCTGGTAACGTTGAACGATCAAATGCCACTGTCTTGGCGCGCTGCGGCCATGGCTGCCTTGCAGCCGGACGAATTCGTGTTGAGCTGGGTAGTGCATGACTTATCGCCTGACTTGCAATTTGGCGTTGGCCTGGTGGTGCTCACCAATCAACGCTTCCTGGCTGCGGTGCTTGAAAATTCACCAGACAATTTCTCAGTCCCTGAGAGCGCAGCAAGCGAGATTAACGCGCCTGATCTGACCTGGTCATCCTGGCCGCTGCAACCGGCTTTGAGCTTGCAACGCTTTGACCATGCGGGCATAGGCACGCTCTCGCTGTGCAACAGGGAAGGCCGTCTTGCCCATTGGCGGTATACGCTGGCGTGTGCTGGGGCGGTGAAACATCTGGTGGATGCGTTTGATCAACAGCAGGCAGGCACCAGCAAGCCGCAATTGACTTGTCCTACTTGCCACAGCCATTTAGCCGCGCCGCTTGTGCCAGGGCAAACCACTTGCCCGCAGTGTGCAACGCAAACCGAAGCGCCGCCGTCTACGCTCACCTTGTTTCGTCTGTGGCGCTTTGCCAGGCCCTATCAGTGGCAGCTCCTGGCCGGCTTTTTATTGATGCTGGGCGGCACGGCCGCGACCTTGATTCCGCCTTACCTGACCATGCCGTTAATGGATGAGGTGCTGATCCCCTACCAAAACGGGGTGCCGATTGACCCGCAAAAAATCGCGCTGTACCTCGGTGGGCTGGGCTTGGCGGCGGTCTTGGCCTGGGCGATGAGCTGGGCTAAAACCTACATTCTGGCGCTGGTTTCGGAGCGCATGGGGGCGGACTTGCGCACGGCGACTTACGATCATTTGCTCGGCCTGTCGCTGGAATACTTTGGCGCCAAACGCACGGGCGATTTGATGTCGCGCATCGGCAGCGAGTCTGACCGCATCTGCGTGTTTTTGTCCTTGCATCTGCTGGACTTTGCCACCGATGTGCTGATGATCGGCATGACGGCAGTGGTGCTGTTTTCCATCAACCCGTGGCTGGCTCTGGTGACTTTATTGCCGCTGCCTTTTATTGCCTGGATGATTCACCTCGTGCGCAGCCGCTTGCGCTACGGCTTTGAGCAGATCGACCGGGTGTGGTCGGAGGTCACCTCCGTCCTGGCCGACACCATCCCCGGCGTGCGCGTGGTCAAGGCCTTCGCCCAGGAAAAGCGCGAAAGCCAGCGCTTCAAGCAAGCCAATGCGCATAATCTTTTAGTGAATGACCGGCTCAATAAAATCTGGTCGCTGTTTTCTCCAACTGTCGGGCTGCTGACTGAATTGGGGCTGTTGGTGGTGTGGGGATTTGGTATCTGGCAGGTGTCCAAAAACCAGATTACCGTGGGTGTGCTCACCGCTTTCATCGCCTACATCAGCCGCTTTTATGGACGGCTGGATTCCATGAGCCGGATTGTCTCGGTAACGCAAAAAGCCGCGGCCGGGGCTAAACGGATTTTTGATATTCTGGACCATGTCTCCAGCGTGCCAGAGCCTAAAAACCCGCAGAGTCTGCCTCTCATTGACGGGCGCGTGACGGTGCGCGGGGCGAGTTTTCGCTATGGCAACCGGAGTGTTTTGAATGATGTGTCGCTGGACATCAAGGCGGGCGAGATGATCGGCCTCGTAGGCCATAGCGGCTCGGGCAAGAGCACCTTGGTGAATTTGATCTGCCGTTTTTATGATGTCAGCGAAGGTGCGATTTTGATCGACGGCGTGGATATCCGTGCCTTGCCGGTGGCCGAATACCGGCGGCATATCGGCCTGGTGCTGCAAGAGCCGTTTCTTTTTTTCGGCACGATTGCCGACAACATTGCTTACGGCAAGCCCCAGGCGACACGATCAGAGATTGTCGCCGCAGCACGGGCAGCGCATGCGCATGAATTTATTCTGCGTCTGCCGCACGGTTACGACTCTTTGGTGGGCGAGCGCGGACAGGCTTTGTCAGGTGGGGAGCGGCAGCGTATTTCCATTGCGCGGGCGTTGTTGATCGACCCGAAAATTCTGATTCTGGACGAAGCGACTTCTGCCGTGGATACTGAAACCGAGCTGGAAATTCAAAGTGCGCTGGATAATCTGATCCGTGGCCGCACCACAATCGCCATTGCGCATCGCTTATCCACTTTGCGCACGGCAGATCGCCTGGTGGTGATGGATCACGGCAAGATCGTCGAGATCGGCCCGCATGATGAATTGCTCGCTAAAAAAGCAGCCTACTGGCGACTTTACACCGCACAAACCAAGCAACTGGATGCGTTGGAAGGGCGGGATGAAATGAACGATGTTCTAGGCGAGCGTTTGAGTGAAGCTGTGGTTGCAGAAGGTGCAGAAGGTACAGGAGTTGCCCCATGACAGATACGCATTCCTTTAATAGTCGGCTCGCCCGCAATGCGTTTGGTCAGTTGGTGTTTACTACCGCGCAAGGTGTGGTGTATGAAGACGTTGTGCCAGTGCGCGCGTTTGCCTTGTCCGCGCCCGCTGAGGGTGTCGCGATAGTCGATCTGCACGGGCGCGAGCTGTGCTGGTTTGATCGGCTGGAGGATTGCCCGGCGTCTTTTCGCCCGCTGATAGAAGAGGCCTTGGCCGAGCGCGAATTCATGCCGGAAATCACCGCCATTCGCAAAGTCTCGACCTATGCCACACCCAGCCAATGGCAGGTGGCAACGAACCGCGGCGAGACCACGTTGACGCTGAAAACGGAAGACGACATCCGGCGTCTGAGCTCACAAAGCCTGCTGATCGCCGACAGCCACGGCTTGCAGTTCTTGATCCGCGACCGCACGGCGCTAGATAAAACCAGCCAACACTTTTTGAGCCGGTTTTTGTAATCTGGAACTTTGCTGTGGTTCATTTTTTATCGCTGACACGGGATGATTGCATATCAACACTTGACCAGCGCCGTGTCACCAGCGCCGACTTTTAGGCGAGCTGGTTTAGTGAGTTATTGGCATTGAGTGCGGTTAAGGCCTCTTCCGGGGTGAGTATGCGAAACAAGCTGCGCAAGCGCGCCCGCTTCGCCAAAATCAGCAAGGCTTTATCGCCTGTGATGAGCCAATCCGCAGCGCCAGCAAGTGCTGCTTCCAAAAATTTCTGATCATCGCGATCTTTACACAGTGGCAAAACGGTTTGGCTGGTTCGGGTCACCTGGCTAACGCGTGGCGCAAACCCTGGTGCTTGCTGTGTCGCCAAGGCGAGCCGTGCTGCTTCTGTTGTTGCTGGCATGACGCAATGTATGTGTGCGGAATACGCAGCATAAGCGGCAGTTTGCTTTTCCTGCGGCAAGGCGAATAGCGGATAGTTCAGTACGCGTTTGAATTCTGCGAGACAGTCTTCGCTAGTGAGGGCAAGCCAAACGCCTGTTTCGATTTGCGCGCGCAAGGGCGCAAACCGGCTATCAGCAAAAACGTAGAGCGAGACTAAAACGTTGGTGTCCAGCACTACCCGCAGAGCGGGTTGGGTGCTGGACGAGTTTGCTGTTTGTTGTGTCAAGCTTTTTTGAGTGTATCCAGTCGTAATTTGGCGTAGCTGCCGGGGGCGTCTTCCAGAATCTTTAACTTGCCTTTGGCCGGTTCGCGTGCGGGCACTTGTTCGGCATTCAGTTGCGTAATCCAGGCTTGCCAGTCATTCCACCAGGAACCTTCGTGTTTTTCAGCGCCGCTAAACCATTCGTCAGCGCTTTTAGGTAAAACTTTTTTCTTGCCGCTGGTTTTGCCCTCATTCGTCCAGTAGCCATACTTGCCCGCGCTTGGCGGGTTAACAATACCGGCGATGTGCCCTGAACCGCCGAGCACAAAGCGCACTGGGCCGCTGAACAAGCCCGCGCCGAGGTAGGTGCTCTTCCATGGCGCAATGTGGTCTTCAATGGTGGAAATAAAGTAGCTGGGCGTGGTGATTTTGGTGAGGTCGATCGGTGTATCGAGCAAGGTGATGCCGCCCGGTTCCTTGAGCAGATTGTTCAAGTACATGTTGCGCAGATATTCACTGTGCATCGCGTAGGGCATGCGGGTGGAGTCGGAATTCCAGTACAGCAGATCAAACGGGAAAGGTTGCTTGCCTAGCAAATAGTTATTCACGACAAATGACCAGATCAAGTCATTTGCGCGCAGCATGTTGAATGATCCGGCCATTTCGCTGCCATCCAGGTAGCCGCGTGCCTGCATTTTTTTCTCTAGTGAGCTGAGCTGTTTGTCATCAATGAATACGCCCAGATCGCCCGGCTCGGAAAAATCCAGCATGGTGACAAAGAAGGTGGCAGAAACAATGCGTGGGTCTTTTTTAGCCACCATATAACCCATAGTGGAGGCAAGTAAAGTGCCGCCAAGACAATAGCCGATAAGGTTAATTTCTTTTTCGCCCGTTTGCTTGCAAACGGTATCAATAGCAGCGAGCGAGCCTTCTTTGAGATAGCTGGAAAAGTCTTTTTCTGCCAGGCGTTCGTCTGGGTTGACCCAGGAAATGACGAATACGCTATGCCCTTGATCCGTAGCCCATTTGATGAATGAGTTAGCGGGGCGAAGGTCAAGAATGTAATATTTGTTGATCCAGGGTGGAATAATCAGCAGGGGACGTTTGAACTGCTGTGGGGTCGTGGGTTCAAATTGCAAAAGTTGAATAAGCTCGTTCTGAAACACCACTTTGCCCGGCGTGGAGGCGACATTTTCGCCCAGCTTGAAGGCTTCGGGGTCCGCCATTTTGATGCGTAACTGACCATCACCTGCTTCAATGTCACGAAGCAGATTGTTAAAGCCATTGAGCAGGTTTTGGCCATGCGTGTCCAGCGTTTCACGCACAACAGCGGGGTTGGTCAGTGCAAAATTCGAGGGGGATAAGGCATCGACAAACTGGTGGGTGAAAAAGTTGACCTTTTGTTGCTCATGCGCATCCAGGCCTTCAACGTTATTTACCGTTTCATAAATATGGCGTGCGGTTACGAGATAGCTTTGCTTGATAAAGTCGAACAGAAAACTCTCATCCCATTGCGCATCCTTAAAGCGGTTATCGCCTTTTGGGGGCGTGGCAAGTGACTGGGTTTCGCTGCCCATGGCGCGCAGCATGGCCTGCTGCCACAAGGAAAAATAATCCCACGCCAGGTTTAGTTGCGCCTGGGCCAGTTTTTGCGGGTTGGAAATTATTTTTGCAAACATGTCGGTAAATGCATGCAAAACGCCTACTTCATCGGTGGGTGGCGTGATGCCCTTTTCCATCTGGCGTTGCAAGTGTTCAGTGATTAATCTGGTTGCACGCTGGGCAACATCTGCGTAAATGTCGGTGAGACTTTTTTGATCAATCGGAGAGGTGTTTTCTGTTGTTTTGGAAGCTTGACTGGCCATGTATTTCTCCTAGCTGATAAATCGTATGGTCTTGTGGGCGTCATCGCGTTGGTTGGTGTCGATGCGCTGCATTTTTCCGCCATGTACCAGATAGTTTAGATGGGCAATGGCTTCGCCCATGGCGAACATGGTTTGATGGGCGTCGTTGAACTCGCGTTCAAATAAGGCGGGAATGATTTCTGCTGCGTTGTGTGCCTTGCCTTTGCAGGCGTTGAGCAAAATTTCGCAACGCTCGACATGGTGCTGATGCAAGGCTGCAACTCGTCCATGCAGACCGCGAAAAGGTCTGCCGTGTGAAGGCAGTACCAAGGTGTCTGTCGGGAGTGTTAGAAATTTATCAATGGAATCCAGAAACAGCTTGAGCGGATTGGCATAGGGGTTGGCTGGATGCACCGAGATATTGGTCGAAATGCGTGGCAATAACATGTCGCCGGAAATCAGCACGTGCAGTTCTTCGCAATACAGGCTCATGTGTTCTGCCGCATGGCCATAACCGACGATGGTACGCCACTCGTGGGCACCAATGCGCAGGACATCATTGTCAAATAGCTGGATATAACTGGAGGGTAAGCTGGGCACGCCGTCTTTGTAGGAATTGCCGCGTTTTTCAAACGCAGCGGCATGTTCCTGCCCCATGCCGTGACGCACGAAGAAATCAATCAGGTCTGTGGTTGAAAATGGCGAGACACCCGCGTTGATCAGCTTGGCCGTGAGATAGTCGCCTTGGGACATCCACAGCGCCGCACCGGTTTTTTCTTCCAGCCAACGGGCATTGCCAACGTGATCGGGATGCAGGTGAGTAACGATGGCGCGCGTAAGTTGCCGGTCGGCGAGTAGCTTGCTCCATGCTTGGTGCACGTCAGGCGTGGCAATGCCGGTGTCTACTGTGGCATAACCTGGTTTAGCCCCGGGATGTTGACCATCAGCCAGCAGCCAAAGGTTGATGTGATTCAAGGCAAAGGGCAACGGCATGCAAATCCACTCTATGCCAGGCAAAATAGTAGTTGCTGTGCCTGCCTCAGGCGAGCTGTCGTGCGTGTAAGTTAGGGGTGCGTTCATGGGGTGGTTACAGAGTAGTGCATGTGGTTTTGTGATTCTGTCCTGCTATAGTGTTTATAGTATTAAAAAATCAAAAAATGCTGTTAGATGGATAAATCTACATCACTATTTTCTGTATCCCGGTTTGATTCTGCAGATAGAGAATAATTAAACTCATTGTTTGTCATGTTAGCGGATTTTGGCGGGTGGCACATTGCTGCAAATCAGCAGAGTCTGTTCGTCCCCGGATCAATTAAGGAGTAGCCAGGATGGTAGGACTCGACTTTGCGTTAGGCGAAGATATTGACACCTTGCGCGACGCGGTATGGCAGTTTGCGCAAAAGGAAATCGCCCCGCGCGCGGCGCAGATTGATAAAGACAATCTTTTCCCGGCGGATCTGTGGTGCAAGCTCGGCGACATGGGCTTATTGGGCATGAGCGTGGAAGAAGCTTATGGTGGCACGGGCATGGGGTATCTGGCGCACATTGTGGCGATGGAAGAAATATCGCGCGCCTCGGCCTCGGTTGGCCTCTCGTATGGCGCGCATTCCAACTTGTGCGTGAATCAATTGCGGCGCAATGGCACGGACGCACAGAAGAAGGCGTATCTGCCCAAGCTGATTTCCGGCGAACATGTGGGCGCTTTGGCGATGTCCGAGCCCAATGCCGGGTCGGACGTGGTGTCCATGACATTAAAAGCTGAAAACAAGGGCGACCACTTTGTTTTGAATGGCTCGAAAATGTGGATTACCAATGGCGGCGACGCGGATGTGCTAATTGTGTATGCCAAAACCAATGCTTCGGCAGGCGCCAAAGGCATTACTGCGTTCATCATCGAAAAAGGCTTGGCCGGTTTTAGCGCTGGCTTGCATCTGGACAAGCTGGGCATGCGTGGTTCTAATACTTTTCCGTTGTTTTTCGACCATTGCGCAGTGCCGCTGGGCAATGTGCTGGGGCAAGTCGGTGAAGGCGTAAAAGTGTTGATGAGCGGCCTGGATTACGAACGCGCGGTGCTCTCAGGCGGGCCTTTGGGGATCATGGCGGCGTGCATGGATGTGGTGCTGCCGTATTTGCATGAGCGAAAACAGTTTGGTCAGGCCATTGGCGAGTTTCAACTCATGCAAGGCAAGCTCGCGGATATGTACACCACCTGGCAAGCCACGCGAGCTTATGTGTATGCCGTTGGCCGCCGTTGCGACAGCTTGGTGAATGCCAGTGCCGAAGAAGCCAGGTCCTTGCGCAAGGAAGCGGCAGGGGCGATTTTGTATGCGGCTGAAAAAGCCACCTGGATGGCGGGTGAGGCGATACAAGTGCTGGGCGGCAATGGTTACATCAATGACTACCCGGCGGGGCGCTTGTGGCGGGACGCCAAGTTGTATGAAATCGGTGCGGGCACATCTGAAATTCGGCGGGCATTGATTGGCCGGGAATTGTTTAATGAAACACGCTGAGAGGTGAAGCGTCTTTTGCTTCTTTTGCTTAGAGAGCGAGATGATGAAAATGAAATTGTCGATTGATTTCTGGTTTGACTTTTCTTCGCCTTATTCTTATCTGGCAGCGGAAAAAATTGATGCGCTGGCTGCGCGGTACGGGTGCTCGGTTACTTGGCATCCTATTTTGCTGGGGGCTATTTTCCAGGTGACGCAAGCAGCACCCTTGGTCGCTTTGCCGTTAAAAGGCGATTACAGTGTGTGTGATTTTGCGCGCTCGGCAAGATTTTTGGATTTGCCCTTTCAGATGCCATCCCGCTTTCCTTTGCCTACACAAGTAGCCGCAAGGGCGTATTACTGGTTGGCAGCACAGGACGTGCCTGATGCAACTGATATTGCCCATCAATTTGCACGTATGGTGTTTCGTGCATTATTTGTGGACAACCGTGATATTTCAGAGGCCGACGTGGTCGAGGCGATTGCGCAGCAGGCCGGCTTGGATGCGGTGGCTTTGGCGCAGGCAGTGACAACGCCAGAAATTAAAGCGCGGCTGAAAGACGAAAATGATCGGGCGATTGCTGAAGGTGTGTGTGGTGCGCCATTTTTTAAAATTGATCACGAGCCGTTTTGGGGTGTTGATCGTCTGCCACAACTTGAACGTTGGTTAGCTACTGGGGGTTTTTAGTGTCGGTTATTCAATCCGCAATCAATATACGTAGCGAAGAATTCAAGACCAATGCTACGGCCATGCAGGCGTTAATTGACGACTTGCAGGAAAAGTCGGCGCTGGTGATACGGGGCGGTTCAGAGGCTGCGCGAGCAAAGCATCTGGCGCGCGGCAAACTGTTGGTGCGGGATCGCATTGATGCATTGATCGATGCGGGGGCGGCATTTTTAGAGCTATCCACGCTGGCGGCTTATGGCTTGTATGGCACGGATGGCGGCGATGGGGAGATTGCCTCAGCCGGAGTAATCACCGGTATTGGCCGCGTGCGTGGTGTGGAGTGCATGATCGTGGCGAATGACGCAACCGTCAAAGGCGGCACGTATTACCCGCTGACCGTGAAAAAACATTTGCGTGCGCAGGAAATCGCCCAGCAAAATCGCCTGCCGTGCATTTATCTGGTCGATTCGGGTGGTGCATTTTTGCCCGCGCAAGATGAGGTGTTCCCCGACCGGGACCATTTCGGCCGCATTTTTTTCAATCAGGCCACCATGAGCGCGCAAGGCATTCCGCAAATTGCCGTGGTCATGGGCTCTTGCACGGCGGGCGGGGCGTATGTGCCGGCGATGAGCGATGAGAGCATCATCGTTAAAAATCAGGGCACGATTTTCCTGGGTGGCCCGCCGCTGGTTAAAGCCGCTACGGGCGAAGTGGTGAGCGTGGAGGATTTGGGCGGGGGGGACGTGCACACGCGCATTTCCGGCGTATGCGACCATCTGGCGGAAAATGACCATCATGCGCTTGCCATCGCGCGCGACATTGTCGGTAACCTCAACTGGCAAAAGACGGTGACATTGAATCTCGCCACGCCTGAAGCGCCGCTGTATGACCCTGCAGAGCTGCTCGGCGTGATTCCATCGGACACCAAAAAACCCTATGACGTGCGGGAAGTGATTGCGCGCCTGGTAGACGGCTCGCGTTTTGACGAATTCAAGGCGCGCTATGGTGCAACGCTGGTGACCGGTTTTGCGCATTTGCATGGCTACCCAATTGGCATTGTGGCTAATAACGGCATTTTGTTTTCGGAGTCGGCATTAAAAGGCGCGCATTTCATTGAACTCTGCGCCCAGCGTGGCATCCCGCTGGTGTTTTTGCAGAACATCACCGGCTTTATGGTCGGGCGAAAATATGAAAACGGCGGCATAGCGAAGGATGGCGCCAAGCTCGTCATGGCGGTATCGAATGCCCAGGTGCCCAAATTCACGATGATCATCGGCGGCTCATTTGGCGCCGGCAATTACGGCATGTGCGGCCGGGCATTCTCACCGCGCCTGTTGTGGATGTGGCCCAATGCGCGCATTAGCGTGATGGGCGGCGAGCAGGCCGCGTCCGTCCTGGCCACCGTTAAGCGGGACGGGTTTGAGGCTGCCGGTAAGCCATGGGGCGCGGCAGAGGAAGCGGCGTTTAAAGCACCCATCCGCGCGCAGTATGAAGCGCAAGGCCATCCGTATTACGCCACGGCGCGGCTGTGGGACGATGGTGTGCTGAATCCGGCACAGTCTCGCCAGGCGTTGGCGCTTGGCCTGTCTGCCGCGCTCAATGCGCCGATCCAGCGCACGCAGTTTGGTATTTTTCGCATGTAATGCAATCTGAAAACCCATATCATTTATTTCATCCAACACCACCCCATGCACCAGACCTTACTGACTGAAGTTGCCGATGGCGTAGGCATGATTACGCTTAACCGTGGCGAGCGACACAATGCCTTTGACGACGTGTTGGTGAATGAGCTCACGCAAGCGATCAACGCGATGGAAAAAAATACTGGCGTGCGCGTGCTGGTGCTCTCCAGCACTGGCAAAAGTTTTTGCGCGGGGGCTGATTTGAACTGGATGCGGCGTGCGGCGGATTATTCCGATGAAGATAATTTGCGCGATGCGCGAGCGCTGGCCGAGATGTTGCGCCGCTTGGCGCAATGCCCCAAACCCACCATTGCCCGCGTGCAGGGCGCCGCGCATGCCGGTGGCGTGGGGCTGGTGGCTTGTTGCGATATTGCGGTTACTGTGTTCGATGCGCAGTTCTCTTTGCCGGAAGTGCGGTTAGGAATCATCCCGGCAACGATCAGCCCGTATGTCATGCAGGCCATGGGCGAGCGGCATGCCCGTCGTTACATGCTCACAGCCGAGCGCTTTTCGGCCGCCACAGCGTATCGTCTGGGGCTGGTGCATGAGTTGGTGGCCGATGCAGCCGCGCTGGATGAAGCCATCGCTGAGCTCGTTGAAGCGTTGCTCAAAAATGCGCCCGGCGCCTTGGCTGAATGCAAGTCGCTCATGGCCGCCGTGGCAGGCCAGCCCTTATCGCCTGCCTTGGGCGAGGAAACCGCGCAACGCATCATGCGCGCGCGCGCAGGCACCGAGGGACGCGAAGGCATGCGCGCTTTTTTGGAAAAGCGTGCGCCATCGTGGATTGGTAGATGAACATATAGAATAGAGCAGATGCGTTACAAGAACCCGCTTGTTTTCAGGAATACATCACTAGCCAGGAAATCAGAAATTGCATAAAAAAATACGGTTTTGGAGTCATTTGTCTGTACAGGCGTTTATTTTTTGTACGGCGATGTTTTTCTTGGTGCCACTCGGCGTTGCAAATGATAACTCGCAAGATGTTAAGGAAAAAAATCAGGATTCCGCTGTTAAATTTCGTGGTTTTGGCACGCTAGGCATTGCACGCTCATCGTCAGATCAGGCCAGTTTTATTAGAGATGCATCTCAACCCCAGGGAATCAGTAATGGGGAGTGGTCGGCAAGGATAGATAGCATCTTGGGCGGGCAGGTTAATTGGCAACTAACGAATGAGGTCATGTTGGTTGGTCAAGCGGTAAGTCGACTTCGTTATAACAAAAAGCGCACACCTGAGATTACATGGGCATATGCGCGCTGGGAGGCAATGCCTGATACAAGCATTCGTATTGGCCGCCTTGGTGCAGACTTTATGATGCTGGCTGACTCACGATTAGTCGGGTATGCCTCCTTGACGGCCAGGCCTCCCGCAGATTTTTTTGGCCCTTTGTTTTTTCATCATTTTGATGGAGTCGATGCGAGCATCACGAAACCAGCAGCGGGTGGTTTAGCGCGGTTTAAAATTTTTGCGGGTAAAACACAAGAAAAAACTGTTGATGCGCAAAATATATGGGATACCAGTGGGTCACATGTGAATGGTGTTGTCGCAGACTATTGGCAAGGGCCATGGCAATTAAGGCTGAATTTTGCACAAGTCAAATTCTCAAATAGTTTGGATGTGAGCCCATTACCTGACTTGCTAAATAGTGCCGGATCAATTCTTGGCTTGCCTAGCGCGTTTGCAGCGGCCGACGCTCTGGAAACGAAAAATACGACTAGTCGGTTTTATTCTTTGGGCGTGGTTTATGACTCCAGTGGATTACAAGCTCAAGGCATGGCGAATTGCATTCACCATGAGGCAGGATTACTACAAAATTCTTGTGCAGGCTATGCACTCGTTGGTTATCGGCAAGGGGCCTTTACGCCCTATGTTGGTTTGTCTGCATGGAAAAGTACTGCTCGTGGAAAAATAACCGGCCTGCCTGCCGTGGCGCCATTTGATAGCGTGAATTTTGCATTTGGTAGCGTAATGAATCTGAGCCATGCAGATCAGCACACGCTGACTGTGGGGGCACGATGGGACGTTAAGCCGAATGTGGCGTTTAAGATTCAGTGGGATGCCATTCGAGGCAACAGCCAGTCAGTCTTTCCCTTCCGCGATGAGCAAGCCGGCTGGAATGGTAAAACGAATGTGCTTTCGGTTGTGTCTGACTTTGTGTTTTGATGCAATGGTAAACAAGTTACTTCGGCAGTTTATTTTTGTCACAATGATGCTGTTTTCAGCTGGCCATGCATGGGCAGATTTGGTTATTGTCACGAGTGAAGCAACAGGCATATCAACGCTGAGCAAGGAAGATGTAATCAACATTTATCTCGGGCGCTACCGACGCTTGCCCAATGCTTTACCGGCTTTGCCAATAGATATGGCGGAATCATCAGAAATCAAAAAGAAGTTTTACTGGCGTCTGGTAGGTAAAACATTGGCAGAAATTAATTCTTACTGGTCGCGTCTGATTTTTTCAGGGCAAACACAGCCGCCTGCCGTATTAAACTCCAGCGAGGATGCCATCATGCGCATTCACCGTGTGCCAGGAACAATTGGATATATTGAACGAGGTAATCACAGCAAGCTGGATAAACGACTAGTGGTCGTTTTTGAGTTGGGGGAATAGGCCGTAAATGTGTTTGTGCAAAAAGAAAATTTTGGAAAATGATTTCACCTAAAGTTATCACGCACTGGTGGCAAGGCATCCTTGCGCCGAGTATTGCGGGCGTGCTTGTGGTAGCGTTATTTGTTGGTGGCGTGTCCAGTTATTTCATCCGCCAGTCCCTAAGCGATCGTGAGCAAAAACAAGCCATTCGTCGATTGACTGAGGCGCTGGAGACTGTACAAAGTACCGCCAGTATTGCGGCGTTTACGCATGATGCACAGCTTGCTAGTGAGGTTGTCGAGGGATTGATGCGCACTAGCGATATCTTGATGGTCAAAATAGAGACGGATGGGAAAATACTTGCTCAAGACATGCGTTCGTTGAAAGCGCCATCCGCAAATGCCCGCTTGACAAGTGATATGGGGATTGCGGTGCATCAATCTTCTCTTTCCAAACCACTGGTTTCACCGTTTAATAAAACTGAAACCATTGGTCATATCATTCTTCAACCGGATTGGCTGATGATTGAATCACGTGTGAGGCAGAATGTTCAGCAAACATTGTGGCTTTTACTTGCGGAAATGGTTGCTGTTTTACTTTCTGTTGCTGCGGTGATGTTGTTTTTTGTGTTACGTCCCATCAAGGAGATTTCCGATCGACTACATCATGCCGCACCTGAAACAGGTGCGCAGATTGATATTCCTGAAGGGCATGAAAAAACCGAGATTGGCCGTCTTGTCGGGGACGTTAATAGCATTACCAATCGCTTAGTGATGTTGCTGGCGCATGAACGAGAGATACAAAAGCAACGTGAAATCGCGCAGAAAAAATATCAAAATCTGTTTGATCATGCCACGTCCGGCATTTTTGTAGCGGACAAAACGGGACGTCTTGACTCATTCAATCCGGCTTTTTCCGAGCTGGTTTGGCATGCGTATGTTTCACAAGACAAGGATCCTAATCTATTTGATGCAGCGTGGCAGGCGCCAGAGAAAATTAAGTCATTATTTGTTTTGGCATTGCGACAAGAAACAGCAGGCCGAGTATCAACAGACGATTTTTTATTGCGGGGGCGACGAGGTGATGAACGCTGGTTAAGTATTTCGTTGGCCTCGTTGGGTGATGGTAGCTTGCAAGGGACCGTGACGGATGTGACTGCGCGGAAACAAGAGGAAATACAGGCGCGTCGATTGGCGGGGATGGATGCCTTGACGGGTCTTGCAAACCGGCAAGGTTTGATGGAGGTGTTATCAAGGCGTACTGTTGGAGATGTCAAGAAAAGGCCGTTTGCCGTATTGATGATTAATCTGGATGGATTTGGTCAGATCAATGAGTCCATGGGTTTGCCTGTCGGGGATGATGTATTGAAAGTCGTTGCCGATCGGATTCGAGCGTTTATTCAAGGGGATGATTATTCAGCACGTATTGGCGGCGACGAATTTGTTCTGGTACTTGAAGACAAATTCGCTTGTGATGCGTTTGATCATCAGTTGCGCGATTTTTTTGTTGTTTTGCAGCAGCCTTACCGAATGGCTGTGCCTGACGCTGTACGTGTAATCTCAATACAAGCAAGTGCAGGCGTCGCGTTTTATGCGGCGGATAGTTCCCAGGGTGTCGATGCACACGAATTATTACGCCATGCAGAGCTTGCCTTGATGACTGCTCGTAGTGCGGGTGGGCATACCTATCGTTTTTTCGAGCCACAATTGCTGGTTGCAGCTGAACATCGGCGCAGAATTGAAGATGACCTGAAACAGGCGCTAGAGGATGGTTCACTGTATCTTGGTTTTCAGCCGATTGTTGATTTGACGTCAGGGACTGTCGTTGGTGCCGAATCATTGATTCGATGGGTTCATCCCACGCGTGGCATGGTGTCGCCAGACATATTTATACCGTTGGCAGAAGAAGTTGGTCTGATCAGTGAGATTGGCTTACTGGTGCTGGAAAAAGCTTGTCAAGTGGTTAGTCAATGGCGCGCAAAAGCACAGCCACTCTATGTTTCCATCAATGTATCTGCATTGCAGATACCGAATGCGTTGCCACCGGCCACAATTATCAGTGCGTTAGCTCGGCATGGATTACCGCCAGATGCGCTGGCGATTGAAATTACCGAAGGAGTATTGATGGGCAATGTCAGTGTTGCGCAAACGTGGATGACGCAACTTGGCGAGGCCGGCTTAAGAGTTTATCTGGATGATTTTGGTACGGGCTACTCTTCATTGTCCTATCTCAAACGGTTTCCATTGAATGCTGTGAAAATTGACAAATCATTTATCCATGATCTAGCTGAAGATAGTAATGATAAGGCGTTAGTGAATGCGATTGTCACGATGGCAAAAAGCTTATCCTTGGATGTGATTGCGGAAGGTGTCGAGAGTGCGGAGCACTTGAGCATATTGCGGGAAATGGGATGCCGTTTCGGACAGGGGTTTTTGTTTTCGCCTGCAGTACAGGCGCATTTATTTGAAGAAACCGTTAAAGATATCGAACAGCGGTTGGCAGCAATGCCTGTGCCATGGTGACTCTGTGTTTGCAAAAATTCTCATAGCGAATCGTGGCGAGATTGCTTGCCGTATTATCAAAACGGCACGTCGTATGGGAGTACGCACGGTGGCGGTTTATTCATCAGCAGATATGCAGGCCAAGCATGTGCGTATGGCGGATGAAGCGGTATGGATCGATGAAGCAACGCCCTTGGCTTCTTATCTGGCAATAGATAAGATTATTGCGGCAGCGAAAATCAGTGGTGCAGAGGCGATTCATCCCGGTTATGGATTTCTGTCTGAAAACGCCGCATTTGCGGATGCCTGCCTTGCCGCAGGGCTGATTTTTATTGGCCCAACCGCTGCTGCCATTCGCGCCATGGGATCTAAATCAGCGGCTAAGCAATTGATGGAGAAAGCCGGTGTGCCCCTTACGCCGGGGTATCACGGGGATCAGCAGACACCGGATTTTTTGCATCAGCAAGCCCATACAATTGGCTATCCAGTACTCATCAAGGCGGCGGCTGGGGGTGGTGGCAAAGGCATGCGCGTGGTGGCAAGTGCCGCTGACTTTCTGGATGCGCTTGCATCTTGTCAGCGTGAAGCCAAAGCGAGCTTTGGCGATGCACATGTGTTGCTGGAAAAGTATTTGCAACCCGCACGTCATATTGAAGTGCAGATTTTTGGTGATAGCCAGGGAAACTACGTCTACTTGTACGAGCGAGATTGTTCGGTACAGCGGCGACATCAGAAAGTGCTGGAAGAGGCGCCGGCGCCAGGGCTAAGCCCTGAACGTCGTGCAGCGATGGGGAAGGCTGCGATTGATGCTGCCAAGGCTGTAGGCTATGTGGGTGCAGGCACGGTAGAGTTTATTGTGCCGGGAGCTTCATCTGATGAGGCGTTTTACTTCATGGAGATGAATACGCGGCTGCAAGTCGAGCATCCGGTGACAGAAATGATTACCGGGCTGGATTTGGTCGAATGGCAATTAAAAGTCGGCGCTGGTGAGACGCTGCCTTTGGCGCAAGAGCAGATCATTATTCTTGGCCATGCACTGGAAGCGCGTATTTATGCCGAAGATCCGGATAAAGGTTTCTTGCCTTCCATAGGGCGTGTGCTGCATTTTTCTCATCCGGAAGAATCGTCCTTTGTGCGTATGGATGCAGGTGTCGAGGCAGGGGATGAGATTACGCCTTATTACGATCCAATGATCGCCAAGCTGATCGTCTGGGACGATAGTGATAGTGAGCCGCGAGCACATGCATGCGTGCGTATGCAACAAGCGTTGGCTGAAGTTGAAATTGTCGGTGTGACTAATAATGTCGACTTTCTTTCCCGATTAGTAACCTGCCCTGCTTTCGCTGCGGCGAATCTGGATACGGGTTTGATTGAAAGGGAGAGAATCTTTTTGTTTCCTCCACGCAGCGAACCTTTACCCGAGGTGTGGCTGAGTACGGCGCTGGCTGAATTATTGTGCATGCAGCAGCTCGCGCTAAAGCAGGCAAGCACGAGCCAGGATCCATTTTCTCCATGGCATCAACGATCAGGTTGGCGTGTGACTGGAAATGTGCCACAGACCTTGAAGTTAACCTATGGTGATGTGGAAAAAACAGTAAGCGCTACTGTTTGCTTTAACGGTTTTTTGCTTGAGTTGGATGGTGTGCAGATCGAGGCATCAGGCACGTTGGATGATGTGGGTGTATTGCATGTGAATTTGGGTGGGCGACGATATACCGTCACGGTGATTCCAGCCGCAGATAAGCGCCATGTTTTTATGCACGGCACATCGCAGGTGCTGACATTGATTGACCCGCTAAGCTATGTGGGCAATCAAGTCGTGGCCGAGGGTAGCGTCATGTCGCCGATGCCGGGAAAAGTCATTGCCTTGCTTGCTTCACCGGGTAAGCCTGTTGTTAAAGGCGCACCCTTGCTGATTCTTGAGGCGATGAAAATGGAGCACACGATTGCAGCACCCAGCGCAGGGGTCGTTCTTGATTTTCATTTTTCCGCAGGAGACACGGTTGCTGAAGGAGTCGTCTTGCTTGCCTTTGAGGCAAGGGATACGGAGGACGCGCTAGAAGGTGATTCAAGTGATGCATTGGTTAGCTAATTGCGTACTTGACCTGCCGGCCTGCGATGGTAATACCAGCTGATGGTCAATGCCAATAAACCTATCAGCCAGTAGCCGCTCATTGCAAACGACATGGTGGCTGCACTGTGCCACATAAGTGGTGCGATGATGATGGAAGTAAAGCCATTCATGCCGACTTGAAATGAACCAAGCAGGCTGGATGCCAGGCCGCGTCGCGCAGGTAGTTGCTCTAGCGCCATGAGTTGCAGACTGGGCATGGTCAAGGCTAGCCCGAATGTATAAATCAGCACACCGATGATGTTCTGCGGCAAGCCGACAGGGAGTAACCAAACTGTCAAAAAATTGGTCATGCAGCCCAGCAGCATGACCGAAAAACCAAGTTGCAATGTCTTTTTTGCGCTAACTTTTCCGGCACTGCGTGAGTTGGCATAGGAGCCTAAAACCATACCCAGGCCAACGGAGACGAAAAGCCAGGCAAAGCTGCTGAACTGGGTATCAGCCACTGCCTGCAAGAAGTGTGGCGCAGAGAGAATATAAATCATCGAGCCATTAACGCTGATGGAAAGCGCAAGGCACAGAAAGGTAAATTTAGGCATGCGCAAAGCTTGACCATACGCGTGTAGTAATGCTTTTGCCTTGAACGGTTGGCGACTTTCCAGCGGTAGTGTTTCAGGCAAGAAACGCCAGACGGTGTAAAGCAGCGCGCCGCCTATGATTGTCAAACAAGCAAACACGGCACGCCAACCGAAGGCGGTGGCGAGCAGGCTCCCCAATAAAGGCGAGATGGCAGGTGCCAGAGCGAACAGCATGGAAATGCGGGCCATCAAACGCTGCGCGGCAGCGCCTTTGAGAAGATCCAGCACCGTAGCGCGACCAACAGACATGCCAGCACCTGCAGCAATACCTTGTAAGGCGCGGCCAAGTGAGAGCATCAGAATATTCTGTGCAAAAAAGCAGATCAAGCCAGCGACGGTATAAGCCAGCAGTCCGGCGAGAATGACTTTTCTGCGGCCAATGGCATCAGAAATACTGCCGTGCCAGAGCATCATGAATGCAAAAGGTACAAGATAAGCAGCGAGTGTTTGTTGAACTTGAATGGGGGTTGCCCCTAGATTTGCACTGATATCTGGGAACGCAGGCAAGTACATCGAGATGGAAAAAGGACCAATTGCAGTAAGAATTGCAATCATTGGCGCGAACCCTTTTGGGATAGGCTGATGCGGCGTGGGGTTTGGAGATGTCATGGGGTAACGCGTGATTGGCCTGCTTGAAAAGCGATCGGCAAGATTGCCATTTTCCCATAAATGCGTCTGATCATGAGAGATGCCCAAGGTAGAATAGAGGCCTACTTGCTGTTTCATTCTGGTTTATTTCATTCCATGACACTCCCCAGTAAAGTTCGACTCGTTGAAGTGGGGCCGCGTGACGGGTTGCAAAACGAAAAGCAGTTGATTTCAACAGACATCAAAGTTGAGTTGATTCATCGTTTGGCTTTGGCCGGGTTACATACCATTGAAGCGACTGCCTTTGTGTCGTCCAAATGGGTGCCGCAAATGGCAGATGCAGCGGCTGTGTTTGCGGCAATTCAGCCATTGCCTGGCGTTGCTTATCCGGTACTTACGCCGAATCAACAGGGTTTTGAGGCGGCGATTAAGGCGGGTGCAAAAGAGGTCAGTGTATTCAGTGCTGCATCGGAAACTTTTTCGCAAAAAAATACGCATTGTTCGATTAGCGAGTCGCTTGAGCGTTGCCGTGTGGTGGTAGAAGCGGCCAAGGTTCAACATATCAAAGTGCGGGGTTATGTGTCTTGCGCGCTCGGTTGTCCTTATGAGGGGGGAATTAAACCTCAGGCAGTTGCCGAAGTAGCGCGTGCTTTGTTTGCGATGGGGTGCTATGAGGTGAGCTTGGGCGATACCATCGGCACAGGGACGCCTGAAAAAACCAAGCTGATGATAGAAGCTGTTGCGCGGTGGGTGCCATTAAAAAAACTTGCTGGGCATTTTCATGACACGTGGGGCATGGCAATTGCCAATGTGTATGCTGCATTGGAAATGGGTGTGTCGGTGTTTGATAGCTCTGTTGCTGGATTGGGTGGCTGCCCCTATGCTCCGGGTGCTTTGGGTAATGTGGCGACTGAAGACGTGGTTTGGTTGTTGCAAGGCTGCGGGATTGAGTGCGGGGTGAATCTGGAAATGTTAGTGGATACTGCCGCATGGATTTCTTCTCAACTGGGGCGTGTGCCTGTGTCACGCGTGGCAACTGCCCGATTGGCTCAACGAGCACGAGGTGCGTGAGCATGTCGGTGCTGGTAAAGCCTCTGCGCTACAAGAGGGTCAGGCAAAAAATGCTCGGCTTTGCAGACCTGGGATTCCCGTTTTATGTCCCGAAGGGATAGTATTCCCTGGCGGGACGCGGGCGGGTATCCTCGCCGTAGTGGCTGATGAGACGGCGTGAATAACTGCGTGTTAACCCTAATCTTGCTGAGTATTTTTGCTTTTCTTCCGCAAGGCAATTTTTTATGCCAAAGGTTTAACTTGTTCTGGGCACGGGGGGCGACACAATGAAATTGAATAAGCAGGCATTGTCGCCTATTCC
>Ga0116141_10000746_pt1 | contig 26708 bp, 24 predicted proteins | sample AD_UKC097_MetaG_FD_89744 | JGI IMG/M metagenome (GOLD analysis project Ga0116141, IMG submission 89744) | Active sludge microbial communities of municipal wastewater-treating anaerobic digesters from USA - AD_UKC097_MetaG | ecosystem: Engineered > Bioreactor > Anaerobic > Digestate | place: USA...
CAGATGGACTCGGACTGGAAGAACCTCGAGGTCCAGGTCCTCGCCTACGCCTACCTCGTCGTCCCCGACGCGCAGGACCCGGCGAAGAAGGGCTGGAGCCCGTCGGCGGCCGCGATCTCGCCCATGGTGGCCGACGCGACGGCGTTCGCCGACCTCGCGGCGTTCGAGGCGACGGAGAACCCCGCCGCGGTCGTCGAGGAGGCGGCCCGGAAGTCGACGCCGGCTGACCAGAAGGCGACGCTCGAGGCGTTCACGAAGAAGCAGGTCGAAGCGAAGGCGAAGGCGGTCGCGAACCTCACCGCGATCCCGGCGATCCCGGCGGAGCAGAAGACGCTCTGGCAGGACACGGCGCTCGCGACGTTCGTCCCCCGGACGGCCGACCTCGCCCTCGTCTACCGCGTCCTCCCGTACACCCAGCAGTTCCTCGACCGCTCGGTCGGGCCGGCCTGCCTCGAGAACGTCTGCTTCACGCGCAACCACGCGCAGCAGATGGTGCCGCTCGGGGTCTCGTACATCTCCTTCGCCGAGGCCTCGTCCATTTCGACGCGGCCCGACGTCGACGCGCTCGCCCAGGGCCACGCCGAGGCGATGCTCGACTACCTCCGCCGCTACGTCGACCGCTTCGCCGGCCGCGGGGGCGGCGGGGGCGGCGGCTTCATCGTGCCGGGCTCGGCGCTCCGCGCCTCGTCCTGGCGCGAGTTCCAGGCGGCGATCACGCGCTGGAGCCCCGAGTCGCAGGGGGGCGACGCGCCCGTGACCGACATGTCGGGGGCGCTGGCCTTCGACGACGTCCAGACGTTCGCGGCCTCGAACCGGCGGCTCGCCTCGATCCTCCCGTACTTCAAGGGGAAGGCCGCGCCGCGACGGTCGACCGGTCCGGCGAAGGCGCCGCCGGAGCTCGTCACCGCGGCGAACCTCTTCAAGAACAACGTCGTCCCGCTCCCCGAGCAGGAGCTGAAGGCCTGGCGGCAGCTCTCGCTCGGACAGGACGGCGTCTCCCTCCGCGGCTTCCACGCGTTCTCGCGGAATCCCGCCGTCCGGCGAAGCTCCTACGGGCGGCAGCTGATCGCCGTCGAGAACCGCGGCGCGAACCTGATCCGCGACGCGATCCAGCCCTCCTTCCAGCAGGCGGCCGAACCGGTCGTCCGGAAGATCCGCGAGCAGTGCCTCGGCCAGTTCCCGTTCGTCAGGGAGAGCCAGCTCCGGCAGGAGAGGGTCGCCTACGCGGCCGGCTCGTCGCTGAAGCCGGGAGGGAGCGGGAACACCGCGACCTACCGGCTCGACCTCGCGACGATCGGCCAGAACCACTTCTCCGGCATCCTGACCGACGTCGGCGCCCTCGCGGACGAGTACGCCCTGAACCCGATCCTCTGGGGATGGGAGCCGCAGTTCGACTTCGTCGGCGACGCGGGCCGGGGGCTCCTCGCCGTGGGCCGGGGCTGGCAGCTCTTCCTCTTCGGCGGCGGGCGCTCGACGTCCGTCATCAAGGAGCACAAGGTCGAGATCCGGCCTCTCCAGTTCTCGCCGAGCCCGGGCAAGCGTTTCATGGGCGACCGGATCAACTCCCTCTTCCTCTTCGACCGCTCGGTCGTCGTCCGCCCGTCGACCGACTTCAAGACGGGCCGGCAGCCGAGCCCCTACGTCTGGCGCCTCGGTCCGGCGGACGCTCCGATGTCGATCACCGGCCGCGACGAGCAGTCGGGCTCCGGCTGGACCGGCAGCCTCGAGGCGTACGGCGGGCCGCTCCGCTTCTTCTACTTCGTCCGCGTCGCGAGCGAGGAGAGGGACCGGCGCGACGACTCCGACGACCCCGAGCGCGCGCGGGAGAAGGAGAAGATCTGGACGATCCGGGTCGTCATCCCGAACGCGGTGCAGCGTACCGAGCCGCTCGAGGGGCTCTTCGAGCTCGCGTTCGAGGAGCCGATGCCCCCGATCCTGCCGAACTGACCGCTCTCGGGCGGGGCCCGGACGCTCCGGGCCCCGTCCGTCCCTTTTCGATCCGATTCCGAAGGAGCGAGGTGACCGAGTGGCAGCGTGGAGTCTCATCTCGAAGCTGAAGGAAGGTTTCGCGGGCGCCGACGGGCCCCCGAGGATGGAGACCTGCGCCCTGCATCTCTACGGGAAGCTCCCGATCTACAAGGACTTCATCTCGAGCGGCCTGACCGAGGAGGGCGCGAAGGAGTTCCGCGACTGGCTCGGGAACGGGTTCAGCCGCCGCTGGGCGAACGACGACGAGTACCGCGAGGCGGAGATCCCGCTCCACACGTTCCTTCTGCCCCTTCCCGGGGGCCGGCGTTCCGTCGCCGGCGCGCTCTGGGGGAGCCACGACGAAGGCGGCCTCCGTCGCTTCCCGTTCACGCTCTTCTCCGTCGTCCCGCAGGGGAAGGCGATCGCCGACCCGCTCGTCGCGCTGTCGTACCTCGAGGTCTTCGAGGAGCGCGCGACGCAGATCCGGCGCACCTACGCGGCGGGCCGGACGCTCGCCTCGTTCTACGAGGCGTATCGCGGGGCGAAGATCGAGGTGCCGGTGAAGCGGCCGGCGAAGGTCGCCGAGGGGGTCGAGAAAGAGGCCCGCGAGGTCACGCTCGGGGACTTCGCCGAGTCGCTCCTCGGCGAGGGCGCGGCCGAGTCGTGGCCGTCGTTCCTCGCTCGCCTGCGGGCGGCCTGCGACGCCCCGGCCGGCGACGGGGCGGGCGCGGTCCGCGTCCCGGTCGGGAACCTCCTGCCGGCGACGGTGCAGATGCAGCTCTGGCTGGCCTGGCTCGAGACGGAAGGGGCCTTCGGCCGGAGGACTCCGTCGGGCGTCCTCGTCTGCCGGTCGGGCGGCCGGTCCCGGGCCGTCCTGTTCTTCCGGGAGCTGCGCGCCGAGGACTTCCTCCTGCTGCACCCGGAGAGGTCCGACCACGAGTTCGTGGAGGAGGCGGTCCCCGCGGCGCCAGAGAGCGCGCCGAAGCCCGCCGACGGCGGCGAGTCTCCCGAGACCCCGAGCCGCCCGAAGGGCTGGGACCGTCCCCTGGCCGCGTTTCTGCGGCCCGAGGGGCGGGAGACCTGAAGGTGCGGGAGGTCACACCGATGTGCCCGGTCGGCTCGCGGGCCTTGAATTCCTGCGGGACGACACCCATCTTATAGGCCGGAAGCTGCCGAAAGGAGGAAGCAAAACATGGGTGGACTCGTTGACTATTTTCTGAAGATCGACGGTATCGAGGGCGAGAGCGCCGACGAGAAGCACAAGGGCGAGATCGACGTCCTGTCGTGGGCGTGGGGTGCGTCGCAGTCCGGGTCGATGCAGTACGGCGGCGGCGGTGGCGCCGGCAAGGTGCAGATGCAGGACTTCTCGTTCACGATGCGGATCAACAAGGCGACGCCGAAGCTCGTTCTCCACTGTGCGAACGGTGCGCACCTCAAGTCGGCCATCCTGACCGCGCGCAAGGCCGGCAAGGACCAGCAGGAGTACCTGAAGCTGACGTTCACCGACCTCCTCGTCTCGTCCTACCAGACGGGGGGGAGCGGCGACAGCGACGTCGTTCCGATCGACTCGATCTCCCTGAACTTCGCCAAGATCGAGTTCGAGTACAAGGAGCAGAAGGCGGACGGCACGCTCGGCGGCGCCATCAAGACGCACTACGACCTCAAGGCGAACAAGGGAGGCTGAGGCCAGCCTTCTCCCTCTGGACCATCGTCGAAACGGAGCCGGCCTCCCTCGCGGGAGGCCGGCTCTCTCTTGGCGGGGGGGCCGGCGTGCACCCCGGAACGGGACGCACGCCGCCTCCGGCTCAGCTCGGGAGCGGCTCGCGCTCGTCGAACTCGACCGGGCCGAGCTCGAGCAGGCTCACGTCCTCGCCGTCGACGAGGATCGAGCGAAGGCCGAGGCCGGCCTGAAGGTCCTCGGAGAGGTTCTTCCAGTCGGTCATTGCCCCAGCTTCACGAGGTCGTCCTCGTGCGCGGCGGAGCCCGGGTAGAGGGCGAAGAGGAAGACGTCCGCGCTCGTGCCGTCGTCGGCCGTGATCCGCGCTCCCGGCCAGATGAGGTCACGCAGCTTCTTCGGGGCGTTCGGCTCGAGGCTCCTGGCGAACTCGAGCGGGAACCAGGTGTACTTCCCCTGGAAGACCATCTCGACGACGCCGCCGATCCGGTCGTCGAAATCGCGGAGGTCCTCGAACGCGCTCTCGCCGCGTCGGCCCGCGAGGGCCGGGCGCTCCTCCTCGGCCTCGTCGAGCAGCGTGCGGGCGACGGCGAGGTCCCCCTCGGAGATCCGTCCGAGCGCGGCGAGGGTCTTCTCGACGCCGGGCGGGACGGGGCGCAGGAAGTGCGGGCGGGCCTTCCCCGCGAAGACCCGGGCGCGCTCGCGCTCAGCCTGGAGGAGGCCCCGGTAGACGCCGGCGGCCATCTGGGACGGCGCGTCGGCTCCCGCGGCCGCGACGATCTGTTTCTCGGCCCGGTCCCACTCGCCGGCGAAGGCGAGGAGCTCGAAGAGGAAGGTCCTCTTCTGCGGGTCGGCGGGCGAGTCCCGGATCTCCTGGGTGAGGGCCTCGATCGCGGCCTTCAGGTTCCCCGAGTCGAGGAGCTCCTTGGGAGTCGGCATCACGAACCTCCTGGGCCCCGCCTCCGACCGGCGCGGAGACCGGCCCGGGGGATCGGGGCTGACGAGATGACAGGGACTGCTGAGTCGGTTACAGTAACACCAACTCGCAATCCTTGGGAGGCATCTAGATGTCGTCGGAGGCTCCTCTCCTCGACTTCGAACGGCTCCTCGCCCCGGTGTCGGACGACCGACCGTCGGGCGAGAGCCTCCAGTACTCCGGTCTCTACGACGAGATCCGGGAGGCCCGCCGCGCCGACGACCAGCTCGAGCAGGGCGACTGGAAGCGCGAGCTGAAGGTCGCCGACTGGGACGAGGCCGTCGCGCTCGCGACGGACGCGCTCCAGACGAAGACGAAAGACCTGCAGGTCGCCGCCTGGCTCGCCGAGGGGCTCACGATGCTGCACGGCTTCGCGGGCGCGCGCGACGGGATCCGCCTCATGAAGGGGCTCCACGCCGACTACTGGGACACCTGCTACCCCGAGATCGACGAGGGCGACATGGAGGGGCGGGCGAACGTCCTCTCGTTCTTCGACCGGCAGGTCGCGCTCGCGCTGCGCAAGGCGCCGATGACCCGCGCGCCCGGGATGAACTACTCGTGGCTCGAGTGGAGCGAGTCGCGGCCGTTCGACGTCCCCGAGGCGACCGCCGGCCCGCTCGACCACGACGCGCAGGCGCGCCTCGCGGAGCTGAAGCGGCAGGCGGCCGAGGAGAACAAGACGAGCGGCGAGGACTTCCGCAAGGCGAAGTCGTCGACGCCGAAGGTCTTCTACGAGGAGGCGTCGAAGGCGCTCGCCGTCGCGTGGGACGAGTACCTGGCTCTCGACCGCGTCATGGACGAGAGGTTCGGACGGCAGACGCCGGGCCTCGGCGAGCTGAAGGTCGCCCTCGAGGAGGTCCGGCGCGTCGTCGACGGGATCCTCAAGGAGAAGCGGGCGCTCGAGCCGGACCCGTCGGCGCCGGGGGCGGCGGACGCCGAGGAGGCGGGCGACGTCCCGGCCGGAGCCGTGTACCGCGCGGCGGGCCCCGCCGGCCCGCTCCGCAGCCGGGGCGAGGCGCTCGCCCGGCTCGGCGAGGTGGCCGAGTTCTTCCGCCAGACCGAGCCTCACAGCCCCGTCTCCTACCTCGTCCAGCGCGCGATCTCGTGGGGGCAGATGCCGCTCGAGACGTGGCTCGCGGACGTGATCAGGGACACGAACGTCCTGGACGGGATCAAGGAGACTCTCGGGATCCGGCCCGGGACCGAATAGACGCGACAGCAGGCGAACGCAGAAGCCGACGGACTTCTAGGGAGGAACGCTCATGGTGAAGAAGGAAAGCATCCAGCAGAAACTCAAGCGGGTCCGGCCGCCGCGCGTCCAGATCACGTACGACGTCGAGATCGGTGGCGCGATCGAGCTCAAGGAGCTCCCCTTCGTCGTCGGAGTCCTCGGCGACTTCTCGGGCCAGCCCGAGCAGCCGCTCCCGCGCATGAAGGACCGGAAGATCACCGAGATCGACCGCGACAACTTCGACCAGGTCCTCGCCGGCATGACCCCGCGCGTGGCCACGTCCGTCGAGAACAAGCTCGCCGGTGACGGATCGAAGATGGCGGTCGACCTGAAGTTCCAGAGCCTCGAGGACTTCGAGCCGGACAAGGTCGTCCAGCAGGTGGAGCCGCTCCGAAAGCTCGTCGAGGCGCGGCAGCGCCTCTCGGACCTGCTGTCGAAGGCGGACGGGAACGAGAAGCTCGAGAAGATGCTGAACGACGTCCTCCAGAACGCCGGGAGCCAGCAGCAGCTCGCGAGCGCTCTGGGCCTCTCACCCGAGGGGCCGAAGAAGGGGGACGGCAATGAGTAGCGGCGCGGAGAAGGCGAAGGCCCAGGCGATCGCCCGCGAGCAGGAAGGAGAGGTCGACCTCCTCTCGAAGATCATCGACGAGGGGCGCCTCGCCCAGCACGAGAGCCAGACGCAGCAGGCCCGCGACATGATCGCGGAGTTCGTCCAGCAGGCGATGCAGGGCCAGATGGTCCTCTCGCGCAACCTGGAGTCGTCGGTCCAGGCGCGCATCGCCGAGATCGACCGGCTCCTCTCGGCGCAGCTCAACGAGATCATGCACTCCGAGCCGTACCAGAAGCTCGAGGGCTCCTGGCGCGGCCTGCACCACCTCGTCTACGAGAGCGAGACGTCGGTGATGCTGAAAATCCGCGTCCTGAACGTCTCGAAGAAGGACCTCCTCAAGGACCTCGAGCGGGCGGCGGAGTTCGACCAGTCGGCCGTCTTCAAGAAGGTCTACGAGGAGGAGTACGGCACGTTCGGCGGCCAGCCGTTCGGCGCGCTCATCGGCGACTTCTACTTCTCGAACCACCCGCAGGACATGCTCCTGCTCGAGAAGATGGCCCAGGTGGCGGCCGCCGCGAACGCCCCGTTCATCGCGGCCTCGGCGCCGCAGCTCTTCGGCTGGGAGAGCTTCCAGGAAATGACCGAGGTCCGCGACCTCGCGAAGATCTTCGACCGGACCGAGTACGCCAAGTGGCGCTCCTTCCGCGACTCGGAAGACTCCCGCTACGTCGGCCTCACGATGCCCCGCACGCTGATGCGCCTCCCCTACGGCAAGGAGACGGTCCCGACCGAGACGTTCAACTTCGAGGAGGACGTCGACGGCAAGGACCACAACAAGTACCTCTGGGGGAACGCGGCGTACTCCTTCGGCACCCGCCTCACCGAGGCGTTCGCGATGTACGGCTGGTGCGTCGCGATCCGCGGCGTCGAGGGGGGCGGCCTCGTCCAGGGGCTGCCGGTCCACACCTTCCAGACCGACGAGGGCGACGTCGCCCTGAAGTGCCCGACGGAGATCGCGATCACCGACCGGCGCGAGAAGGAGCTCTCGGACCTCGGCTTCATCCCGCTCGTCCACTGCAAGAACACGGACTACGCCGCCTTCTTCGGGGCGCAGTCGGCGCAGAAGCCGAAGAAGTACGACCTCGACTCGGCGAACGCGAACGCCCGCCTCTCGACGATGCTCCCGCACATCTTCGCGGTCTCGCGCTTCGCGCACTACCTGAAGGCCATGATGCGCGACAAGGTCGGCAGCTTCATGTCCCGGAAGGACTGCGAGATGTTCCTCAACCAGTGGATCTCGAACTACGTCTCCCCGGACGACACGGCGTCCGCGGACACGAAGGCCCGGTATCCGCTGCGCGACGCGAAGATCGAGGTCGCCGAGATCCCCGGCAAGCCCGGCGCCTACCGCGCGGTGGCGTTCCTCCGGCCCCACTTCCAGCTCGACGAGCTGCAGGTCTCGCTCCGCCTCGTGGCCGACCTGCCCGCTTCGGCGCGCAAGTAGCCCCACCCGGCCGGACGGCGGTCTTCGCCGTCCGGCCGATCCACCGCTCGTCCGCCCGAGGAGTCCGCCCGAGATGTCTCGGTTCGACAACGAGATCCGTGTCCGCCCGTCGGTCCTGGACCGGCTGATCGACTACGAGCCCGAGTACTCGCGCGAGGCCCCGGCCTCGCGGGTGAAGAACCTGCGCCTGCTCAAGCAGTCCGTCCGGCGCGACCTCGAGTGGCTCCTCAACACGCGGGCGACGGCGGTCGTGCCGCCCGAGCTGAAGGAGGTCTGGTCCTCCATCGTGGTCTACGGGCTGCCCGACATCACGGCCCTGTCGGGGCGGAGCCCGGCCGACAAGGCGAAGCTCCGGCGCGCGGTCGAGAGGGTCCTCGAGACGTTCGAGCCGCGCCTCGAGGGCGTCGTCGTGACCGTCGACCCCGAGCCCGGACCGGGCCTCTCGCTGAAGTTCCGCATCGACGGCCGGCTCAAGGTCGACCCGGCTCCCGAGCCGGTCTCGTTCGACACCCTGCTCCAGATCGGCAGCGGGGAGTTCCGCGTGAAGGGGGAGTGATGCGCGACGAGCTCCTCGGGTACTACGAGCGCGAGCTCTCCTTCCTCCGCCAGATGGGGGCCGAGTTCGCGGAGAAGTACCCGAAGATCGCGGGCCGTCTCCAGCTGGAGCCCGACACCTGCGAGGACCCGCACGTCGAGCGTCTCATCGAGGCGTTCGCGTTCCTCGCCTCGCGCGTCCACCTGAAGGTCGACGACGAGTTCCCCGAGATCACCGAGTCGCTCCTCAACGTCCTCTATCCCCACCTCCTCGCGCCGATCCCGTCCCTGTCGATCGTCCAGTTCGTCCTCGACCCGTCACAGGTCAACCTCCAGTCGGGACAGAAGATCCCGCGCGGCTCGATGCTCTACTCCCGTTCCGTCGCGGGGACGTCGTGCCGGTTCCGGACGGCCTACCCGGTCCGCATCTGGCCGGTCGAGATGCGCCAGGCGCGCTTCGAGCTGCCGATCCCGGGCGTCGGGCCGGAAGAGGGGGTCCGGACGGTCCTCCGCCTCGAGCTGAAGACGTTCGGCGGCGCGCCCCTGCGCGAGCTGAAGGAGAAGGTCTCCGAGTCGGAGGAGAAGCCTCTCGACTCTCTCCGCTTCTTCCTCCAGGGAGAAGGAAAGCTCGTCTACGCGCTCCACGAGCTGATCCACAACCACCTCGTCGCCGTCGAGCTCCGGCCGGGCGGACCGCGCGACGTGCCGTCGCCCGTCCGCCTCCCGAAGACCTCCGTCGCCGGCGTCGGATTCGGCCGCGACGAGGGGCTCCTCCCCTACACGGACCGCTCCTTCCTGGGGTATCGCCTTCTCGCGGAGTACTTCGCGTTCCCGGAGAAGTTCTTCTTCTTCGACGTGAACGGCCTCGCGGGCGCCGCCCGGGACGACTTCGACGACGTCCTCGAGATCCTCCTCTACTTCGACCGCGACTTCCCGCTCGAGCGCAACGTCACCGCCCAGACCTTCCGCCTCAACTGCACCCCCGTCGCGAACCTCTTCCGGCAGGTCGCCGAGCCGATCCGGCTGACGCACCTGCAGCCCGAGTACCGCGTGATCCCCGACGTGCGGCGGCAGGACGTCATGGAGGTCTACTCCGTCGAGGCCGTCACGAGCGTCGCGAAGGGGGGCGACAAGGTCACGAGCTACGAGCCGTTCTACTCGTACCGGCACGGGTTCGAGAAGGGCCAGGCTCCCGCGTTCTGGTACATGAGCCGCCGTCCGTCGGCCCGCAAGGACGACGACGGGACCGACGCCTACCTCTCGCTCGTCGACCTCGGCTTCGACCCGGCGGAGGTCGACGCCGATACGCTGACCGTCGAGACGCTCTGCACGAACCGGGACCTTCCCTCGCGGCTCCCGTTCGAGGGCGGGGAGGCCGACTTCCAGCTGGAAGGGGCCGGGGTCTTCTCGGGCATCCGGTGCCTGCGCCGGCCGACGCCGACCGTGCGGCCGCCGCTCCGCCGAGGCCTGCAATGGAGGCTCCTCTCGCACCTCTCCCTGAACCTCCTCTCCCTCGTCGAGCGGGCGGACGGCCAGGGGCCCGAGGCGCTGCAGGAGATCCTCCGCCTCTACGATTTCGCGGACTCCTCCGTCACGCGGCAGCAGATCGCCGGGATCACGAAGGTCGGCGCCCGCCGCGTCCTCCGCTCGATCGGAGTCCTGCAGCCGAGCTTCGTCCGCGGCGTCGAGGTCACGCTCGAGCTCGACGAGAACCAGTTCGTCGGCACCGGCATCTTCCTCTTCGCCCAGGTGCTCGAGCGCTTCCTCGGCCTCTACTCCTCCGTGAACTCCTTCAGCCAGCTCGTCCTGACGAGCCGCCAGCGCGAAGGCGTCGTCCGCCGCTGGGAGCCGCGGGCCGGCGAGCAGATCGTCCTCTGAAGGCGGGATGAAGGACCTCCTCTTCTCCGAGCCGTACCGCTTCTCCTTCTTCCAGGCCGTTCGCCTGCTCGAGCGGACCTCGCCGGAGAAGGAGGGCGTCGGCCGGGCCGTGAGGCCCGGGAACGAGATCGTCCGGTTCCGAACGCACCCTTCGCTCGCGTTCCCTCCCAGCGAGATCGTCGACCTGAAGGCCCCGCCTCCCGGCCAGGAGGACCGGCCGCCCGAGATGACGGTCAACTTCATCGGCCTCACGGGGCCGCTGGGCGTCCTCCCGCATCCTTACACCGAGCTCGTGCGCGAGCGCGTCTCCTACAAGGACACGGCGCTCTGGTCCTTCCTCGACCTCTTCCACCACCGGTTCACGTCGCTCTTCTACCGCGCGTGGGAGAAGTACCGGTTCCCGATCGCCTTCGAGCGGTCGGGCGAGGACTCCTTCACCGAGTACCTCTTCGACCTGATCGGGATGGGGACCCCGGGCCTGCGCGGCCGGATGACGGTGCGGGACCAGGCGCTCCTGCTCTACGCCGGCCTCATTGCCCAGAAGCCGCATTCGGGCGAGGCGATCGCGTCGGTCCTGAGGGACTACTTCCGCGTCCCGGCAGGGATCGTCCAGTTCCAGGGGCAGTGGTTCCCGATGGAAGAGGAGAACGTCACGCGGCTCGGCGCGGCGAACTCCGAGCTCGGCCGGACGCTGGTCGCCGGCTCCTCGGTCTTCGTCTCGCAGTCGAAGTTCCGCGTCCGGCTCGGGCCGCTGCCGCTCTCCGCGCTCGTCTCGTTCCTGCCGGTCGGCCCGGCGTTCCGCCCCCTCACGGAGCTCGTCCGGTTCCTCGCCGGCCTCGAGTTCGACTACGACGTCCAGCTCGTCCTTCGGAAGGAGGAGGTCCCTCCCTGCTCCCTCGACTCGAACGCCGCGCTCCCCCCGATGCTCGGGTGGACGACGTGGATCACCACCGACACGCCCCGGGAGGACGCGGGAGACGTCGTCCTTCCGGTCGACAACTGACGAAACCCCTGCGCGGGAGGACGACGAGATGAGCGTGAACCTGAAATCCCTGATCGGCCGGCTGAACGACACCTGCCGGCAGGCGCTCGAGGGGGCGGCGGGCCTCTGCCTCTCCCGGACGAACTACGACGTGGAGGTCGAGCACCTCCTCCTGAAGCTGCTCGAGGCGCCCGACACGGACCTCGCGAAGGTCCTCCGGCGCTTCGAGATCGACGCGTCGCGCTTCGCGAAGGACGTCGTTCGCGCCCTCGACCGCCTCAAGACGGGGAATGCCCGGACGCCCGCCCTCTCCCCGCGGATTCCCCGCCTCATCGAGAAGGCGTGGGTCGTCGCCTCGATCGAGTACGGCGCCTCGCGCGTGAGGTCGGGCCACCTCGTCCAGGTCCTCCTGACCGACGAAGACCTCTCGCGCCTCACGCGGGAGATCTCGAAGGACCTCGCGGGGATCTCCGTCGAGCAGCTCACGAAGACGTTCCCCGACGTCGTGAAGGGCTCCGCGGAGGACCGCGAGGCGCAGGCCCTCTCGGAGGCGCCCGGCGCGGCGGGCGGACCGGACGTCGCGATGGGCGTCCCGGGAAAGACGAAGTCCCTCGACCAGTACACGGAAGACCTCACCGCGAAGGCGCGCGCCGGGAAGATCGACCCGATCCTCGGACGCGACTTCGAGATCCGTCAGGTCATCGACATCCTCACGCGCCGGCGCCAGAACAACCCGATCCTGACGGGCGAGGCGGGCGTCGGGAAGACCGCGGTCGTGGAGGGCTTCGCGCAGCGGATCGCCCAGGGCGACGTCCCCGGGCCGCTGAAGAACGTCGCCGTGAGGACGCTCGACCTCGGCCTCCTCCAGGCCGGAGCCGGGATCAAGGGCGAGTTCGAGAACCGGCTGAAGCAGGTCATCGACGAGGTCAAGGCCTCGCCGACGCCGATCATCCTCTTCATCGACGAGGCCCACACGATGATCGGCGCGGGCGGCACGGCCGGACAGAACGACGCCGCGAACCTCCTGAAGCCGGCGCTCGCGCGTGGCGAGCTCCGGACGATCGCCGCGACGACCTGGGCCGAGTACAAGAAGTACTTCGAGAAGGACGCGGCCCTCGCCCGCCGCTTCCAGGTCGTCAAGGTCGAGGAGCCGAGCGAGGAGATCGCGATCGTCATGATGCGGGCCCTCGCGAAGAACCTCGAGAAGCACCACGGGGGGCTCCGGATCCTCGACGAGGCGGTCGAGTCGTCCGTCAAGCTCTCGCACCGCTACATCTCGGGGCGCCAGCTCCCCGACAAGTGCGTCTCCGTCCTCGACACGGCCTGCGCGAAGGTGAACATCAGCCAGGCGGCGACCCCGGCCCCGATCGAGGACTGCCGGCGCCGGATCGACCAGCTCACCGCCGAGATCGACGCCCTCGAGCGCGAGGCGGCGGCCGGGGCGGCGCACGGCGAGCGGATCGAGAAGGCGAAGGCCGCGAAGGCCGAGACCGAGGCCCGCCTCGCCGTCCTCGACGAGCAGTGCAAGAAGGAGATCGAGCTCGTCAACCAGATCAAGGAGACCCGCGGGAAGCTGGAAGCCGCCGTCGGCGGGGCGGACGTCGCGGGGCTCGAGGGGCTCCGGGGCGAGCTCGACCGTCTGAAGGCGGAGCTGAAGACCGTCCAGGGCGACACGCCGATGATGCAGGCCGACGTGAACGCCCAGGCCGTCGCGGAGGTCATCGCGGGCTGGACCGGCATCCCCGTCGGGAAGATGCAGGCCGACGAGATCGAGACCGTCCGCAACCTCGCGAAGCTCCTCGGCGAGCGGGTCGTCGGCCAGGACCACGCCCTCGCGGCGATCGCCCAGAAGATCCAGACCTCCCGCGCGGGGCTCACCGACCCGCGCAAGCCGATCGCCGTCTTCATGTTCGTCGGGACGTCCGGCGTCGGCAAGACCGAGACCGCGATCGCGCTGGCCGAGACGCTCTACGGCGGCGAGCGGAACATGGTGACGATCAACATGTCGGAGTTCCAGGAAGCGCACACCGTCTCGTCGCTGAAGGGCTCCCCTCCGGGCTACGTCGGCTACGGCGAGGGAGGCGTCCTGACCGAGGCCGTGAGGCGCAAGCCCTACTCGGTCGTCCTCCTCGACGAGGTCGAGAAGGCGCACCCCGACGTCCTCGAGCTCTTCTACCAGGTCTTCGACAAGGGCCAGATGGAGGACGGGGAGGGACGCGAGATCGACTTCAAGAACTGCGTCATCCTCCTGACGACGAACGCCGAGTCGGACGCGATGATGAAGATGTGCGCCGACCCCGACACGGCGCCGACGCCGGAGAAGATCGTCGAGACGATCAAGCCGGGGCTCGACAAGGTCTTCAAGCCGGCCTTCCTCGGCCGCATGTCGATCGTTCCCTACTACCCGATCTCCGAGCCCGTGATGAAGCTGATCATCAAGCTCCAGCTCGGCCGGATCGGGAAGCGCCTCATGGAGAACCACGGCGCGACCTTCACGTACGACGGCGCGGTGATCGACGAGATCGCGAGCCGCTGCAAGGAGGTCGAGAGCGGCGCCCGCAACGTCGACGCGATCCTCACGAGGACCGTCCTCCCCGACCTCTCCGGCGAGTTCCTCGCGCGGATGGCGCAGGGGGAGTCGATCTCGAAGGTCCACGTCCGCGTGGGGGAGGGCGGCGCCTTCGCCTACGACGTCGCCTGACCCCTCCCCGCCGGATCGGGTCGGAGGGCCGGGACCGCGCAGGCGGTCCCGGCCCTTCGTCCGTGCAGGGACGGGCGTGAGGCGGCCGGGCAGGCGGAAGCTGAGAAGCCGTCGCTCGTGCGGGCACGCGAACGTCGCCCGGCGTGACGCGGGGCACGCCCGAGCGGCCCGAAAGGCGTCGCGCCCGAGCGGATCCGGGACCATATTGGAGAGAACGGGACCGGGACGGGGGCGGCGGGCAAGAAACGGGGGTATCGCGTGGGCAGCTACGTCCAGCAGAACCGCAAGATCCGCGTCACGACCCCGATCGGCGAGGACGTCCTCCTCCTGAAGTCGTTCGAGGGGACGGACGAGCTCTCCCGGCCGTTTCGCTACCGGCTCGAGATGATCGCCGAGAACAAGGCGAAGGTCCCCTTCGACGGCGTCCTCGGCAAGAAGGTGACCGTTCACCTCCAGCTGCCGGACGAGTCGAGCGAGCACCACCTCAACGGCGTCTGCACGCGGTTCTCGCAGGCGGGCCGCGACGACACGTTCACGCTCTACAGGGCCGAGCTCGTGCCGGAGTTCCAGCTCCTCTCGCGGAGGGCGCGGAGCCGGATCTTCCAGCGGATGTCGGTGCCGGAGATCCTCAAGGAGGTGATGAAGGGCGTCACCGCCGACTGGAAGCTCCAGGGGACGTACGAGAAGCGGGACTATTGCGTCCAGTACCGGGAGACCGACTTCAACTTCGCGTCCCGCCTGATGGAGGAGGAGGGGATCTTCTACTTCTTCCGGCAGGAGGACGGCGCGCACACGATGGTCGTGGCCGACGCCTCCTCCGAGTTCCCCGAGCTGCCGGGAGAGAGCGAGCTCATCTACGAGGAGCTGGAAGGGGGCACCCGCGACGAGAACAGGATCTGGGCCTGGGAGCGGGCCCAGGAGGCACGATCGGTCCGGTGCGTCCTCTGGGACCACTGCTTCGAGCTGCCGCACAAGCACCTGGAGGCGGAGGAGCCGATCCTCGCCTCCGTCTCCGCCGGGCGGGAGGCGCACCCGCTCGCGGTGGAGGGCTCCGACGAGTGGGAGCTCTACGACTGGCCGGGGGAGTACGCGCAGCGTTTCGACGGGATCAACCGGTCGGGCGGGGAGCAGCAGGACGAGCTGCAGAAGATCTTCCACGACAACGCGCGCACGGCGGGCCTCCGGATGGACGAGGAGGCGGCGCTCGCCGTCGAGATCCGCGGCTCGAGCAACGTCAAGCACCTCGCGGCGGGCCACACGCTGACGCTCAAGAGGCACTTCTCGGGCGACGGGGCGTACGTCCTCGCGTCGGTGACGCACCGGGCGACGTTCGGGGCGGACTACCGTTCGGGGAAGGACGAGGAGCTCGCCTACGCGAACGAGTTCACCTGTTTCCCGTCGGCGCTCCCGTTCCGGCCGAGGCGGCGGACGCCGAAGCCGGTCGTGCCGGGGAGCCAGACGGCCGTCGTCGTCGGGCCGAAGGGGGAGGAGCTTTTCACCGACAGGTACGGTCGGGTGAAGGTCCAGTTCCACTGGGACCGGGACGGGAAGCACGACGAGGACGCGTCCTGCTGGGTGCGGGTCGCCCAGCTCGCGGCGGGGCGGCGATGGGGATCCTCCTTCTGGCCGCGGATCGGCCAGGAGGTGATCGTCGACTTCCTCGAGGGCGACCCGGACCGGCCGATCATCGTCGGGACCGTCTACAACGCCGACCAGATGCCGCCCTACCTCGGCCAGGGCCCCGACGGCAAGCACCGGAACGACAACCGGGTGTCGGGGATCAAGACGAGCACGACGACGGGGGGGAACGGATTCAACGAGCTCCGCTTCGACGACGCGAAGGGGGCGGAGCAGCTCTTCGTCCACGCCGAGCGGGACCTGGACGTCAGGGTGAAGAACGACGCGAGGGAGAGCGTCCTGAACGACAAGCACGTCACGGTGGGGGGCAAGGACGACGGGGAGAGGAAGGGAAGCTACCTGGAGAAGGTTTTCCAGGACAAGCACGTCGCCGTCCTCGGGACGCTCCAGGAGAAGGTGGGGGACGCGAAGCTCACCGTCGGGGGAGACGAGGGGGGCGGGAACCTGGACGTCTACGTGACGGGAAGCGAGAAGCGGACCGTCGGAGGGCACGCGGAGATCCGGATCTCGAGGTGCCGGAGCACCTTCGTCGGGGAGGCCGAGATGCTCGAGGCGAACGGCGACCTCGGAATCCTCGGCCACCAGCGCGTCGCGATCCGGGGCGACGGGGCCGCAACGTACTCGAGCCGGGAGCGGGTCCTCATCGCCGCGCCCGACGTCGCGATCGGAGAGGGCGACAACTTCATCCGGATCACCTCGTCCGGGGTCACGATCGTCGGCACCATGGTGATGATCAACAGCGGTGGGTGCCGAGGGGAAGGAACCGCTTTCGATCCGGAACCGGTCGGCGAAGCGGACAGGGCTGAGCCGAAGGTCCCCACGGCCGCGGACGACGCGAAGACCGGCCAGAAGTCGAGCTGAGGAGGGGAGCGATGGCGCAGGCCGCGCGGCTGCTCGACATGCACACCTGTCCGATGACGAACCCGGACGGGAGCCCTCATACCGGCGGGCCGATCCAGAAGGCCGAGGGCACCGTGCTGATCGGATATTTTCCCGCGGCGCGCGTCGGCGACTCGGCGACGTGCGCCGGACCCATGGACATGATCACCACGGGCGCCGCGAGGTGTCTGATCGCCTACATGCCGGCGGCACGTGTGGGCGACCAGACGACGCACGGCGGGGTGATCGTCGCCGGCTGCACGTCGGTCCTCATCGGGGACTGATCGCAGAGGACCGACGGCTCCGCGGCGATCGGACGGCGGCGCCGCGCGGCCCGGTCAGCTCCAGCGCCCGGCGAGAGAGGCCGGCGGTTCGGCGATCGACTGGAAGATCGCGAGGCGGACGGTGTCGGTCCCCTTCATCGTCAGGAGCGGCATCAGCCCCTTCTCCGCGACGGCCTGCATCGCCCGGACGGTGAAGAGCGCCTCGGCGCACGGCACGGCGCGCTTCTCGCCGTCCTCCTCCACGAGCGCGAACGGGAGGCCGGAGATCTCCTGCGCCGACCCGGGGCGGAGGCTCCAGCCGTCCTCGAGGAACGCCTCCCCGAGAAGCAGCGCCGTCGCGAGCGCCGGGCTGCCCCAGAGGTACTGCTCGTGCTCCGGCGGAGAGGAGAGCTCCTCGAAGTCGAAGGCGTCGACGGCGTTCGTCTCCTTCCCGTAAGGGAGCCTGAGGAGGAGGCGCGGCAGCGCGAGGCCGACGAAACGCGCCTCCGGAAGCCGGCGGAGCGCCGTCCAGGCCTCGGCCCCCTCGCCCGCCGGCTCGGTCCAGTCGTCGGGGTCGGGCGTCGCCGCGAGCGAGGCGCAGCCGACGAGTCCCGGGTCGGTCCCGGCGAGGACGGCCGTCCCTGCCAGCGCGGCGATCCGCGCGAGGCGTCCGAGCGCCTCGGCGTCCTCGCGCGACGGCCCGAAGGAGTCGAGAAGGACGAAGGCGGCCCAGGGCTCTCCGCCGGGAGTCCCCACGGTCTTCTCGACGAGGAGGCGGTGGAGGCCCGTCCGCCCGAGGTCGTCGCCGACGAGGAGGTCGGCGCGGAGCTCCTCGGGAGAGAGGTCGACGAGGTGGAGCGTGAGCGGGCCGTCGACGTCGAGCCGCCGGACGAGGAAGTCGACGCCGCGCCAGCTCGCCTCGAGCGCCCGGAACGCCGCGCTCCCCAGGATCGCCCGCATCAGCTCGGTCGGCCCGTCGGGGCCGGCCTCGACGACGGGCGTCTCCTCCTGCGGGGTCCCGTCGAGGATGCGGTCGAGGAGACCGGCGGCCGGGCGCGCCGTCTCCCGCCGGCGTGACTCCGCTGCGGCGGCGTCCTTCAGCGCGCCGAAGCGCGCGATGCGCGAGAAGAGGGTGTCCGGGAGGAAGTCGTCCAGCTCGCGGAAGCGGAGGACGTCGCCGTCGCGCGGGCGGACCTGCGGCTCGAGGCGGGCGATCGTCGCGTCGAGCGAGTCGAGGTCGACGCGGAACGCCTTTCGCTCGCCGAGGGTCGTCCCGGTCTCGACGAGACCACGGGCCCGCCGGCCCGAGAAGTCCCCGGCGAGGAGGATCCGGAACGGGGCGCCGTCCTCCGCGCGCGCCGGGCGCGGCTCGGAGCCGGATTCGAGACGGACGTCGATCGCACCGAAGGAGAACGGCTTCGACATCTGGGGCGGCCTCCTCGACGTTTGGTGGGCTCGAGTATAGGGGCGGGCGCGCTAGACTCGTTCCCTCACAGCAAGGAGGTCCCGTTGATCCGCTTCCTGAAGAAGGTGGGGCGGCAGCTGCCGGTCCTGAAGGAGATCCACCGTTACATCCTCGCTCTGGAGGCCGAGCGGGAGGAGCTCCGCGGAACCGTCGCGACGCAGCGGGAGGAGCTGGTCCGGGCCCGGGAGACGACGCGGAAGCTCTGGGTCCCGCCCGGCGACCCGCGGTCCCCGATCCCGGACCTCGACGACGTGCGCCGGCGCGAGAGCGAGCTCTTCGGGCGTCCTCCCGACGAGCTGCCCGGTCTCGACCTGCTCGTCGAGCCGCAGCTGAACCTGATTCGGGAGATGAAGAGATGGGGGGCCGAACCGGCCCTTCCGCCGCCGGGAGAGGGCCGGCGGAGCGACCCCGACGACCCCTCCTACGGGTGGGCCGACGTCGCCCTGCTGCACGCCTTCCTCCGGAAGCTCCGTCCCCGGCGCGTCGTCTGCGCGGGCGCCGGGCCTTTCGTCCCGACCCTCCTCGACCTGAACGAGCACGTGTGCGGTCGGTCGATCGCGATCACCGTCGTCGACCCGGAGGCCGAGCGGCTCCGCCCGATCCTCGGTCGGGAGGAGTCGGAGAAGGTCCGGCTCCTGCCGGCCCGCGTCCACGAGGTCCCCTACGACACCTTCACGTCGCTCGGCGCCAACGACGTCCTCTGCGTCGAGACGAGCCACGTCTCGAAGACCGGGAGCGACGTGAACCACCTCCTCTTCCGCGTGGTCCCGAGGCTGAAGGCAGGGGTCCACGTCCACGTCGACGGGGTCTTCTGGCCCTTCGAGTACCCGAGCGCGTGGGTGACAGAGGGACGCGCCTTCAACGAGGCGTACCTTTGGAGGGCGTTCCTCCTCAACAGCTCCTCCTGGGAGATCGCGTTCTTCGCGAGCTTCCTGGAAACCTCCCACCGGGGGGCGCTCCTCAAGGAGCTGCCGCAGTGGCAGCGGAGCCGCGGCGGAGGGCTCTGGCTGCGTCGAAAGGGCTGAACGGGAGCGGGGGCCGGAGGGGAGCGGACGCCTCGCGCGGCGGGAGCCGACCGGAGGCGTTAGGCCTCGTCCAGGAGCTCCGGCCCCTGCGTCCGGACGAGCTCGACGAGCTTCTCCTTCAGGGCGTCCTTCATCCCCGAGATGTCGGAGACCTTCACGAACTCCTCGAACTCCTCGCTCCCCGAGATCTCCGTCGTCTCGATGATCACCTCGTCGTCGGGACGGTACGTGGAGACGGCCGTCGTGACGCAGGTGATCGGGAGGTTCCCGAACTCGGGGCGCCGCTCGACCACGACCGGGAGACGAAGCGCGTCGAGCATCTCCCGGATCCCCGTCTGCCGCGTGAAGACGTGCTCGACGAGGAGGAAGTGGAGGACGAAGCGCCTCAGCTGCTCCTCGGTCCGGTTGCGGTCGGCGAGGACGCGCTTGAGCTCGTCGAGGCCGTAGTCGCGGTAGTTGACGACCCACTTCAGCGGCGAGGTGATCCGGACCGTCTTGCCCTCGCGCTCTCCGCGGGCGGTGTACGAATACTCGACCGGCTGCATCTCGAGCGAGGCGCTCATCACCTCGAACGGCGACTTCAGCTCCTTCGGGAGGTGGAACGGCTTGCTCCCGGCGACCTCCGCGAAGTCGGCCACGAGGTCCTTGAAGGCCCGGTCGGCGCCCTTCACGAGCTCCTTCCCGTGCCCCTGGACGTGCTCGCCGAAGACCGCGCGCGGACGGAGCAGCGGCTCGATCGTGATGAGCGTGCTGCGCACGTCGGCGCGAAGCGTCTCCGCCAGGGCGCGGGTCAGCTTTCGAAGGGCGATGAACTTCCGCGTGCTGATCGTCGGCATTCGCGTCCCCTCTCCCGGCGCGCCGGGCCGCGCCGCGGCTCTCCGGGTGATCGTTTCGTACGAGTCTGGAGCCGATTCGACGGGGCGTCAAACCGCCCGCTCAGCGGGGGCCGTTCTTCTCCCAGGTCCCGTAGATCGGGTTCGGCAGCGCGAAGTAGCGGACGCCGAACTCCCCGAACGCGCTCTCGGGCTCGTCGCGCAGCTTCTGGCTCCGGTCGGGGAAGTCCTGGATGTTGTCGCCGACCCAGACGAGGATCTCGAGCGGCCCCAGGTCGGGCCGCGCGATCCCCTCGGTGACGAGCCGGAATCGAGGCTCCTTGCGGTCGCCCGCGTCGTCCGGCCGGCAGACGAGGACGTCGTACGGCAGGCCCGCGAGGACGAGGTTCGCCGCCACGTCGTCGCAGAGCGACGCCTGCGTGTTCGTCACGACGGCGACCCGGCCGCCGAGCGCGCGGACCCCGGCGAGGAAGGCGGCGGCGCCGGGGACGGCCGGCCGTGCCCGCCTCTTCACCCAGGCGACCCACGCCTCGTCGGTGTGGGTCCGGCCCGCGGCCTGCAGCTCGGCCTCGTAGCCGGAGTTGTCGATGATCGTGTCGTCGGCGTCGACGCAGACGGCCCAGCTCCCGGCGGGACGGCCGGCGCTGGCTTCTTCCGCGGCCTCCAGCGCGGCCCGGAAGGTCTGGATCGTGACGGCCCGGTACTCGGCCGAGCCGCGGACCCAGTGGAGCTCGTCGGTGGGGCGGCTCGCTCGGGCGGCCGTCGCGGCCGGTGCGGTGGCCGGCGGGCGCGCCGTGGGCGCGCAGGACGTCAGGACGAGAGCGAGTGCGGCGGAGGCGATGGCGGACGGGACCTTGCTCATCGGAATTCCTGAGTCTAGCAGCGCCCGCGCTCGCGTACTCTCACGTCCCATGGGAAAACGGATCGAGCCGTGCCGGAAGAGCCCCGAGGAGCGCCTCGACGACCTCCTCACGGGGCATCGCGAGGCGTCGCTGCGGAACGAGGGGGCGAAGTACGTCTCGCGTGTCATCGCGTCGTCCGACTCGATGCCGAACGGCGTGAAGTTCTTCGCGTACGCCCTCCTGGCGGCGGACGCCGACGACGAGGACGAGGCGCTGGAGGCGCTGGCGTCCGCGGAGAGATACCTCGCGGTGGCACGCGAGGACCTCGGGCGCCGGTTCTCGAGGGAGGTCGCCTCGCTCCGCTTCCTCGAGCGCGGCATCGCCCTCCGGAGCGAGAGAGCCGAGTTCGAGGAGGCGCTCCGCCTCTGCGACGTGGCGCTCTCTCTCGGCCTCGGGGAGGCCTACGAGAGGAAGAGGGCGTCTCTTCTCCGGATGACGTAGGGACGGGGGCCCGCCACGAGGCGGCGGGCGCTCCCGATCAGCGCCGGGCGTCGATGGCCCGCTGGATCGCCTTCGCGTCGTCCCGGGCGACTTTCGCCTTGCGGTCGGCCCGCGTCTTCCGTTCCGCTTCGCGGCGCGTGCGTGCGACGACGAAGCGGTAGACGCCGAAGGCGAGCGCCGCGGCGATCAGGAGCCCGATTCCGAAATCCATCTCTGGCGCTCTCCTCGGCTCCCGCGGCCGGCCCGCGGAGGCCCGGGTGACCCGGGCCCCCGCGGACGACGACCGGGGCCGGACGTGACGTCCGGGACTACCAGCGGCCGCGCCCGCCGCCGCCGCCGCGGTTCTCCTGCGGCTTGGCCTCGTTGACGCGGATGGCGCGGCCGTCGATCTCGCGGCCGTTGAGGGCGCCCATCGCCTTCTGCGCGTCGGAGTTCGACATCTCGACGAAGCCGAAGCCCTTCGACGTGCCGCTGTCGCGGTCGGTGATGACGCGGGCGGACTCGACCTGGCCGAACGGCGCGAAGAGGTCGTTGAGGGTGGCGTCGGTCGTGTTGTAGGAGAGGTTTCCAACGTAGAGCTTCATCGTGAGTCCTCGTGTCTTGTCTCGGTCGTCCGGAGACGATCTGGTGGAGAGATAGGTGAGTCGGAAGCGCGCGGGGGACGGGGCCTGCTCGTTACGCTTTGCCGCGCCGTCTGCCCGAAGTTCGGAGAGCGAGGAGGCGGAGAGTGGCGAATGGGCCAGGTTCAGAGTACCACGACTTCGCGGGAGGGCGGCGCGAGGCCCCTCGGTGGACGGCGCCCCGGTGGCGCGCCGTCCGTTCCCGGCCGGAAGGGAGCCGGGGCCCCTCAGCGCCGGGCCCGGGCTCCCCGCGCTCTCGCGATCGCCTTCTCGAAGCGGGGGTCGCGCCGGAGGTTCCAGAGGTCGTCGTCCTCCTCGACGTGGTCGGCGGTGGCCGCGCCGAGGTCGATCGCCTCGAACAGGCGGGCAAACGCGGCATCGCGCTCCTTCAGCCGCGCATGGGCGCAGGCGAGGTCGTAGGCCGTGACGCCGCGTCGGTAGCCGAGGGAAAGGGCCCGGGTGAAGGCGTGGACGGCCTCCCGGTCCTGGCCGGCGGCGAGACGGACCCTGCCGATGCTCCACCACGCCCGCCCGCTCCTCGGGTTCGTTCGCAGGTACTGCTCGAACCGCGCCGCGGCCTCGTCGGCCTCCGCGACCATCTGGGAACGCAGGAGCCGGGCCCCGAGGCTCGGGAAGTCTCCGAGGGAGAGCGCCTCGGCGTCCTTCACGATCCTCGCGAAGCGTGGCTCGGCGCGGAGAGAGTCGAGGTCGTCGTCCCGCCGCAGGTGTCCGGTTCCGTCGTAGCCGGCGGCGACGGCGCGCTCGAGGAGGTCGAGAGCCTCCGCGTTCCGGCTCTCGAGCGCGCGGGCGCAGGCCGCGTTGTAGAGCGCGGTCCCCTCCCGCCGGCCGGCCTCCGCGGCCGCCATGAAGGTCCGGGCGGCGCGGTCGAGCTCCCCGCACGAAAGGAGGTCCTGCCCGTTGTCGAAGAGCGCTCGGCCGTCCTTTGACCCCCGCCCCGCGAGCTGGTCGTAGCGGACGACGGCCGCCCGGCACTTCTCGGCGCTCCGCCCCGACCGGGCCGCCCGCGCCTTCGCCTTCAACGCGGTGAACCGGGGATCCGTGCGGAGCGGATCGAGGTCGTCGTCGTCGAGATGGCGCCGCAGCTCGAACCCGGCCTCTTCGGCCCGCCCGAGCCACTCGAAGGCGAGCTCCTTCTCGCCCTTGCGCGAGTACGCGCAGGCGACGTTGAACGACGAGGCCCCGACGCGCTCGCCCGTCTCGATCGCGCGGCGGAACGCGGCGATCGCCTCGTCCCACTTCTCCTCTTCGTGGAGCTCCATCCCCCTGTCGAACCAGCGGCCGTCGCTGGCGGCCGGGGGCGGCGTCGGGGCCGGCCCCGACGCGAACGCCGGGAGCGCGGGGAAGGCCAGGAGCGCGGCGACGGCGAGGAACCGCGGAGCGGAGCGTCGGGCGTGGTCCATACTCGCTGGATACGGAGCGGCGGGGACGGTGTTTCCCGAACGAGGCCCCCGACCCGATCGGTCTGGCCCGGCTTCGTTCGGCGCAAGTGCTTGCAGCGTAGCCGGTTCGACATCCTTCGTGGGGTGCGGCCCCCATTCAATATCATCCGCCCATGAATCGGACGGAAAAGGTTCCGCAAGTGGGACAGGTCTCTTCGCCCGTTCCGGGCGAGTTCGACGTCGTCGTGATCGGGGGCGCGATCGCCGGCGCTTCGACCGCGATCCTCCTCCGCCGCCGCAGGCCGGGTCTCCGCGTCCTCGTCGTGGAGAAGTCGGACGCGTTCGACTGGAAGGTGGGGGAGTCGACCGTCGAGATCTCCGCCTACTTCCTCACGCGCGTCCTGAAGCTCTACGACCATCTCTCTCGCGAGCACCTGCCGAAGCAGGCCTTCCGCTACTGGTTCCACAACGAGAAGGTCACCTGTCTGCGCGAGGCGTCCGAGGTCGGCCCCACGCAGCTCGCGCGGACTCCCGGGTTCCAGCTCGACCGGGCCGTCCTCGACGAGCACGTCCTGAAGCTCGCCGCCGAGGAGGGGAGCGAGGTCTGGCGGCCCGCCCGGGTCGTCGACGTTTCGCTGGGCGGGGAAGCGGGAAGCTCGGTCACGGTGGAGAAGGCCGACGGGACGCGCGTGACGGTCCGCGCGAAGTGGGTCGTCGACGCCTCCGGGCGCCAGGCGCTCCTCGCGCGCAAGCGGGGCGGCATCCGGCCGGTCGAGGGCCACCCGACCTCTTCGATCTGGGTCCGCTATCGCGGCGTCAAGGACCTCGACGGCAAGGAGGTCGTCGGTACCGACCCGGCCGATCCCTTCGTCCGAAGCGTCGTCGCCTCCCGAAGGCTCGCCACGAACCACTTCACCGGCTGGGGCTACTGGGTCTGGTTCATCCCTCTCCGCGGTGGCGAGACGAGCGTCGGGCTCGTCTGGGACACGCGGCTCGTCCGCCCCGAGGGGTCGACACCGCTCGAGAAGCTGACGAGCGTCCTCTCCGCGAACCCGCTGACGCGCGAGATGCTCGAGAACGCCGAGCCGGTCGAGGGGGACTGCCGCTACTACGGCACGCTCCCGTACTTCCTCGACCGCTTCATCGACCACGGCTGGACCTGTGTCGGCGACGCGGGCGGCTTCCTCGACCCGTTCTACTCGCCCGGGCTCGACCAGATGAGCTTCTCGGTCCACATGCGGGTCGAGCTGATCCTCAAGGCGCTCGCGGGGGCCCCGCGCGAGGAGATGGCGAAGGAGTACGAGGACCACAACCGAAAGTACGCGCGGTTCTTCGAGTACTTCTACGAGGCGATCTACCGCGACAAGTACCACCTGATGGGCGATTACGACACGATGACGACGGCGTTCCTGATGGACACGGCTCTCTACTACCTCGTCGCGGTCCAGCCCGTCTACACCGAATCGGCCGGCCGCCTCGGGATCCCGCCGTACTACGGCGACGGCGCCGAGGTCGGCCTCGTCCCGATGCGCTTCTACCAGCAGCGCCTCGTCTCGATCGCGAAACGGAAGAAGGCGCTCGGGATCTACGGGAACCACAACGCCGGGCGCCGCCCCGGCTTCGTCGGGTTCTCGCTCCGGAGCTCCGCCCACGTGATGCTGTGGCACGGACTCATCCGCTGGTGGAAGGCCGAGCTCGCGAACGCGCTGACGTACGTCTGGAAGCCGCGGCCGCTCGAAGGGCCGCAGCCGGTCCTCCCGCCCCGGCCGGCGGAGGAGGCCAGCGCCGAGGCGCCGGCGCGAGGCTGACGGGCGTGCCGGGCGCGCGTTCCGGGCGCCTCCTCGCGCCGCTCGCGGCGGGCGCGATCCTCCTCGCGGGGGCCCTTCCGGCGCGCGCCTGGGACGTCGACGCGCTCGTCCTCGAGGCGGCCGCCCGGCAGCGCGAGGGAGAGGTGGCCGCGGGGCGGATCGCCCTCGAGCGCGTCGAGGTGGAGACGGAGCTCGACGCGGGGGGACGGAGGAAGACGTCCGAGCGGAGACGGTACGTCGTCGTGATGGACCGGCGCGGCCTCGCCGCCCGGGAGCTCCTCGAGGTCGACGACCGCGCGGCGACGTCGGCGGAGAGGGAGGAGGCGCGGCGCCAGGACGAGAAGCGGAAACGCGCCGCGCTCGAGCCGGGGAGCGCGCGTTCCGACGAGGAGGAGCTCCTGTCGGGCCGCGTCCCGCTCCTCGACCTCTACCATCGCCTCGACTTTCGGCTTCTGGGCGAGGAGCGGATCGACGGCCGGCCGACTTTCGTCGTCGCGTTCCGGCCGAAGCCCGGGCTCGTCGCGAGGACGATCCGGGACCGCGTCCTGAACGCCTTCGCGGGGACGGCCTGGATCGACGTCGCGGAGATCCAGGTCCGGAAGATCGACGGGCGGCTGACGCGGCCCGTCCGGGTCCTCGGTGGGGCGCTCCTCGAGGTCAAGGGCGTGCGTCTCCTCTACGAGACGCGCGAGGTCCTTCCCGGCCTCTGGGCCCCCTGCCGCGAGGAGATCCTCATCACGGCGACGGCCGCGATGGTCCTCCCGTTCCGTCGCGAGCTCCGCTTCGAGTTCTCGAGCTACCGCCCCACCACCTGAGCCGCCCCCCCTGAGCCAGGGGTCTGGTCTACACTCTACACTCTGCTGTCGAGCAGAGTGTAGAGTGTAGACCAGACCCCTCCTCCTAATCCTCGAGCGTCGACCCTCCCGGGTTTCAGCTCCGGACGAAGTGGGGGAGGTCGAACGGGATCGGAAGCGAGAGCTCGACGATTCCACGGCAGACGCCGTTCTCGTACCAGGGGGCCTGGTAGATGAGCTTCTTCACCCCGTTCTTCTCGATCGTGTAGGCGTTCGTTCCGCCCGTGCGGAGGAGCTCCTCGAAGAGCTCTCTCGCGCGCGGCGGATGGCAGTCGAGGATGCTCTTCCCGACGAGGTCGCGCCCGCCGTCCGCGGCGAACGTCTCGGCCGCCCGGTCGTTCATCTCGAGGGCGTTCCCTTCGCGATCGCAGACCGTGATCCCGACCTTCAGCTCCTTCACCCAGGCTCCGTCGCCCATGGCGTCTCCTCTCTTCTCGCGCCCCGCGGTCCGTCGCGAAGCGCGAGGAGAGATGGTACGGAATCGCGAGGCGTCCTTCAGCCCTGGGGGATCGGGCCGATGCTCGGGTTCGGCTCGAAGCTCAGGAGCATCCGCTCGAGGACCTCGGCCGCCTCGTCGCGGC
>Ga0116141_10000748_pt1 | contig 26663 bp, 28 predicted proteins | sample AD_UKC097_MetaG_FD_89744 | JGI IMG/M metagenome (GOLD analysis project Ga0116141, IMG submission 89744) | Active sludge microbial communities of municipal wastewater-treating anaerobic digesters from USA - AD_UKC097_MetaG | ecosystem: Engineered > Bioreactor > Anaerobic > Digestate | place: USA...
CATGGGCGCGCCGGTCGTACGGACGCCCGATCAGCAGCAGCGGACGCGGCCCGGGCTCGGACTGCCAGCCGGCCCACGGCCGGCTCGGGTCGCAGAAGCGCTCGCTGGCGCCCAGGACGGGCATCAGCGCCCGGTAGAACCGCAGCGCACGATCGAAGTCGTCGACCCCGATGAAGATGTGCGAGAACACACGCGCCCCGCTCAGGCCGTGAAGGCCCGCAGCGCCCCGACCAGCCCCGCAACGATCAGGACGAGACAGGGCCCGATGCTCAGCAGAAAGCCGGGGCCGCGCTTCTCGGGCGCAGACAGGTAGGCACGCCAGTAGACGAATCGCCCCACCACGTAGACGGCGCCGCAGGCGGCGACGTACGCCGGCGGCCAGTAGCGGGCTGCGATGTAGAGCGCCGGCAGGAACAGCACGAGCACCTCGAGCGTGTTCATCTGGACGCGATACATGCGCTCGAACTGCTCGTGCCCGGTGACGGCCGGCGCCCTCACCCCGTAGCGGCCGCGTGCCCGCCCGACCAGCGCGACGAACAGGAAGAACTGCAGCAATGCGATGAGCGCAACGACGTCGACGAGGTGCATGGCGTGCCCGGGCGGTTGGAGGGACGGTGCATCACATTGTGCCGCCGAACGCCCGCTGTGCCGCAGGACGCCCGCACCGGCTCAGTTCCCCGGCGACGCCGGGCCTTTGCGTGCGCCCTCCTCGGCACCCGTGTCGGCCCCCTTGTCGGCACCTGATCCTGCGCCCACGCCCGTTCCTGCGCCCGTTCCTGCACCCGTTCCTGCACCCGCGCCCCGGATGCGTTCGAGTTGGCCCATGAGCCATCGCCCGCTTTCCATCGGCGCGGCGCTGCCGCACTTCACCAGGTACGGCCGGCCGGACAGGCTGCTCGCCGAGGCCCCCGTTCAATGAAGTGCTCGGCCGTCTGCACGAGACCGCGGCGCTGCAGGTACTCCAGTTTGTCCGCGAGGTGCTTGCGCGCCTCGGCGGCCGAGTGCCACGAGCCGTTCCGGTTGAACACGCACCCCGAGGCGGCAAGCCGCTCGAGCAAGGCGTCGATCTCGGCCTGCGCCGCCGGCGTCGATGCCGCCGCGTGCGCCGGGCCGCCGCCGAACAGCACCGCGCAGGACCCGACGACCAGCACCACGCGCAAGACACCGCTCCAATCACTGGCGACGCCCCCACATCGCGTGCGTGACGCAACCGACCGTGCCGTGCCCGGGTCCGTCACGGACGCCCCCCGCCATATCCGCGCAGCCGGTTGTACTCGGCGACCTGCTCCGCACGCAGGATGCGGACCTGCTCCAGGTGCGCCTGCAGATGCACGCCCCGCAGTCGTGCCTGGGCCTCGGCGACGCGCGCCAGCGCCGCGTCGAGCTGACGCTCGTCCACCGTCCGCGCGGCGAACAGGCGGTCCAGCGCCCGTTCGGCGTCGATCACACCCTCGCCCGCCGCGATGGCGGAAGCCTTCATCCGCGCGTACAGGCTCCGCGTGGCGTCGGTCTGCGCGGACGTCAGTGACAACTTGTCCGCCAATTCGAGCACGTGCAACGGCCCGGGATAGCCATTCAGCTCGGCCGCCAACGCCAGGCTCATGCCGCGGCCGGCCCGCAGGCCGGCGACGTCGGCCTCGGACAAGGCCTTGATGTCCCGGCTCTCGAGGCCGCCGTAATGACCGTGGCCGGCGCATCCGGCAAGGGCGGCGGTGGCAAGGGCGAAGGCACAGCGCAGGGACGGACGCATGGGATTCGATCTCGAGGCGTGGGCAGTTCATCAGCATCGCATGGTTCGGCGATCACGCGGCAGCGTACCTGGGCACACTCAGTTGCCCGCCGTGAGCAGACCGAACGACGAGAATGCACTCCTGCCGCAGAGCGCGCCCAGGACCGGTACGGGCGCCTCGCATCCGAACGCCAGCAGCGCAAACGCGATCCCGGGACCCAGGTGCAGGATCGTGAGGCCGAAGATCAATGCGCGCAGCATGTGCAGTACGCGCTTTCCTCAACGCGTCCGAATCGGGCCGCGGCACGCCATCGTCGCCCCGAGCGCGGTGAATCGTCCGACCATGATGCGGGTCATGCGCGGGCTAGACATCGCCGACCACCACACCCAGGCGCCTCAGGACAGGGCCGGTCAGCAGCGCCCCTACGGCCGATGAGGCAAAACCATACAGGACGACGGCGACGTAGATCATCGACGCACCACCGCCCTGATACGGGCGAACGCAGTCCGTGTAGAAGGCCAGCAGAAGCCAGGGCGCGAACAGCAGGGCTGCCCCCACGGTGCGCAACGGGTTCTTCGAGGCGAGCGCAATCAGGCCCGGCAGGAACCCGACCGCAACGAACCCCAGGGAGACCAGTTGCGCACGCACCCCATGCCCGTAGCAGGCCGCGCCATTGAACAGTTCGAGGGCGACGACGGCACCCGTGGCGAGCAGGCCCAGGCGGAAGGCCTTCGCTGTGGGGATCCGGCGAGGTGCGTCAGGCATGTGATGGCACGTTCGTGCCGGAGCACGGGGTCACCGCCCGGCCCTCTGCGCCTGCAGACCGGCGCGCAGGGCGGCGCGCATGTCGTCGGGCAGGCTGGCCACGCCCTTGACCGTTCCGGGACCGCCATGATGCCAATGCACCGTGAACGCACGCGCCGGCGCAGACGACCCCTGCGCGCGCGACGTGACGCCAAGCACGACCTCGGTGCCCCCCTCCACGAGCGCAGCAGAGGACAGCAGCCTGACCACCGGCCCGAGCTCCCGGACCGCGAGCGTGACCACCACGTCGAAACGGCCGCCCACCCCGGCGCTCTCGCGGGCCTGCGTCGCCACGTCGAGCGTACGCACCCGACGCACCTCGGTGCGCGCGAAGCAGCCGGACTCCGCGAAGAACGCTGCGATACCGGATGCGGCCGCCTCTTCACGCGCCACGACATCCTTCTGATCGGGTCGCCACTCGGGCGCCCACAGCACCAGGGAGGCGGCGGCGGCGTCGCAGACGGGCGCCTGCGGCGCGGGCGTGAGCGTCACGGTCGTGCTGGCGCATGCGGCGAGGAACACCGCGCACAGCAGTGCGCCAATCCGCGCGGCGCCCCCCGCCGAAACGCCTGATCCGCGCATCCGATCGGCCCCTGCCCTGCGCTCAGCGTGCCGACAGGACATGGACGAGCTGCCAGGCGATCAGGATGTAGCCACCGAACGCCGCAACCGTCGCCAGGGCCGACGTTGCACGACTGCGCAACAGGACCAGCAGGGCGAGGCACGACATCAGGTACAGGATGGCCACGATGACGTACGCCTCCGGAAGGGGAACGAAGGTGGGCGTTCCGCCGCGACGCGGCGACGTCTCGAAGCCCGAATGGGCGACGATCAGGGAACCGCCCAGCAACCCGAGAACGCACAGGGCGGCAATCGAGAGCTTCGCGGGCAGGGTCAAGGGCGTGGTCGGGTGCATGCGGCCTGAAGTATGGGTCAAGCGACCGTCGAGACGGAACGCATGCGAATTCACTGCCGCTCGACGATCACGTGTGTGGCGAGCGAGGCAAGATCCGGATTGAACGCCACTTCCCACAAGTGACCGTCCGGATCCTGGAAGTAGCCGGCATAACCGCCCCAGAACGCCTGTTGCGCCGGCTTGACGATCCGGGCGCCCGCGCGCGCTGCCTGCGCCATGACGGCGTCGACTTCGGATCGCGAAGCGACGTTGTGGGCCAGCGAGAAGCTGGCGGGACTCGACACACCGACCGGCAGGCCGGTGTCCGCGGCAAGGCTCGTACGGGGCCAGAGCGCCAGTCTGAGCCCGGACTCGAGTTCGAAGAACGCGACCGCACCGATCTCGAACTCGGTGCCCATGATGCCCGCCGTCGGCAGGCCGAGACCGTCACGGTAGAAGGCCAGCGCGCGCTCGAGATCGGCAACGCCCAGCGTGATGAGGCTTATGCGCGGACGCATCGGGTGCTCCTGCGGAGGTGGCGGTCCCGTGAACGCCGTGCCAGGGCGGACGCGGAACGCGCCGGTCTCGACGACTTCAGTCCCACCAGGCATCAAATCTCGTGCGCCACGGTTCGAGATCGTACCGCTGCCCGTTGTATCGGACGACCGCGCTGACGGGCTTCTTCCCGTCGCTTCGCGATGCGGTGAACCTGAGATCGGCAAACCCGTTGGACGCGGTCGGCTCGACGGAAATCAGCGTCCCTGCATCGATGCGCGGGACCTCTTCTCCGCCGCAGCGACTCCCACCGCGGTAACGCCAGTGCGACAGGGTTTCCGCAAGCACCGGCCGGACCGTTTCCCCGTCCACGACAAAAAGCGTCAGCGCGTCGTCCGAGCCTCCATCGTAGGTGCATCGATCACGAAAGGCGCTCAGACGGAGCCCGAAGCCCCGGGTGTTCTTCGACAGCAGGTATCGCGCCGTGTCGATCCTCAGCGAATCAACTGAGACCTCCGTGGCGGCGTCTTCAGGAATCACGCCGCGGTAGGACGCAACCACCCGACGGCCAGGCCCCTCCAACACCGCCAGCAGCAGCGCCTTTTCATGCTCGGTGCCGGCGTCGTAGGCGAAGGCGGCGATGATCCTGGCGTGATCCGCCGGCCATGCCTTGCACGTGCCTGCGACGAGGCGCCCCCCGTTCTCTGCGCTTGGATGCCGCCCGGACGCGGGATACGCAAAATGGGGAAGACCGAAGTGCCTTCCCAACCGCTTCACCACGGCATCGCTGCAGCGGTCGGCGCGCTCAGGTGACCGGGCGTGCGCGAGCGCGTACGGTGCAAAAAAAGAGAATGGCCAACAGCAGGTGCGCACACAGGATCCGGGGCAGTCGCACAACGTTCTTCCTGGTGAGACCCGATTCAGAGTTCAGGGATTGTCTTCCGCAAGGCGGGAACCGTGCCGCATGCGATACGGTCGACGCCGATCAGCCGCAGTCGCTGTATCGGGTCGCAGCCACGAACGGCGCATGGTGCCTTCCGGTCCTCGGGTCGCTCAACCAGAGCACCAGCCCGCCCGCCTCTTTGCTCCAGTAGTCGAGCAACAGGTCGGGCACGCCATCCGCATTGAAGTCACCGGCCATCAGGATCTTGAGCGTTCCGGGTTCGTAGATGTCGCGCGGCTCTTTCGTGACCGAATACGCCTCAGGCGGAATCGCTTTGATCTCGGAGTGGGAAAACTCTGCGCCCGTTGCCTTGCCGGACGATGACAGCGTAACAAGCGCGAATTCGAACGCCCCCCACTCGATGAAGCGGTAGCGCGCATTGCCGAGCGCGACGTCATGCTCGGTGCGAGCAGTCGAGCCGACATCGAGTCCCTTGACCCGCGCCGTCGTGATCGGTCCCACCCCCAGCGGAATGTCTCTGAAGAAATAGCGCTCAGAGGGTCTCTCCGACACGATCCGCGCGCGATCGACCCAGAGCCGGGTGGGCTGAACGGCCGTTTCGGTCAGCGCGAGCCAATCACCCGGAAGGGCGGTTCGCTTGCGCATCGGCTTCTCGGGGCAACCGCTCGTCGTCTGTCCCCGCACGACCATCTTCTGTGCTTCGCTTCCTCCGCTGGCAAGTTCAGAGGCGTGCGCGGGCCCGATGAACAATGCATGGGCGAGCAGGACAGGTGTTATCGTCTCTTTGATGAAGGCGTTCAGAACCTTCGACGCAGGTACGGCGGAGGCAGTCATGGCCTTGGGAAGAGCGAAAGCAATGCTTTACGTATGACTCGAATCGCCAACACCGATATTCCGGCTGGATCCCTTGAACAGATGATGGATCTCCGCAGGAACCGGAACAAGTGCCGCCCCGCTGCTAGTCGGCGCCAACGATCGGTCTGGCTCCACCACGCGTACACCGTGCAGCCGAGGTGCCCGCCCGCAGGTGCCCTGGTAGACCGACCCGTCCGGCATCACCGCATTTCCGCGTAAACCACTTCCGGGCCATCGGGCGGAAACTCCGATAATGGGAACGCTGTGCGGGTCGCGGGGCCGTGCGTGGTCTTGGGTGGTTTCGAGGACGTGAACGTGGTCCGGACGACCCTGCCGGTCAGGTAATTGGCCGACTCGGTCCGATCCTACTCGACGCCATCGTCCTTGCATCGCATGGCCGACACGTCCAGGCCTGTGACAAGCCACTCCCCGTTGCGCAACGCGAATCTGTGCGTGGCAACACTGCGGGCGCACCCGCTGCGGGACGTCAGGGACAACTCGATCCGATCGGGGGGTGCGAATCGAAACTCTTCGATCCAGGCACCGAAGTTCGACGCGCGCGAAAGCGCAAACGGCCTGGATCGCGCGATCACTTCATAGGCACCGGTCCGCGTCTCTCGCGCAATCATGATCGCTGCCGAAGTCTTCGTCAGTTGAGCAATCGCCGCCACGGTCGTGTGCGGGCGGTCTGGACGTGTCGTGTCGGCAACGACGGGTTCCGTGCCTGGCAATGCAAAGGCGCGGATTGCGTCCAGGGCCGCCGCGGGCAGCGACTGCGCCATCGTGAAGCACGGAACGAAAAACAACAGGGGAAGGACGATGAAGCGCACTGTGTGATGCATAAGGATTGAGATCTCCCGAGGGGAGAAGCCCGCGCTCATCGCGCAGCGCGTTGAGTACTCGCGAATTTCATGACCTCCCCGAGCGACGTGGCTCCGGGCGCATAGGCGGCCATCGCAGCCCCGGCGGCGCCAACGAATGCGGCAGTGACGGCGAACGGGACGACGGTCTTGCGGACGGTACTCGAAAGCCAGTGTCCTGGCGCCTGACCACGGAGACGTCGCAGGAGCGCATAGGACAGCGCGCCATCGACGAGCACCTCGGCAAACAACACTGGCGCGATGTACACGATGTAGAGCGACGCAAACGCGATACCGATCGCCAGAACTGACGTGCCCCCGAAACTTCGAACGCTGGATTACTTGAAAGCGGCTCCAGGTTGAAGGGAATCGAGATGTTGCCGGAATTCGATCGGGGTGCGGTAGTCCAGACTCGAATGGGGACGGACGTGGTTGTAGTGTCGCCGCCATTGCTCGATGATCACGCGCGCTTCGAGTCGCGAGCGGAACCATTCGATGCTCAGGCACTCGTCGCGCAGGCGGCCGTTGAAGCTTTCATCGGTGCCGTTCTGCCACGGCTTCCCGGGTTCGATCAGCGCGACCTCGATCTGGGCCTCGACGATCCATTTCAGGATCGCGCGGCTGACGAACTCGGGGCCATTGTCCGAGCGCAGGATGCTCGGCGTACCGCGCTCGCTCACGAGTTTGGTCAGCACTTCGATCACGCGTTTCGATCGGATGCTGCCTGCGACGTCGATCGCCAGGCATTCCCGCGTGAACTCGTCGATAACGGTCAGGCACTTCAGTTGTTGGCCATTGGCGCACGCATCGTAGACGAAGTCATAGGCCCAGACGTTGTTCGGCGCCGTCGGCGGCAAGGGACGCGGCCGTGAAGCCGCCACACGCCTTCGAGGCCGTCTTTTCGGCAACTGGAGGCAGGCCGCCTGCCACAGACGGTGCGCTCGTTTCCAGCTCATCGCATGGCCCTCGCGCCCCAGGAAGATGCGAATGCGCCGGTAGCCGTAGCGCGGATACTGCTGCGCGAGCCGGCGCATCGCCTCGAGCGCGGGCGCATCGCGCTGCGGCAGCTTTCGGTTGTAGCTCAACGTCGAACGCGCAATGCCGATCAGCTCGCAGGCACGTCGCTTCGCGTGGCCTCGCTCAATGGCAAAGGCAACCTGCTGGCGACGCGCCTGCGAGCTCACCACTTTCGGCGGTTGATCTCCTTGAGGGTGTCGATCGCCATCTCGCGCTCCGCGAGCATGCGTTTGAGCTTCGTGTTCTCGGCTTCGAGTTCGCGAAGCCGCTTGATGTCGGCGGGGTCCATTGCACCGAACTTCTGCCGCCAGCTGTAGATGGTCTGTTCGGTGATCTTGTTCTTGCGCGCCACCTCGGCCACGGAGGTTCGGTCGGCCTCGCGCAGGATCGCGACCATCTGCTCTTCGGTGAATCGACTCTTTCTCATGGGCTCCTCGCCGGTGAGTTCGAGCCATTCTCTCAAGTCATGAAGTGATCGAGAATCCGGGGCAGGTCAATTCCACGACCTTTTGGCTCGTGTCCTCCGGCATCTGTCTGGCCATTGGTCTTCTCTACGCGATTGGTCTCGCTGGGCTGTGGACACGGCAGTGAGACCTGGACAACGTCAGACACCAGGAACAGAACCATGCGTGGTCGTTGCCTATGCGGCACAGTCCAGTTCGAGATCGTCGGCGCGTTGCCCGCCCTGTACCAATGCCATTGCAGCCTCTGCCGGAAGCAGTCCGGCGCTGCTTCGAATGCCGCGACGATCGTGGACGCTGACCAGATGCGTTGGCTGTCGGGCGAGGGCGCGGTCCGCTCCTGGAAAAAGGCGACGGGTTTCCGCTCGGACTTCTGTTCAACGTGCGGCTCGCCTGTTCCCAATGTGCTTGGCGACAAGCCGTACTACTGGGTGCCCGCCGGCCTGCTCGAGGAGGATGGCGCGTTGCGCGTCGCCGTCCACCTGCATATGGGCTCGAAAGCACGCTGGGAACCCGAGCCAGCAGGGGGAACGCACCATCACGACATGCCCGCATTCGAACGGGGGCCTGTCAGAAATTCTGTGTGCGAGGCTCGAATCACGGTCGGGCGCTGGTGAAGCGCTCTCCGTACAGGATGGCTCGCGATCTTCCACTCCCGCGTCGATCTTACCGACTTGCTCATCACGTTGCGCAGGGCCAGCCACAGCAGCTTCGTGGCCGCCTCGTCGCTGGGGAAATGGCCTCGGGTCTTGATGATCTTGCGCAGCTGCATGTGCAGGCTCTCGATCATGTTCGTCGTGTAAATCACGCGCCGCACCTCCGGCGGGAAGGCGAAGAACGGGATCACATTTTCCCAGGCGCGTCGCCACGAGGCCACGATGGTCGGATACTTGCTGCCCCAGGGGCCATCGGCAAATTCGTCCAGCGCCCCCTGCGCCGCCGCCTCGGTGGCCGCCGTGTAGATCGGACGCAGCGCCGCGGCCAGAGCCTTGCGGTCCTTCCAGGTCGCGTAGTCCAGGCTGTTGCGGATCAGGTGCACGATGCAGGTCTGCACCGTCGTGGCCGGGAACGCTGTCTCGATCGCCTCGGCCAGGCCCTTCAGGCCATCGACCACGGCGATCAGGATGTCGTTGCAGCCCCGGGTTCTCAGGTCGTTGAAGACCTTCAGCCAGAACTTGGCACCCTCGGTCTGTTCGATCCAAATGCCCAGCACATCCCGCGTTCCGTCCGGCAACACGCCCAGTGCCAGGTAAACCGCCTTGTTTCGCACGACCGCATCGTCGCGGATCTTGACCCGCAGCGCATCGAAGAACACCACCGGGTACATCGGCTCGAGCGGACGGCTCTGCCAGGCCACGACTTCGGCCATGACCTCGTCGGTGACCTTGCTGATGAATTCGGGCGAGACCTCGGTGCCGTACATCTCCAGCAGATAACCCTGGATCTCGCGCACCGTCATGCCGCGCGCGTACATCGCCACGATCTTCTGATCGAAGCCGGTGAAGCGGCGCTCGTGTTTGCCGATGATCTGCGGCTCGAAGCTGCCTTCGCGGTCGCGCGGAACCTCGATGCGCACCGGACCGTCGTCGGTGATCACCGTCTTGGCGCTGGCCCCGTTTCGGTGATTGAGCTGCCCGGCAGGTCTGGACTGGCCCGGTTCGTAGCCCAGGTGCTCGCTCATCTCCGCGTGCATGGCCCTCTCGATGACGGCCTTCTTCAGCGATCGGAACATCGATTCCAGGTCGCCCTGCGTCATCGGACCCTTGACCAGCTGATCGAGCAGTTCCTTCGGAACCTCGAGCTCTGGTGTCGCGGCGGCCGGACTGGCCGTCTTTCTCTTGCTCGGCATACTGACTCCTTGTCGTCATGGTATGCCTCACACACAAAAATTCTGACACCCCCTTCGAATCCTTGGAAGCGCCCGCCTGCGCCCTACCCCATCGCCCCGGCGCCGAATATCCCGATCATATCCCGCGGCATCACTTCGCCCCGAGGCGGGTTCCGCTCTTGCCCGGCTCCACTTCGGCCGGTCGACCTAGGCTGATAGGTCGACTTGCAGAATCAGGGGACGGCATTAGATACTGTATGTATGTACAGTTCTCATGCCCCTTCCAGACGGCTGCGGCCCGCCGTGCAGTCCACGCGCCTGTTCGATCAGGTGCGCGAGCGCATCCGCTACCTGCACTACAGCCTGCGGACCGAGGAAGCCTATCTGCATTGGATCCAAGACTACATCCGATTCCATGAACGCAGGCATCCACGGGAACTGGGCGGCGAGCACGTCGAGCAGTTCCTCAATGCACTGGTGAACGAGCGAAAAGTAGCCGCCGCCACGCACAAGCAGGCGCTCTGCGCGCTTCTCTTCCTGTATTGGGAGGTATTCGACCAAGACATGCCCTGGATGACTCAGATGCACCGTCCTTCGGTGCACAAACGGATCCCGTCCGTTCTCACCGTCGACGAAGTGCAGCGTGTACTGGATCACATGGAGGGGCAGACGTCGCTGGTCGCTCGGCTGCTCTACGGCACGGGCATGCGTCTGATGGAAGGGCTTCGCCTTTGGGGCAGCACCACGATGATCTACACGCACGTCCTGAAGATCGCAGCCGGTACGGTCACCAGCCCGCTCGACCGGATGGCCTGCCCCGCATAGGCCCGACATCATGCTGTATCCCTATGCCGAGCTGCACTGCGTCAGCAACTTCACCTTCCTGCGCGGGGCGTCGCAACCGGAAGAACTGGTCGAGCGGGCACACGAGCTCGGCTATGCGGCGCTGGCCATCACGGATGAATGCTCGTTGGCCGGGGTGGTGCGTGCGCATCTGGCGGCCCGCACCACGAAGCTGCCGCTGATCATCGGAGCGGAGTTCGCGCTGCACGCGCTCTGGCCCGGCGACGGTGCTCGGCTCGTGCTGCTTGCGTGCAACCGTAATGGCTACGGCAATCTGTCCGAACTGATCAGCGCGGCCCGATGCCGCGCCGAGAAGGGACACTACCGCCTGTTGCCCGAAGACCTGTCCGAAGGCATCGACGACTGCGTGGCGCTGCTGGTGCCGGATCTCCTCGTACCGGGTGCGGCACAGGCGGCCGATCGCATCACCGCGCAGGCGCGCCTGCTGCGCGAGCGCTTCGATCGTCGGGTCTGGGTGGCGGCCGAACTGCTGACACGCGGTGCCGACGCATCGATGCTCGACACCCTGCGTACCGTGTCGCGCCGCACGGGCGTGCCCTTGGTGGCGGCCGGCGACGTGCACTTCCATGTGCGCTCGCGCAAGAGCCTGCAGGACGTGCTCACGGCCATTCGGCTGCGCACACCGGTCAGTGAGCTGGGGCTGGCGATCGCCTCGAACGCGGAGCAGCACCTGCGCAGCCGCCTGCGGCTGGGACAGATCTATCCGATGGCCCTGCTCGAGGAGACGCTCGAAGTCGCGTCGCACTGCAGCTTCTCGCTGGACGAGCTGCGCTACGAGTACCCGGAAGAGATCGTGCCCGCGGGCGAGACCCCTGCCAGCTGGCTGCGCACCCTCACCTATCGGCGGCTCCCCCTGCGTTATCCGCACGGGGTGCCCGATGCCGTGCGCGCGCAGATCGAGCACGAACTCGCGCTGATCGAGGAGCTGCGTTACGAGCCCTACTTCCTGACGGTGGCCGATCTGGTCGACTTCGCGCGCGACAACGGCATCCTGTGCCAGGGCCGCGGCTCGGCGGCGAACTCCGCCGTGTGCTACTGCCTGGGCATCACCGAAGTCGACCCGGCGCGCATGAGCGTGCTCTTCGAGCGCTTCATCTCGCGCGAGCGCAACGAGCCGCCCGACATCGACGTCGACTTCGAGCACCAGCGCCGCGAGGAGGTCATCCAGTACATCTATCGCAAGTACGGCCGCGCGCGTGCGGCGCTCACGGCCACCGTGGCCAGCTACCGGCCGCGCTCGGCGCTTCGCGACGTGGGGCGCGCGCTGGGCATCGACGCGCAACGGCTCGACCAGGTGTCGAAGTCGCATCAGTGGTGGGACGGACGGCGCATGAGCGGCGAGCGCCTGTCGGAATCCGGCTTCGATCCGAACGCGTCACAGGTGCAGCACTGGGTCGAGATGACCAACACGCTGATGGGCTTTCCGCGCCACCTGTCGCAGCACACCGGCGGCTTCGTGATCGCACGCGATCGGCTCACGCGCCTGGTGCCGGTAGAGAACGCGGCCATGGCCGACCGCACCGTCATCCAGTGGGACAAGGACGACCTCGATGCCCTGGGCCTGCTCAAGGTGGACGTGCTGGCGCTGGGCATGCTGAGCGCCATCCGGCGTGCGCTGGAGTTCATCACCGAGCGGCGCACCGGCCATCGCACGGGCATCGGTCCCGACGGCATCGCCCGCCCCTTCCGGATCCAGGACATCCCCGCCGAAGACGCGGCCACCTACGACATGATCTCGGCCGGCGATACGGTGGGGGTGTTCCAGATCGAGTCGCGTGCCCAGATGAGCATGCTGCCGCGGCTGCGCCCACGCTGCTTCTACGATCTGGTCATCGAAGTGGCGATCGTGCGCCCCGGCCCCATCCAGGGGGGTATGGTGCATCCCTACCTGCGTCGCCGACAGGGCCTGGAACCGGTGGTCTATCCCCGCGAGGAGATCAAGCCGGCCCTGGCACGCACCCTGGGCGTACCGATCTTCCAGGAACAGGTGATGCAGATCGCGATGCTGGCCGCCGGCTTCTCGCCCGGCGAGGCCGATGCGCTGCGCCGTGCGATGGCGGCGTGGCGTCGCAAGGGCGGCCTCGAGAAATTCCACGGCCGGGTCATCGACGGCATGCTCGCCCGCGGCTACGAGCGCGAATTCGCCGAGTCCATCTTCCGGCAGATCCAGGGCTTCGGCGAGTACGGCTTTCCGGAGTCGCACGCGGCCAGCTTCGCGCTGCTGGTGTACGTGAGCAGCTGGATCAAGTGCCACGAACCGGCGGCCTTCCTGGCTGCGCTGCTGAACAGCCAGCCGATGGGCTTCTACGCGCCCGCACAACTGGTGCGCGATGCGCGCAGCCACGGGGTCGAGGTGCGCGGTGTCGACGTGCTGATCAGCGACGTGGAGTCGACGCTGGAGGAGATCGGCTGCAGCGCGGCGCATGGGCCGGCCGATCCGCCCGCCGGTTCTCGTGTCGATCCACCTGTCGGTCCCCGCATCGATCCCCACATCGCCCCACCTGTCGATCCGCGCACCGCCCCCTCCATCGACCCCCTCACCGCAGTCGACCGTCGGCCGCAACCGGCAGTGCGGCTGGGGCTGAACCAGGTGCAGGGACTTTCGCGCGCTGCGGCGCAACGGCTGGTGGCGGCACGCGCGGCCCGCATGGCCGAACGCGGCATCGCGCCCGGCACGGTGGGCTTCGCGTTCGACAGCATCGAAGACCTGGCCCGCTGTGCCGCACTCGACCGGCACAGCCTTCAGGTCCTGGCCGGTGCCGGCGCGCTGCAGGCGCTGGCCGGTCACCGGGCGTCGGCCTACTGGGAGGCCGCAGCGGTCGCGCCGATGCCGTCCCTGCTGGCCGACACCCGCTTCGACGAGGATCCGGTGCTGCTGGCCGCCCCCACCGAAGGCGAGGAGACGGTGGCCGACTACACCTACCTGGGCGTGCCGATGGGCCGGCATCCGATGCACCTGCTGCGTCCGCATCTGGAACGCTTCGGGGTGCAGCCCTCGTCCGTCCTGCGCGACTACCCCAACGGACGGCTGGCACGCGCCAGCGGACTGGTCACGCACCGGCAGCGACCGGAGACCGCCAAGGGGACGATCTTCGTGACGCTGGAGGACGAGACCGGTGCGGTCAACGTCATCGTCTGGCCCGACCTGGTGGAGCGCTACCGCAAGGAGGTGGTGACGGCGCGGCTGATGACCGTCTACGGCATCTGGCAGCGCGACGAGCACACCGGCGGGCAGGTGATGCACCTGGTGGCGCGACGCGTGGTCGACCACACCGCGCTGCTGGGGCGCCTTCAGTCGCGCAGCCGCGACTTTCATTGAGCGATGTCAATGTCCGCACGCCCCATGCAGCCGACACTGGCGCCTTCAGCATCGCCAGGGAACGCCCACCATGTCCTCCTCAGACACCGCCCGCGCCGAGAACGCCGATCAGGATCACCTGTCCCTGTTCACCGGCTGCCATGCGCGCATCCGCGAGACGATCGAACGGATGCGGCAGATTCCCGCCATGATCGACCGTGGCGCACAGCAGGAGGCGGCCGAGACGGCACAGGACGTCGTCCGGTTCTTCGAGAACACGGTGCTCAGTCATCACCGCGACGAAGAGCGGGTGCTGTGGCCGATGCTGGGCAAGTGTGCGCCGGATGCGCAGGAGCACGAGACCGTGCACGCGGTGGCCGCCCGCCTGAAGCGCGAACACGAAGAGATGGAAGCCCTCTGGTCACGTGTCGAGCGCGGCCTGCGCGACGTCGCCCGGGGCAAGCCCGCGTCCCTCGACGCTTCCGAACTCGCCGAGCTGTCGAACCGCTACGACGCGCATGCGGACTACGAGGACGCAGTCGTCGTGCCGATGGCGCGCTTCCTGCTCGACCCGACCGAACAACACCGGATGGCCATCCAGGTCGCGATCCAGCACCTGCCGGTGCGCGGCTACATCTGAGGCCCTGGCGCGCGTCCCCTGGTGGATGCGCGCAGGCCTCAAGCCATGCCGCGGGCCAGGTCGGCGCAGATGTCGTCCAGGTTCTCCGCCCCGACGGCAACGCGGATCAGGCCTTCGCCCACGCCTGCAGCCTTGCGGGCCTCGGCGCCGACCCGACCATGCGTGGTGCTGGCCGGGTGGGTGATGGTGGTCTTCATGTCGCCCAGGTTGGCCGTGATGGACAGCAGCCGGCACTGATCGATCACGCGCCACGCGGCCTCGCGCCGCGCCGCATCCGACGTGTCGCCGCCCCGGCCGCGCATCTCGAACGTGATGATCGCGCCGCCCGTCTTCTGCTGGCTCATGGCCAGCGCATGCTGCGGGTGCGAAGGCAAGCCCGGATAAAGCACGCGCTCGACGCCCGGTTGCGCTTCCAGCCAGCGCGCCAGACCCAGGGCATTGGCAGACTGCCGCTCCATGCGCATCGACAGGGTCTCCAGACCCTTGAGCAGCACCCAGGCATTGAAGGGCGACAGCGAGGGGCCCGTGGTCCGCACGAACGGCGCCAGCGTGTTTTCGATGTACTCCCGATCGCCCAGCACCGCGCCGCCCAGCACCCGCCCCTGCCCGTCCAGGTACTTGGTCGCCGAGTGCACGACGATGTCGGCCCCCAGGTCGAGCGGGCGCTGCAGCGCCGGCGAGCAGAAGCAGTTGTCCACCGCCAGACGCACGCCGTGCGCACGCGCGATGGCGGCGATGGCGCGCACGTCGCCCACTTCGGTCAGCGGGTTCGACGGGGTTTCGAGGTAGAACAGGCGCGTGTTCGGGCGCACCGCGGCGCGCCACGCCTCGGTGTCGGCCAGACGCACGTAGGTGATCTCGATGCCGAAGCGCGCGAGGATGCCCAGCATCTGCGTGGTCGCGCCGAACAGCTCGAACGCGGCCACCACGTGATCGCCCGCACGGGTCAGGCTCATCACGGTCGCCATGATCGCCGACATGCCCGACGCGGTCGCGACACAGGCCTGCGCACCCTCCAGCGCGGCCAGCCGGTTCTGGAAGGCGGTCACCGTCGGATTGCCCGCACGCGAGTAGATGAACCCGTCCTCGTCGCCGGCAAAGCGCGCGGCCGCCTGCGCGGCGTTGTCGAACACGAAGCTCGAGGTCAGGAAGACCGGTTCGTTGTGCTCGTTGTAGGCCGTGCGCGCAATGCCCTCGCGGATCGCGCGGGTCTCGAAGCCGTATTCCGGGTTCAGCTCATCCATGGGCGTGGTGCTCATTCGTCGTCGGGCGCGCCACGGGTGGCCGCCAGGCGGTGCTCGTCGGAGACTCGCTCAGTCGGTGCCGACCGAGAAGTGCAGGTTCATCTGGGACTTCGGCACCTCGTCTTCGGGCGCACTGGGCGCCGCGTCGCGCGCCGCCTCGACCCGGTACAGATACGACTCGGTGACGTCGCCTGTCACGTAGCGGCCGTCGAAGCACGACGCCTCGAAGCTGGTCAGGCGCGGGTTCACGTCGGTGACCGAGCGCTTCATCGCGTCGATGTCCTGGTACACCAGCGCGTCGGCGCCGATCGCCAGGCGGATCTCCTCGTCGCTGCGGCCGCTGGCGATCAGTTCGCTGCGCGTGGGCATGTCGATGCCGTACACGTTGGGGAAGCGCACCGGCGGCGAGGCCGATGCGAAGAACACCTTGTTGGCGCCCGAATCGCGCGCCATCTGCACGATCTCGCGCGAGGTCGTGCCGCGCACGATCGAGTCGTCCACCAGCAGCACGTTCTTGCCCTTGAACTCGACACTCATCGCGTTGAGCTTCTGACGCACCGACTTCTTGCGCGTGGCCTGGCCGGGCATGATGAAGGTGCGGCCCACGTAGCGGTTCTTCAGGAACCCTTCCCGGTAGTCGAGCCCCAGCTTCATCGCCATCTGCATCGCCGAGGGGCGCGAGGTGTCGGGAATGGGCATCACCACGTCGATCTCACCCAGCGGCAGCTCGCGGCGGATCTTCTCGGCCAGGTACTCGCCCATGCGCAGCCGCGTGCCGTACACCGACGCGCCGTCGATGATCGAATCCGGCCGAGCGAAGTACACGTACTCGAAGATGCACGGATTGAGCGTCGGGTTCTCCGCGCACTGCCGCGAATGGAAGCTGCCATCCAGCTCGATGAAGATCGCTTCGCCCGGCTGCACGTCGCGCACCATCCGAAAGCCCAGCCCCTCGAGCGCCACCGACTCGGAGGCCACCAGGTACTCGGTGCCGTTGTCCGTCTCCGCCACGCCGTAGCACAGCGGCCGGATGCCGTGCGGATCGCGGAACGCGAGGATGCCGTAGCCCGCGATCTCCGCCACGCACGCATACGCGCCGCGCACGCGCCCGTGCAGGCACGACACCGCCCGGAAGATGGCATCCGGATCGAGGTGCACGCCCTTGGCGGCCGCCTGCAGTTCGTGCGCGAGCACGTTGAGCAGCGCCTCGGAGTCCGAGTTCGTGTTGATGTGGCGCAGATCGCGGCGGAACATCTCGTCCTTGATCTGCTCGGAGTTCACGAGGTTGCCGTTGTGCGCCAGCATGATGCCGAACGGCGCGTTCACGTAGAACGGCTGCGCCTCCTCGGAGTCGGACGCCGAACCGGCCGTGGGGTAGCGCACGTGCGCGATGCCGCTCGAGCCGGGCAGCGAGCGCATGTTCCGCGTGCGGAACACGTCGCGCACCAGGCCGTTGGCCTTGTGCATGCTGAACTTCTTGCCCATGCCCGTGGCGATGCCTGCGGCATCCTGTCCGCGGTGCTGCAGCAGCAGCAGTCCGTCGTACAGCAACTGGTTCACCGGGGTGCGCGATACGACGCCGAGAATTCCACACATGGTCAGGCTCGCTATTCAGTTCGGGCGTATGCCGCGGCAGGTCAGGTGTATGCCGCGGCTTCAGGTTCTACGGATGCCGCTCATCCGCTCGGGAAGGTAAGGCTGCACCCAGGTCACGATCGCGTCGAGCAGCGGACGCGTGTGCGCTTCGCGCCACGCGTGCCGCTGGTCGAGCTGCATCGCGTGGGCCGCCGTTGCCGCCAGCACGATCACGACGAACGCACGCAGGGCGCCCAGCAGTGCGCCAAGTCCGCGATCGGCGAGGCCGAGCCCCACCTTGCTGATGGCGCGCGCCAACACCGCGCCGATCAGCCGGGTGCCGATCAGCAGGGCCAGCATCAGCGCCAACAGCACCACCCATACATGCTCCTGCATTCCGGTGCGCTCGACCAGCATCGGCGTGAGCACCGGACCGCCCACGAGTGCGATCACCCAGGCCGCCAGACCGAAGACCGTGCGGATCAGGCCGCGCCAGATGCCGAGCAGCACCGAGCCGGTCAATACCAGGATCACGAACCAGTCCCAGCCGGTGACGGACCCGAGCGATGCGCCTTCCGACACGATCAGCGCGCCCGGACGATCACGGCGCGATCAGGGTCGACTCGAGACCCGCGGCGCGCAGCTTGTCGCGGGCGCGCTCGGCGGCCTGCCGGTCCGGATAAGGGCCGAGCCGCACACGGATGCGTTCACCGTTCGGGGTCTGGACCTTTTCCGTGTAGGCCTTCAGGCCCGCCGCACGCACGCGCTCAACCTGCTCGCTGGCGCCCTTGGCTGCGGAGAACGCGCCGGCCTGCAGGAGATACCCTGCCTTGGTGTCCTTGGCTTTTGCTTCGGCCGACTTCGGGTCGGTCGCCTTCGCATCCGTCGACTTCGCGTCCGTCGACTTCGCGTCCGTCGGTTTCGTATCGGTCGATTTCGTGTCGGCCGACTTCACCTCTGCCGACTTCGCGTCGGACGGCCGCGCGTCCGCCGACTTGACGCCTTGGCATCCGTCTTTGCGTCCGTCTTTGCGTCCGAAACCGTCGGCTCCGGAGACACGTGGTTACCGCCGTCAGCCTGCCGGTGCTCGTCGGTGGCCTTGCCCGCGAGCGGCCTGGCTTCAACCTCCGCAGGCTTGGCCGCTCCGGTGGCGGCGTCGGCGGCCACGGCGCCCGCCGCATCCTTGCCAGATTCCGGCTTGCCGCTGCCGATGGTTCCGGACACCGAGGTGCCGCCCTGCCCCGCCGAACCGGCACCGGCCGCGCGGTCTGCCGACGTCTCGCCCGCGGCATCCGCGGGACGCGACGGATCGATCACGCCACTGCGGGACGTGCCAGGCAGGCGCTCGTTCAGAGGCGTATCGCGGGAAGGGATCTGCACCTGCACGTCGGGCCGGACCTGACGCGGCTCGGAGTCGAGCACGAGCGGCAGCACGATGGCGGCCGCGACACACACGGCCAGTGCACCGACCAGTCGTCGGCGGGCGCGCTTCTTCTGCGGCAATGCCGGGTCGAGTGCACCGCCGGCCTTGGCGGAAGAGCTTCGCGATGCCATCAGGACTGTCGGAGGGCGGTGAGAGGAGGCTTCGGAGGGCGCCTGCGCGCCCGTCAGGATGGTGTCCGGGATCCGCTTGCGGTGCGACGCGATGCGAGCACGTCGGCCACCGTCAGGAAGGAACCGAAGACCACGATTCTATCATTCGTGTCGGCCCGCTCGAGCGCGGCGGCCAGCGCTGCGGCCGGGGTCGCGTGGACTTCGACCAGGCGCTCGGGCCCCGGGCGCACGCCCGCTTCGTCCAGGCGGGTGCGGAGTTCGTCGGCGCGCGCGGCGCGCGCACCGGGCAGGTCGACCAGCAGCCAGTGATCGATGCGCTTGTCGAGGTGTCCAACGATGCCCGCGATGTCCTTGTCGCCCATCGCCCCGAACACGCCCCAGGTCACGGGGAAGAACCCCATGTTGTCCAGGTTGTTGGCGAGATGCGCTGCCGCATGCGGATTGTGCGCGACGTCGAGCACCACCGACGGGCGCCCGGCCAGCACCTGGAAGCGGCCCGGCAGTTCGACCGTGGCCAGCCCCTGGCGGACCGCCTGCTGGGTGACAGGCAGCCGGTCGCGAAGCGCGTCGAGCGCGGCCAGCACACCCGACGCGTTGAGCAGCTGGTTCGCCCCGCGCAGGGCCGGGTAGGCCAGGCTGTTGCGGCGCTGATGGCGCCCGGCGAACGACCATTGCTGACGATCGCCCGCGTAGTTGAAGTCGCGCCCGAACAGCCAGAGATCGGCGTCGATCTCGCGGGCATGGTCGATCAGCGTCTGCGGCGGCATCGGGTCGCTGCAGATCGCCGGTCGGCCGGTGCGGTAGACGTGGGCCTTCTCCCACCCCACCTTGCCCCGGGTGTCGCCCAGGAACTCGGCATGGTCGAGGTCGATGCAGGTGACGATCGAGCAGTCGGCGTCGATCAGGTTCACCGCATCCAGACGGCCGCCCAGCCCCACCTCGAGCACGATCGCGTCGAGCGGCTGCTGCTGGAACAGCCGCAGGATCGCCAGCGTGGTGAACTCGAAGTAGGTGAGCTGCGTGTCGCCGCGCGCCTGCTCGACGGCGTCGAACTGCGGCACGAGCTGCGCGTCGGTGGCGGGCACGCCGTTGATGCGCGCGCGTTCGTTGAAGTCGATCAGGTGCGGCGAGGTGTACAGCGCCACCCGGTAGCCCGCATGCATCAGGATCGCCTCGAGCATCGCGCAGGTCGACCCCTTGCCGTTGGTGCCGGCCACCGTGATGACGACCGCATCGAGGGCCAGCCCCATGCGCTGCGCGACCGAGCGCACGCGCTCGAGCCCGAGCTCGATGGTGCGCGGGTGCAGACGTTCCACGTAGGCCAGCCAGTCGGCCAGCGACCGGCCCTGGGATGCCCCCTCCGACCCCACCCCTCGCACGTCAGCGGAAGCCACGGCTGCAGCGACCGATCAGACCACCGCGTCGCTGGGCTGGCGCAGCAGAAGCGCCAGCAGGCGGGCGATCTCGTCGCGCATCTCGCGGCGGTCGACGATCATGTCGATCGCGCCCTTCTCGAGCAGGAACTCCGCGCGCTGGAAGCCTTCGGGCAGCTTCTCGCGCACGGTCTGCTCGATCACGCGCGGCCCGGCAAATCCGATCAGGGCCTTGGGCTCCGCGATCACGACGTCGCCCAGGAAGCAGAAGCTCGCCGACACGCCGCCCATGGTCGGATCGGTCAGCACCGAGATGTAGGGCAGCCGCTTCTCCGACAGGCGGGTGAGCATTGCGGTGGTCTTGGCCATCTGCATCAGCGACAGCACGCCTTCCTGCATGCGCGCACCGCCCGAGGCCGCCACCGAGATGAACGGCACCTTCTGCTCGATCGCCGCCTGCACGCCGCGGGCGAAGCGCTCGCCCACCACCGAGCCCATCGAGCCGCCCATGAACTCGAACTCCATGCACGCCACCACCACGGGGATGGTGCGGATGGCGCCGCCCATCACGATGATGGCGTCGGTCTCTTCGGTGTCGTCGAGCGCTTCCTGCAGCCGGTCGGGGTACTTGCGGCTGTCCTTGAACTTCAGCGCGTCGACCGGCAGGATCTCCTGCCCGATCTCGTAGCGGCCTTCGGCATCGAGCAGCCCGTCGAGGCGCTTGCGCGCGCGCACGCGCAGGTGGTGGCTGCACTTGGGGCACACGCCCAGGTTGGTCTCGAGATCGGCACCGTAGAGCACGGCGTCGCACGAAGGGCACTTCACCCACAGGCCTTCGGGCACCTTCTTGGCGCCCGCATTGGCGCGCTTGATGCGCGGGGGCAGCAGCTTGTCGAGCCAGGTCATGTCGGATTCCTTTGTCCCGCGCCCTCAGGCGTCGAGTGCGGTGCGGATGGACGCGATGAACGCGCCGGCACGCTCGGGCGCCTGCGCCGGATCGCCCTCTTCCAGCACCTGGATCATGCGCGAGCCGATGATCACGCCGTCGGCCTGCTCGGAGATCGCGCGCGCGGTCTTGCCGTCGCGGATGCCGAAGCCGACGCCCACCGGCAGCGGCGTGCTGCGCTTGATGCGCGCCACACGCTGCGCCACCTCGGCCAGGTCGATGCCGCCCGCACCGGTGATGCCCTTGAGCGACACGTAGTACACGTAGCCGCTGGCAAGCCGCGCCACCGAGTCGATGCGCTCGTCGGTGGAGGTCGGTGCCAGCAGGAAGATCGGATCGATGCCGCGCGCCTTGGCCGCGGCCGAGAACGCCTCGCATTCCTCCGGCGGATAGTCGACGACGATGAGCCCGTCGACGCCGGCCGTACGGGCGGCGTCGAGGAAGGCCTCGATGCCCATGCGCTCGATCGGATTGGCGTAGCCCATCAGCACGACGGGCGTGGTCGTGTCCGTGGCACGGAAGCCGGTCACGGCAGCCAGCACGTCGCGCAGCCCGATGCCCAGGGCAAGCGCGTGCTCGTTGGCCTTCTGGATCACGGGCCCGTCGGCCATCGGATCGGAGAACGGCACGCCGAGCTCGATGGCGTCGGCCCCGTTGGCGACCATCGCGTGCATGACGGCAACCGTGCTGTCGCGCGTGGGGTGTCCGCAGGTGATGTAGGGGATCAGGGCCTTGCGTCGCGCTTCGGCGAGACGCTGGAAACAGGAAGCGATTCGCGACATCAGAAGCTCAGTCCGCCACGCTGGGCAACGGTGTGCATGTCCTTGTCGCCGCGACCGGACAGGTTCACCAGGATGATCTGGTCCTTGGGCAGCGTCGGCGCCAGCTTGGCGGCGTAGGCGAGCGCATGGCTGGACTCGAGCGCCGGGATGATGCCTTCGATGCGGCAGCAGGTGTGGAATGCGGCCAGCGACTCGGCGTCGTCGATGGGCACGTACTGCGCGCGGCCCGAGTCCTTCAGCCAGGCGTGCTCCGGCCCGACACCCGGATAGTCGAGGCCGGCCGACACCGAGTGCGTGTCGATGATCTGCCCGTCGTCGTTCTGCAGCAGGTAGGTGCGGTTGCCATGCAGCACGCCCGGCGTGCCGGCCGTGAGCGAGGCCGCATGACGGCCGGTGTGCACGCCCTCGCCGCCTGCCTCGACGCCCACCAGCTTCACGCCGTCGACGTCGATGTACGGATAGAAGATGCCGATCGCGTTGGAGCCGCCGCCCACGCAGGCGACGACGTAGTCGGGCTGGCGGCCAGCCATCTTCGGCATCTGCACCTTGCACTCTTCGCCGATCACCGCCTGGAAGTCACGGACCATCATCGGATACGGATGCGGTCCGGCCACGGTGCCGATGATGTAGAACGTGTCTTCGACGTTGGTGACCCAGTCGCGCATCGCTTCGTTCAGCGCGTCCTTCAGGGTCTTGGAGCCCGACTCCACCGGCACCACTTCGGCGCCCAGCAGCTTCATGCGGTAGACGTTCTGCGCCTGGCGCTTGACGTCTTCCGAGCCCATGTAGACCACGCACTTCATGCCGTAGCGGGCGGCGACCGTGGCGCTGGCCACGCCATGCTGGCCGGCGCCCGTCTCGGCGATCACGCGCTGCTTGCCCATGCGGCGTGCGAGCAGTGCCTGGCCGATGGTGTTGTTGATCTTGTGCGCGCCCGTGTGGTTGAGGTCTTCGCGCTTGAAGTAGATCTGCGCGCCGCCCAGCATCTGCGACCAGCGCTTGGCGTGGTAGACGGGGCTGGGTCGTCCGACGAAGTGCTCGAGCTCGTCCTTGAACTCGGCGACGAAGTCGGGGTCGTCCTTGTAGCGCGCATACGCCTGGCGCAGTTCCTCGAGGGCGTGCACCAGGGTCTCGGCGACGAAGATGCCGCCGTACGGCCCGAAGTGGCCACGTGCGTCGGGGAGATCGTAGGGTTTCATTGCGGATTGGGGCGGAGGTTGGCGCGGTGGTTCATCGCCGAGCGCAGGCTGCCGGCGCGGGCGTCGGCTGCGATGACCTCGGCCATGAAGAGTTCCATCTTCTCGGCGTCTTTCTGGCGCGGATTGGCGCCCTGGATGCCGCTGGAGACGTCGACGGCCATCGGGTGCACCCGCGCGATGCCCTGCCCCACGGTCTGCGCGGTCAGGCCGCCCGACAGCACCACCGGGCGCGCCCTCAATTCGGGCACCCAGGACCAGTCGAAGCGCTTGCCGCTGCCGCCATAACCGTCGCTCAGGGTGTCCAGCAAAAACGCCTCGGCCTCGCCGAAAAGAGCCTCGGATTCTAGCAAATCGCCGGGGCCGCCCATGCGTACGGCGCGCCAGAACGGGCGGGATGCGGTGGACGCGGGGTCGATCACGGACGCGGCCGCGCATTGGGCGGGCGTTTCGTCGCCATGGAACTGCAGCAGGTCGATGCCCACCTGTGCCGAGACACGGCGGACGTTCTCGGCCGACTCGTTCACGAACAGGCCGACCGCGCACACATACGACGGCAGACGCCGCCGCAGCATGCGCGCCGTCTCGACATCGATGCACCGCGGGCTGCGGGAGAAGAACACGAACCCGATCGCATCTGCGCCGATTGCCACCGCGGCGTCGACGTCCTCGGGACGCACCAGACCACAGAACTTCACTCGGGTTCTCATCCCGCCACGGTATCAGATCGGCGGCAGGATCGGGGGCCAGGCGCCGATCGCATAGGGTCGCGGATACTCGACTCCGTTCAGGTACAGCCCGGCGGCGGAGAACGTCGGTGCACCGAGGCGGCGGTCGCGCCCGGCAAGCAGCTCGGCCGTCCATTCCTGCGGGCGCCGGCCCAACCCCACCCACACCAGCGCACCGACGATGTTGCGCACCATGTGGTGCAGGAAGGCGTTGGCCTGCAGCTCGATCACCAGAGTGTCGCCCTGCTCGCGCAACGCGAGCCGCTCGAGCCGCCGCACCGGCGAGCGCGCCTGGCACTGCACGGAGCGGAAGGCCGAGAAATCGTGCTCGCCTTCCAGCGCCCGTGCCGCCACGCACATGCGCGCCACGTCGAGCGGACGGAACACCCAGCCGCTGCGCTGCTCCTGCAGCGGATGCCGCTGCGCTCCGCGATGGATCAGGTACACGTAGCTGCGGCGCTGCGCGCTGAAGCGGGCATGGAACCCGGCGTCGACGCGGTGGACGGCCTGGACCGCCACCTGTGCCGGCAGCCGCGCATTGACGCCGCGCACCCAGGCCGATTCCGGCCGCACGACGGCCGTGTCGAAGTGCACCACCTGGTTCAGCCCGTGCACCCCGGCATCGGTACGCCCGGCGCAGACCGTGGCGATCGGCGCGCACGCCACGCTGGAAAGCGCGGCTTCGAGCACGTCCTGCACCGCCGCACGCGACGGCTGCGTCTGCCAGCCCGGAAACGACGCGCCGTCGTACGCTACGCGCAGCGCGTAGCGGGCGACATCGTGGGCAGGTGCTGACGGGTCCGCGTCGTTCATGTGCCGATCCGCGACGGTCGTGACAATGAAAAACGGGGAAGCGTCGCTTCCCCGTCGAGGCGCAGGCAGAGCAGGTTCAGATGCGCATCAGGCTCAGATGAGCTTCGCAAGCATCGTGCGCGCCTGCTTCTGCTGCTCGGTGTCGCCACCGCGGACGACTTCCTCCAGCAGCTCGCGGGCACCTTCCTTGTCGCCGATCTCTTCGTACGCCGAGGCCAGGTCGAGCTTGGTGGCCATCTCCTGCCACTTCATGCCGTCGCCTGCGGCCGCTGCCGGCGCGGGCTCGAGGTCGAGTCCGATCGACGAGAGGTCGAGGGCCGGCACTTCGAGGGTGGCCGTGCCGCCACTGCCGGCGGCCGTCTTCGGCACGGCCGTCTGGCTCAGGCCTTCGAGCGCGGGCAGATCGATGTTGAGATCGTCCAGACCCAGGACGGCCTTCTCTTCCTCGACCAGCTTGGCCTCCTCGGCCGGCGGCAGATCGAGGCTGGGCAGCTCGAAGCGGCCTTCGACGGCCTTCTCGAGCTCGCTGGCCGCCGGGCGGTCGTTGGCAAGACGCTCACCCGCCTTGCCGACCGTGGTGTCGATGTCCAGGTCGAAGTCGAGCGAAGCGACCGCATCGTCGGCCTGCGACGACTTGACCTCGTCGCCCGGCAGGGGCTGCGTCTCGGCGAAGGGACGCGCCTCGTCGATCGAGGGAATCTCGAGCGAGGGCATCTCGAGCGAAGGCGCTTCGGCGGCCGGCTCGGCCGTCGGCTCGAGCGCTGCCATCGGGTCGGCGGCGAAGGCGCTGGACGACTCGGCGGCCGGCGTCTCGGGGATCTCGGGGGCTGCGTCGGCCACGGCCGCGGGCGCGGCGCCCTGACCGGTGAACAGCGGATTCGACGGATCGAGGGCCAGCCCCTGGGTGACGACCTTCGGCCATTCCTCGTTCTGTCCGCCGGTCATCTGGTACATCTCGGCGGCGACCGTGCCGAACGCGGCCACGTCCTTGCGGCCGGAGTAGATCTCGAGCAGCTTGGCGCGGATCGCCTGACGCTCCGGCTGACGCTTGAGCGCCTCCTTCAGGATCTCCTCGGCCTGGGCTTCACGCCCGTAGGCGATGTAGACCTCGGCCTCGGCGATCGGATCGACTTCGGTGGAATGGACGTCGACGCCGCTGTCCTTGGTGCTGGCCGCGAACACGCTGTTGCTGGTGTCGACCGTCTGGCCGCCGGTGGACCCGAACAGCGAGTTGGTGGCGAAGCCGTCGGCCGCGATCAGGCTGTCTTCGAACTTCTCGACCTTCTTGCGGCGGCGCATCGCATACCAGCCGTAGCCGGCGCCAAGCGCGAGGATCGCGCCGATCCCGGGCAGCATGAGCGGATTGCCCAGCAGGTCGTCGACGAAGCTGGTCTCGGCGACGGGCTCGGGCTTGGCCTCGGCCGCCTTGGCGGGCTCGGCCTTCGGCGGCTCGGCCGGGGCTTCGGCCTTGGGCGGCTCGGCCGCCGGCGCAGGCGCCTCGGCCTTGGGTGATTCGGTCGGGGCCGGTGCCGCTTCGGCTTTGGGCGCTTCGGCCGCCGGGGCAGTGGCGGCCGGGGTCGCCGGTGCGGGCGCAGCCGACGCGGCGGGCGCCGCGGGCGCGGTGACGGCCGGTGCAGCGGCAGCTGGTGCCGCGGGCGCCGCAGCCACCGGAGCGGGCGCGGCCGGCGCGGCGGGGGTCTCGGGTTTTGCGATCGTGCCGGCGCTCGACTTGCCGGCCTTGGCGGCGTCCTCGACCTGCTTCTGCAGATCGGCCAGCTGCTTGTTCTTCAGCTCGACCAGG
>Ga0116141_10000752_pt1 | contig 26608 bp, 20 predicted proteins | sample AD_UKC097_MetaG_FD_89744 | JGI IMG/M metagenome (GOLD analysis project Ga0116141, IMG submission 89744) | Active sludge microbial communities of municipal wastewater-treating anaerobic digesters from USA - AD_UKC097_MetaG | ecosystem: Engineered > Bioreactor > Anaerobic > Digestate | place: USA...
ATCAGGCCGTCAGGCAAGGCGCGCGGCGAAGCGACAAGCGCAGCATATTCAAGCATATGTGAGCATTGGAGAGAGCCGTGCAACGCTGAATGGCGGCCTCAGGCGCAGTTTTTCAACACCCTGTTAGGTATACTGATTAAGGTTGGTTTCAGGCATGTCTGATCACAGAAAAAATGAAAGCGGATCGTTCGCCTCGAAAAGGTGCCCGGAATGTTTTACCCAGCTTCCGCTTGATACCGAAATATGCACTTCATGCGGAATGAAAATCGGGAAGGTCGACAAGTACGGTCTGGCCAAAAAACCCGTCGACTGGTTGAGTTATGTTCTTTGCCTTCTCTCATGGGTAGGATTGGCGGTTTTTGTGTGGTGGGCTTTTTTTTAGGCGGAAGCATGCCGTCATATTTCGTCGAATTTCTACGGAATGCATTCCTTTTCGTATCGACGGAGATTTGATTCCAAAGTTTTCCGGAAAGATCTTTCCGGGAGATCGATTGGAGGTTCAACCGCAACACCGGCGAATTTCCCGTATCTCGTGGGGGTTTGCTCGAAAAGAGGCTCAAAATATATGTCAACATTCACAGGCCAGGATAAAGATGCGTTGCTCAGATTGGCACGGTCTGCTATATCATCCAACCTGCTCGAAGGTGTGACCATTCAAAGACCCCTCCGCATTTCTCAGGCGATGAAAGAAAAACGAGGCTGTTTCGTAACACTTCATAAGCAGGGAGTTTTGCGGGGATGCATCGGTACCATTGAACCTGTGAAACCATTGGTGATGCTTGTAGAAGAAAACGCGGTAAACGCAGCTTTTAGAGATCCTCGTTTTCCTCCGGTGGATAAAGACGAACTGCCTGCCATCGATATTGAAATAAGCGTGCTTACCCTGCCCAGGGTTCTCCGGTGCGAGGATTGTGAGGATTTAAAAAGGCAGTTGAAACCCGGTATGCATGGAGTCATTATATCCAGGGGAAACTGCCGGGCAACGTTTCTTCCTCAAGTATGGGAGCAGTTGCCGGATAAGGAATCTTTTCTGGAGTGTCTTTGCCGGAAAGGCTGCATGGACAAAAATGCTTGGAAGGATACCGGCACGGTTGTGGAGGTATACGAGGCCGAATACTTTTCTGAAAAAAAGAACGCGGATAACGAAGGTTGCGTTTCCGTTTTCAATCCCATAGATTCAGAATAAGTTTATGTCGATGGCGTCCTTTTTAAGCATGTCCTCGGATATCCTGTCTAGAAAACGCGAAGGACGATTTAAAAGAATGCCGGTACCTCGATCATAAGCCTGCATCGGGTAAATAAAGAAAAGATTTTCCCTTGCTCTTGTCGCTGCTACATACAGAAGCCTGCGTTCTTCCTCAAGATCTTCCACGCGATGCAACGCCTGCATGGAGGGAAATCGCCCGTCAAGCGTCCATATAATAAATACGGAATGCCATTCCAGGCCTTTTGCCGAATGGACGGTTGAAAGAACGAGCCTGGAACCATTCGAAACATCCTCGGAAAAAGTATCATCCATGCTAATGCTCGGCGGCTCAAGCGCCATATCGGTAAGAAACGTTTCGATATTATTGTATCGTTCCATTATGGTTATCAGCTGCTCCAGGTCCCTTGTCCGCTTCGGATGATCATCATATTTTTCCTTCAGGATCGGAGAATAATACCTGACAACGGCTTCCCCCGCTTCGGCAACCGCTAATGGTTTCGAATCGATTTTTAAAAAAAGATCCCTCAGGCGATCGATTCCTTTCTTGTTGCTTGATCGGAATTTTTCCGAAAAAATCCCTTGGTGCCTCGCTTTTTCTTTCAGAATGGTTTCATAAATATTTTGAGCGGTTTTCGGGCCGATGTTGTCTATCAGAAGCAGTACCCTGTACCAGCTGATCCGGTCATATGGATTGACAAGCACTTTGAGATGCGCCAGAACATCCTTGATATGGGCGGATTCCATGAATTTGAATCCGCCCATCTTGATGAATGGGATTTGGTCCCTGCCGAGCTCCATCTCAAGATCGAAGGAATGAAAGCCCGCTCTGAAAAGAACCGCCATTTGGCACAGAGGAACACCTTGCCGGTTCAGTTCTTTGATTTTTTCAACGACGAATCTGGATTGACTGTTTTCGCTTCCGGCTTGAATCAAGGCGGGTTTGGAACCCCCTTTTTTGCGAGTAAAAAGGGTTTTCGTGTATTTTTCTCCGGCCTGTTCGATCATGGCATTCGTGAGAGTCAATATGGGTTGGACGCTGCGATAATTTTCTTCCAGTCGGATAATCCGAGTTCCGGGAAATACTTCCGGAAAATTCATGATGTTTTTGAAATTCGCTCCCCTGAAAGAATAGATGCTTTGGGAATCGTCTCCTACGACCATGATGTTTTTGTTTTTTTCTGAAAGAAGTTTTACGAGATCCGCCTGGATCCGGTTGGTATCCTGATATTCATCGACCATTATGTATTGATATTGAGAAGAAATACGATCCCGTATGCCGACATCATTTTTTAAAAGATGACACAGATGAACCAGAAGATCATCGTAATCCATGAAATGATGATCTTCCTTATGTTTTTTGTACTTTTTATAAACTTCCGCAATTACTTCCAAATAGGATGCAAGATGAGGATAATCATAGAAAACGACATCTTCAATCGATGAGGATTTATTGACGGATTTGCTGAAGATATTCAGCAAAGTATGCTTCTGCGGAAACGATCGATATCTTGAAACGGATGCTGTTTCTTTCCTTAATATGCCGATCAGGGCCTCCGCATCCGGACGGTCGAGAATGGAAAAACCGGAATCAAACCCGATCCGTTCGGCATATTTTCTCAAAACCGCGTTTGCAAAAGAGTGAAAAGTACCACCGGATACTTTTTCACATCGGTTGTCGAGAAGATGCGCGGCTCGTTGGAGCATTTCCTGGGCCGCCTTTCGGGTAAATGTAAGAAGAAGGATCGAATCGGGTAAAATGCCTTCATTCACCAAACGGGCGACCCGGCAGGTCAGGGTCTGCGTTTTTCCGCTTCCGGCCCCTGCAATAACAAGAAGGGGGCCTTCTTCGAAACAGACGGCTTTCAGTTGAGCTTCATTGAGTGATTCTTGAAAAGGAATCCCAAAATTTAATTTCATAATTTTTCCAGAACCCGTATACTTGTTTTTCAAGAATTTTTCACAAGCTCTTTTTATTGTCAACAGAACTTATGGTTTTTATTTTAATTTTGGATTTTGTTGACTTTTGAGAAAGCATGGATTACTTCTTATCCGTTTTGTGGTTTTGTGTAATAATTTTTTATAATTAAGGAGAGGTTGATGATATGAATAAGTTTCAGAATCAATTAAAATCGATATCCGTTTCTCTGATGAATCTTTCTGAGAAAGTAGAGATCATTTCTCGTCAGTTGGAAAAACTGAGGGTTCCGAAGACTGCCGAAGCCAAAAGGGTTAAGGCATTCAAACCCATGACCCCGGCGATTCCGAAAAGGAAGGCTGCCGTTGAATCCACCGTTCTTGATTCGGTGTTCGATGCCATAAGGAAGAGCAGAGCCGGAGCAACCACCGCAAAGTTGAAAGAAAAAACCGGCCTGGAAGCCAGGCAGGTCAGCAATGCGCTTTACAAGCTGACAAAGAAAGGAATGATTACTTCCATATCCCGCGGAGTTTATGCGAAGAAAGAATAATCGTCTTTTTCTTCCAAAAGGAACGGGGAATACGAATGAAAATTTTTTAAATCAAAGCCACAGCGGTTTTTATCAAAAAAACAGCGAATTCGCCGCCTTCCCGGAGACACCGTCCAAATTTTTCTTCGAACCCTTGCCTCGTCGGATCCAAACGGCGCCGGTATAAAAGAGATACGCCTATGTTACGAACCTTTCTCAGGTTTTTCACTACAATACTTTCCATATGGACCATTCTATTCACATCGCCGGTTTTTTTGCACTTGGGATACGGCAGGAGTGAAGAGAGCGGGAGGTATTTACACAAAGATATTTTCAAGTTTCCGACCATGGCTGAAACGGACGTCGCGGATGCAGGTTCCCCCCCGAAATGGCCGCATGAAAAAAGCGATCTTCTTCCGGACTCCGCCCTGATTTACGGAAAGCTTTCAAATGGTTTCCGATATGTTTTGATGGAAAATCGTAATCCAAGGGACCGGGTAAGCCTGCATCTATCCGTTCAGGCAGGGTCGTTCCATGAGTCTCATGAACAGCAGGGGCTGGCTCACTTTCTTGAACATATGCTTTTTTGCGGATCAACGAATTTTAAACCCGGAGAACTCGTAAAATATTTTCAAAGTCTTGGCATGCAGTTCGGAGCGGATGCCAACGCGCATACCGGGTTTTATGAAACGGTTTATGATGTGATTTTACCGGATGGAGGTGAGAAAAGCCTGGAAAAAGGCCTGCTTGTGATTAAAGACTATGCCGAGGGGGCCTTGCTCTTGAAATCGGAGATCGAGAGGGAGCGAAAGGTTATTCTGGCGGAAAAGCGTACCCGTGATTCCGCATCGTATCGTACATTTGTTTCGACTTTAAACTTTGAGCTTCCTGAAGCAAGAGTTTCAAAAAGACTGCCGATCGGAATCGAGGAGGTCATTAATAATGCGGATCAGGCACTTCTTAAAGGCTTTTATGACACCTGGTACCGGCCGGAAAACATGATTCTCGTAATGGCAGGAGACTTCGACGCCGCCCTCGCGATCCAACTGATTGAAAACGAGTTTCCGGACATGTCCGCTCGGGCGCCCGCAAAACCGGTGCCTGCCATGGGAACGATCAATCATCAGGGGATCCGGACTTTCTATCATTTTGAAAATGAAGCCGGGAATACAACCGTCAGTATTGAAGTGATAAAGGGTATCTCTTCCTTCCCGGATTCCGCTGCTTTTCAGAAAAGGGCACTCATCAGAAGCATGGCGGATCGAATTGTCCAGGATCGATTGGACGCGTTGATCAGAAAACCGGAAACCCCGTTTACTGCTGCGACCATAGGGTCCGGAATCTATCTGAAGGATATTGAATACGCGGAAATAAGCAGCGAGTGCAGTCCTGAAAACTGGGAAAAAACGCTTTCGGTTCTTGAAAAAATATTGAGGCAGGCGTTGACTTTCGGATTTACGAAGGAAGAGCTTGAAAGAGTTAAAAAGGATTTCCTGTCGGATTTGGATACGAAAGTAGAAAAAGCACCGACCCGAGCCAGCCGGGTCCTGGCGCGTAAAATCCTTCGAGGCATTCATGATGACCGGGTATTCCAGTCGCCTGAACAAAAAAGAAAGCTTTTCGCCCCGTTCATCCATTCAATCACGCAAGCGGAAGTAAATGAAGCATTCAAACAGTTGTGGCCGATGGATCATCGGCTGATTCTGGTAACCGGGAATGCAAGGTTGACGGATTCGCATCTTCCTCCAGAGGCGCTGATACGGAATGTTTTTAATAAAAGCGGCGGTGAAGCGGTATCCCCCCCGGTAGAGCAAAAGCCGGTCATGTTTCCGTACCTCCCGGAACCGGTAAACAGGGGTCGGGTAATCCGTCGAAATGAGGTCCGGGATTTGGGGATTGTCCAGGTTGAATTTGAAAACGGCGTGTTGCTGAACCTCAAAAAAACGGATTTTAAAGCAAATGAAGTGATCGCCAATCTTGTCTTCGGAAATGGCCGGTCTACCGAACCCGCAGACTCTCCGGGACTTTCCGCGCTCGCTGCGGAAGTGATCAATCAAAGCGGACTCGGCAAACTTGAAAAGGATGAAATTGAGCGCGCCATGGCAGGAAAAAATACCCGTGTCGCTTTTTCCATCAAAGAGGATGCCTTCATTTTCAGAGGGGAAACGGTATCAAAGGAAATTTCGCTTTTGTTTCAGCTTTTTTATGCCCATCTGACGGACCCGGCTTTTCGTGAAGACGCCTACCGATTGTCCATGGAACGCTTTGAGCAGGAATTTTTGACGCTGTCTCAATCCGTCGACGGCGTTATGAAGATTTCGGGAGAACGTTTTCTGGCCGGTGGTGACAGCCGTTTTGGATTCCCTCCTTATGACCGATTCAAAGAGTTGACTCTGGATGATGTAAGATCCTGGATCGGAGATTCATTGAGTCGGGGGGGGGTCGAGATATCCGTGGTCGGGGATTTCGATATTGAAGAAGCCGAGGAGACGGCATCGAAATATTTCGGCGGCTCCGAGAATCGATCGAGTGCGCGTTTGAATCAAAGATCGGACGTACCAAAATTTCCGGTTGCCCGGTCCATCAAGATGCCGGTTGACACCGATATTCCCAAGGCATTGGTTGTGGCGGCATATCCCACGGAAGATTTTTGGGATATCCGCAGAACCCGACGTTTTTCGGTGCTATCGGAAATTTTATCCGAAAGGCTTCGCGTGACGATCCGGGAAAAATCAGGAGCGGCTTATTCGCCATATGCCTATAACGCCGCAAGCCGGGCTTATCCCGGATATGGAGTTTTACGAACGATGATTCACGTCGATCCGGAAACTGCCGACCGCGTTGTCAATCAGGTCAGAAGCATTGCAGACGATTTGAAAAAATCCGGTATCTTGGCGGATGAACTGAAAAGATCATTGGATCCGATTCTCACCGGTATTAAAGACAGGTATCGGACCAATGAATATTGGCTGGACAGTGTCCTGACAAATTCAGCGAAATCCCCTCAGCAATTGGATTGGAGCCGGACAATTCAGAATGATTACGCTTCCATTACCAGTGATGAGGTGTCCGCTCTTGCAAGGAAATATTTGGATAACCGGAGGGCGGCGACCCTCATTATTGAACCGGTGAAAAAATAAGGCTTCCGGTATGGTTTGATCATTACATCAGGTTTTTCCCCGCTACGGACTGATCACCCGATCCTGTTTGCTTCCCCGTCGGTTTAACCCGCTGTCGCGTTGGGACAAGCCGATGGATCATCCTGATGTATTTTTTTGCCCGTTTGATTGCCCGGGCACGGAGCCGGACGTTTATCTTTACTTGCGCGCCTCCGAATCCGGTGGTACTCGTTGTCGCAAAGAATCTTTATCTCGGTTGCTTGCCGAAAAATATTTTGTTATAGTTCACGCTAAACTTTGTCCGGAAAGGATCAAGGATGAGGGAAAAGGAAATATCCGCCGATTCTTCAAATAAATTGTGGAATTTTTTTGCGTCGGTAAGGCTGACGGTTATTATTTTACTGTCCCTTGCGACCACCTCCGTAATTGGTACGATTATTCCCCAGAATGAAAGCCCTGCGGCATACTTTCGTCAATACGGTGAATTTTTCTACCGTCTCTTTAATGCGCTTGACATCTTTGATATGTACCATTCCTGGTGGTTTCAGTTTCTGTTGCTGTTGCTGACCTTAAATATTGTGGTTTGCTCAATCAACCGTCTTTCATCGACCTGGAAAATTGTATTTACGAAAAATCCCCCGTTCAATCTTTCGAAATTCAAAAACCTCCCGGATAAAGAAGAATTTACCGACAATCGATCCCCCGAACAGTTGAAAAAGATATATGAGTCTTTTTTTTCCAAAAGTTTCGGCCATCGAAGAATCGAAGATACGGAAAAAGGTTTTCGCATTTTTGCCGAAAAAGGCCGATGGACACGCCTGGGGGTTTACTTTGTGCATCTTAGCATCATTTTAATGATCATCGGGGGTCTCCTGGGTTCGATTTTCGGTTTTGAAGGATTGGTTAATATCCCGGAAAACGAGGTCGTAAGCAGCATCATGCTGAGGAAAACCGGAGAAATACAGAAACTGGATTTCGGGATCCGGCTTGAAAGTTTCAACCTCAGCTTTTATGATTCCGGAGCCCCTAAAGAATATCGTTCCACTTTATCCATTATCGAAAATGGGGAGGCGGTCTTAAAACAAGACGTCATCGTAAATGATCCACTTCGGTACAAAGGCATTAACATATTTCAATCCAGCTATGGGACGCTGCCCCCCCCAAAAATCACTTTAACTTTTAAAAATAGAGAAACCGGAAAAGAATTCGAGAAAAACGCAGGACTCGGGGAGGAGTTTGATATTCCGGATGGCGGCGGCAGGTTTTTGCTCAAGGATTTTAAGGGTTCATTTAATTTCATGGGACATAACATGGGTATGACTTTTATCGGAACCCTCACACCGGTCAGCGGTGATGCGGTGGACGTGTTTCTGCCGGTGCAGTTTCCAAATTTTGATAGAATGAGAAAGGGAGCGCTTAGTGTTTCGGTGGCCGATTTCAAGCACCGCTATTATACCGGTTTGCAGGTGACAAAAGATCCCGGGGTCTTTATTGTTTACGTTGGATTTCTTGTAATGATTATCGGGTGTTTCATTACCTTTTTCATGTCGCACCAGCGTATATGTGTGGAAGTGACTCGAAGCCAAGATAGAAGCAAGGTCATGGTTGCCGGGACGGCAAACAAGAACAAGATGGGAATGCATATGAAAACAAGGAAGATTTCACAAGGCCTGATCGGTATCTAGGTAAAAAGGCCGCGACGCTCTCGTCAAAAACTTTACATGGAATCGGATTCCTATCGTTTTAATGCCGTCGCATTCGATTTTTCCGCCGCCGATTCGGATGAAATTGCTGTGGGGATAAATTTATGAACAGTTCCAATTTATTATCAATCGTTACCTTTGTATATGGCCTTGCAGCCTTGCTGTATATCGCCCACTGGCTATTTAAAAGGCCGCTTCCGGGCAAACTGGCCACATGGACGGCCATTATCGGTGCGTTAGGCAACACGGCGGGTATCATCCTGCGGTGGGTGGAATCGTATCGGCTCGGCGTGGGTCACGCACCGCTTTCCAATATGTATGAATCGCTGATCTTTTTTTCCTGGACCATTATTATCGTTTATCTTTTTATCGAGCGACGGTATAAAAACCGCATAATCGGAGCTTTCGCGACCCCTTTTGCTTTTTTAGCAATGGCTTATGCCTCCCTGTCTCCGAATATCAACGATCGAATCCAGCCACTGATTCCCGCACTGAAAAGCAACTGGCTGATTGCACATGTGATCACCTGTTTTCTCGGATATGCAGGCTTTGCGGTCGCCTTCGGCATAAACTTTATGTATCTCCTGAAAGCAAGAGATGCAGAGCAGAAAAGCCGTTGGCTCGACCATTTTCCCGATACCGATGTGTTGGATGAGTTGACATATCAGGTAATCATGTTCGGTTTTCTCTTTTTATCCATTGGTATTATTACCGGCGCCGTCTGGGCCAATTCGGCCTGGGGCAGCTACTGGTCTTGGGATCCGAAAGAAACATGGTCTTTAATCACCTGGTTTATATACGCCACCTTGCTCCATGCCAGACTGATGCGTGGATGGCACGGCAAGCGGATCGCCTACCTTTCCATCCTCGGTTTCATGGCGGTTCTATTCACCTATTTCGGAGTGAACCTGCTCCCCGGTCTGCACAGTTACGCGACGAATTGATTTTTCCTTGACAAAATTAAAATCAACAGATAGACAATCCGCAAGCAATCGTTTTCGGCCCCAAATTCCCGCTGCCGGGGCCTTGGACATGGATCGAAGGCGTCCCAATTATAGAGAAGGCCGAGACGTTACACGGCAATTTATTAAAAGAAGTGAAAAAAACTTTTTTTCAGCGGCAAGAGCTTCAAGTTCATGCGGATCATTTTTTTCGCAATCAAATAAAATCATCAATTACAGCTTAACGGAGTATCCATGAGTACATCAGCTGGTAAAACGAAGGATAAGGAGAGTCAGGAAAGCGGGGTTCGAGGATTCATTTTCCTGTTTTTCTTTCTCGGATTTTTTGTGTTTCTGATTATAGGGTGGATCGTTTTTCCGGGTCTTCTATACTCGAAGAAAAAACAGCCGATAGACTTTAACCATGCGCTTCACAATGAGCTGGTAAGCGATGGATGTGAAAGCTGCCATTATTTTCGTGAAGACGGAAGCTTTTCCGGTGCTCCCAAATTGGCACAATGTATTGACTGCCATGAAGAAGTCCAAGGGGAAGATCCTGAAGAGGCCAAATTCGTTGAAGAATACGTGGCAAAAGAACAAGAGGTACCTTGGCTGATTTATTCCAGGCAGCCGGACTGCGTTTACTTTTCTCATGCGGCGCACGTAAAGATGGCTGAAATGGAGTGCTCGGTCTGCCACGGGCCGATCGGTGAATCCGAACATTTAAAGGTTTACGAAAAGAACCGGATTTCCGGGTACAGTCGGGATATCTGGGGAAAGAATATCGCAGGAATGAAGAAGAACACATGGGACCGGATGAAAATGGATGACTGTTCGGAATGTCATGTGCGGGAGAGTGTCAGACAGGAGAGCGTTCAGACGGAAAAAGGCCCGTGCTTCGTGTGTCATAAGTAATCGTGCCTGCGTATGATGATTGGATAAAGGGTTCGATACACCGCCTGCGAACGATCGATCGGCAGGCGGCGAAGCAGAAAATAAATTTAAATCGCTGATTGTTCCTTTTTCAGGTTTAAGGGGTAAAATCTATGAAAATAGACCGAAGAAGTTTCTTATCGTTGGGATTTGGCGCTACTGCGGGTGTGACCCTTTCACCGCTGCCATGGAAGCTGATAGACGATATCGCGATATGGACGCAGAATTGGCCGTGGACGCCGGTGCCGGAACGCGGTGAAACAAGCTTTATCAATTCTACCTGTACGCTTTGTCCGGGCGGTTGCGGCATTACTGTAAGGAAGATTGCCGACCGGAGTGTAAAGATCGAAGGGATGAAATCCCACCCGGTCAATGACGGCGGAATATGTCTTCTGGGTTTATCCGGTCTGCAGCTTTTGTATGGTTATGATCGAAGGGTCAAGGGTCCCTTAAAGCGAACGGGTAAAAGAGGTGAGGGAAAGTGGGAAAAGATTACCTGGGAGGAAGCCGTTTCAGAAGTGGCGAAGAGACTGGGCGAGCTCCGATCCAAAGGCGAATCCCATACCGTTTCAGCCATCTCCGGGTCGGCCCGCGGGACTGTACCTCAACTGCTGGAGAGGTTTTTAACGGTTTATGGGTCTCCCAATTTCTTTTGCATGCCTTCGATTCAGGATTCATATGATCTTACGGTATACCTGACCCAGGGAACACGGGATTCGGTCGGCTTCGATGTGGAAAACGCGGATTTTGTTTTAAGTTTCGGAAGCGGGATTCTGGAGGGCTGGGGATCTCCGGTGCATATGTTTCAGGCAAACAGCCGCTGGCGTGAAGGGAAAGGAAAAGTGGTTCAGATTGAACCTCGTCTCTCTATCACCGCGGCGAAAGCCGATAAATGGATTCCCATCAATCCGGGTACGGATACGGTGCTGGCACTGGGACTCGCCCATGTAATTATCAGGGAATCTCTCTATAATAAGGAATTCGTCAACAACCATACCTTTGGATTTGATGACTGGACCGATGATCAGGGAGTAACTCACAAAGGATTTAAGAAGTTTGTTCTTGAAGAATACGGTCCGGATCATGTTGTAAAATTAACCGGCCTCGATAAATCCACAATTATATCTCTGGCCAGAAAATTTGCCGGAGCTTCCAAACCATTAGCCATTTGCGGCCGTGGGCAGGGAAGGAGCATTCCCGGAAGCCTGAGCGAATTTATGGCCGTTCATGCGTTGAATGCACTTACGGGAAATATCAATCGACAAGGGGGGGTTTGGGCGCTTCCTGAAGTCGGATATGTCAGCTGGCCCGAAGCGGAGATGGACGCCGCTGCTGCAAACGGAATGCAGAAGAATCGCATTGACGGCGCAGGGACCGAAAAGTATCCGTATAGCCGATTTTTGCTGAACCGGGTTCCCGATGCAATCAACTCCGGAAAAGAATATCCGATTCAGGCCCTTTTTGTAACAGATGCCAATCCTCTCTATTCCCTGCCCGGCAGCAACGCTGTAAAAGAGGCATTTGATAAGATACCGTTTGTCGTCAGTTTCTCTTCTTACATGGATGAAACGGCAAAAAATGCCGACCTGATCCTGCCCAACCATGTCTATCTTGAACGGTATGAAGATGTGCCCCTTCCCGTGGGATTGGTAAAACCGATTATTGGTCTGGTACGCCCGGTTATAAAACCCCGGTTCGAAACAAAACATCTCGGCGATGTCATCCTCCTCATGGCCAAAGCATTGGGTGGCAGCGTGGCCAAGTCTTTTCCATGGAACAGTTACGAATCATGTCTCAAAGAAACAATGGGTGATAAATGGGCCGGCTTGGTTGAAAAGGGGTTCTGGACGGATCCGAATTTCAAAGCCCCCGGCTGGGAAAATGCTTTCGAAACGCCTTCGAAGAAATTCGAATTTGTTTCCGCCAATTTCGGTGGGAGCGAAGCATCGGATATCGATAAACTTTATGGATTCAATCCGGGTGCACTCGAAGGCGATGCGGCGTCTTTTCCGCTCGTTCTCATGCCCTATGATTCCATGAGACTTGCCGCCGGTTTTATTGGAGATCCTCCGTTCACGATGAAGGCGGTCGAGGATACGGTTCTTAAAAATAAGGATATTCTGGTTGAGGTTAATCCGGAAACGGCCAAAAGCCTTGGAATCTCTCATGGGCGATATGCCAATTTGACGACGCCTGTGGGGACCGCCAAGGTGAAGGTACACCTTTTTGACGGAATTATGCCCGGCTTGGTGGCCATTCCCAGGGGACTGGGTCATACCGCCTACGACGGGTACCTGGCAGATAAGGGTTTGAATTTTAATGAATTCATCGGTTCGGTGGAAGACCCGGTTTCCGGTTTTAATGCCGCATGGGGAATCAGGGCAAAGCTGACGATAGCCTAACATAAGTATGAGGTTCTGATGAAAGAAGAACATAAGCACAAAAAAACCAGAAGGTATGGAATGGTCATTGATCTGGATAAGTGTACCGGATGCGGGGCCTGCATGGTGGCCTGCATGGCTGAAAATAACGTACCGTTCAGAGAAGATGAGACAGACAAACTGTTGAGTCTTACATGGTTGCGTATCTACAGGCTGACGAACGGAAAACCTTTTCCGGAAACTGATATATGCTACCTTCCAAGGCCATGCATGCATTGTGAGGGGCATCATGGGCATTCACCATGCGTATCCGTATGCCCGGCGACGGTAACGGATTATGACTGGGAGACCGGGATTGTCAGCCAAATTTATACCCGGTGTTTCGGATGCCGGTATTGTATGGCCGCCTGTCCCTATCATGCTCGATATTTCAATTGGTGGGATCCGGTTTGGCCCGAAGGGATGAAACAGTATCTGAACCCGAATGTTTCCGTCCGCATGAGGGGGGTTGTGGAAAAATGCAGCTTCTGTTTTCCAAGATACCAGGTAGCGTCGGAGAAAGCCCATGCGGAAGGGAGACGAGAGCTTGAAGAAGAGGAATACCAGACGGCATGTACTCAGGCTTGTCCCGCTGGGGCCATCACATTCGGTGATTTGAACAACCCCAAGCACGCCGTATACAAATTGAAAAAAAGCCCCAACGCTTTTCGCTTACTTGAAAAATTGGGGACCAACCCCAAGGTTTATTATATCTCGAGCCGAGAATGGGTAAGGCGGGCTGGAGATAACTACCTTGAGCATGAATTCAAGGAACAAAAGGTTTAGGAGCTAGGAGCCGGGCTGAAAAATCCGGCTGTTGATAACGGAAACTTCACACATCGAGGAGTACATAACTTATGGATTCTGAATTAATACCCAGGGGAGTTAAACGTTGTCCGTTGGGGCAATTCTCCTTGTGGATCGGCATTGTCGGTGTGGTATTGTTGTGGGGTGTTTACGCCATGTTCCTGTGCTGGTTTAAGGGCCTTAACCAGACAAACATGAATGACTCCTACGGATTTGCATTGTGGATCTGGGCGGACCTTGCGGTAATCGCACTGGGCGGCGGAGCTTTTTTTACAGGTTTTTTGAGATATATCGTCGGTAAGGACGAGCTGAAAAATATTATCAACTATGCGGTTTTAATCGGTTTCATCTGTTACAGCTCAGCGCTTCTTATTCTGGCTATCGATGTGGGCCAGCCGTTAAGGGCATGGCATATCTTTTGGCATGCGAATGTTCATTCCATGTTGACCGAAGTTGCTTTTTGCCTTTCCTGCTACTTCGGGGTTCTTACCATTGAATATATCCCTCTTGTTCTTGAAAACCGCCAGATCGACAAGGTGCCGTTTTTTCATAATCTCGGGCACAATATGCACGAAATTATGGCGGTTTTTGCCGCGACCGGCGCGTTTTTGTCTTTTTTTCATCAGGGCTCGCTGGGCGGCGTGGCCGGTGTACTGTTCGGACGTCCTTTCGGATACAGAGAAGGGGTTTTGGTCTGGCCGTGGACATTTTTTCTTTTCACTTGGTCAGCCGCAGCCTGCGGACCTTGTTTCACGATTCTTATCACCAAAATTACGGAAGTCATCACGGGAAAGAAGCTTGTCAAGGACAATGTGATCGATCTGTTGGCCAAGATTTCCGGATGGATGCTTGCCACCTATATCATTGCAAAGATCATCGATACCTGGTACTGGGCTGTTGTTACCGCGCCATCCATGGGTTTCACGTTGATGGAATTTTATTCCAATAATCCTTTTTACGGTATATGGATTCTTTTTTTGGAGATCGTTCTGGGCGGTATTGTTCCCGCGGGTATTCTGATAACCCAAAAGGGGCGCAGCAGCTCTTTTGCTCTTTGGACAGCCGTGATCCTGGCCGTGATCGGAGTTTCGGTGAACCGCTGGGTTATGGTGCTTCAGGTTATGGCGGTACCGGTTCTGCCGTTTGAAACTTGGCCGATGTACCTGCCAAGCTGGCAGGAAGTTGCGACAACGATTCTTCCAGTGGCTTACGGCATTATCCTGATCATGCTGTCACATCGATATTTGCCGATATTTCCGCAGGAACAGGAATTGAACCCGTAGACCAAAAATCCGGTTTTAGGAGGATCAGATATGTTTCCTTTTTCATTCGAATGGGTGTGGGATGCAGGGCATATGGTATTTCACGGAGGACTATGGTATGCACTCGGAATTATCGGCCTTGGCATGACCTATTGCATCGGTAAGGCGGTTCTCGATACCCTCGAGGGTAAAGGCGGCCATCACGATTAATCGTAATCCGCTTGTCTCTTAGACAACAAAAAGCGCTTTTCTCATTCTAAGGTATGAGAGAGCGCTTTTTTATTCCGGTTTTGACTCTTTCACGGATTCATCAAGGTTCGCCGCACCCGGTTCGGCGTTTTTTTTAAAGAGGTTTCAATGGATAAAATTGTTATTGAAGGATGCCATCCACTCAAAGGAGATGTTAACATAAGCGGTTCTAAAAATGCGGCTCTTCCGATCCTTGTATCTTCACTTCTTGCGGATGGATGGAACAGCTATTCCAATGTTCCGGCCCTGAATGACATACAGAGCATAAAGCTTTTACTTTCCCACCTCGGCGCGAGGGTGGAAACAGAGGGAGATTTGATTCGGATCGATTCCAGCGGGCTATGTAATCACGAGGCGCCGTATGAGCTGGTACGAAAAATGAGGGCTTCTATTCTGGTTCTCGGCCCTCTGGTTGCACGGCTAAAAAAGGCAAGAGTTTCTCTGCCGGGTGGATGCGCTATCGGAGCCCGTCCGATTGATCTGCACCTGAAGGGCCTTGAACGGATGGGGGCTACGATAAAATTATCTCACGGTTATGTGGATGTTTCCGCTGATTATCTGCAAGGAGAAGAGATATTTTTCGATACTCCTACCGTTACCGGAACCGAAAATCTCATGATGGCGGCCGTTTTGGCTAAAGGAGTCACTGTCCTTCATAATTCAGCCCGGGAGCCCGAAATTGTCGCACTTGCAGAGGTTTTAACGAAAATGGGAGCCGATATCATGGGGGCCGGAAGCGAAGTAATTACAATAAAGGGAGTATCCGTGCTTCAGCCGACATCGGTTTCCATTATCCCGGATCGTATCGAAGCCGGCACTTTTATGGTTGCCTCCGCTCTGAACAAAGGAGATATTACTCTTTTAGGCTGTGATCCGGATCACCTGGAAGCGGTTATTCAAAAATTGGCTTTGACCGGGGCAAAGATCCTTGTGGACGGCACGCGTTTACGAGTGATCGGAACAGACAGGATTGATAGCGTAAATATCAAGACGTTACCATATCCGGGATTTCCGACCGATATGCAGGCGCAATTCATGGTTCTGATGTCTGTTGCAAAAGGCGTGAGCATGATTACGGAAACCATCTTTGAAAACCGGTTTATCCATGTTAGTGAACTCAAGAGAATGGGAGCGCACATTTCGATATCCGGCAATTCCGCAAGGATCCGGGGCGTTTCATCGCTTTCAGGGGCGCCGGTAATGGCAACGGATCTCCGGGCCAGCGCTTCCCTGATACTGGCAGGTCTGGTCGCACATGGCAAAACGGAAATCAACCGCGTCTATCATTTGGATCGTGGTTATGAAGCCATCGAGAAAAAGTTCGAACGACTGGGAGCAGCGATCCGAAGAGTAAAAGAATAACGGAAATCCTCCGACTGAAATCGGGAGCACATCATCAGTAACAAGACGAAGGTCTTCGCCTTTGAAGATGGAATTGGTTTATCAAAGGGATGGCTAAAATTTATTTTCGACCTGTGATTCCCTTGCTGATATCCATGATTTTGGGTATCGTTTTCGGCTCCCGACTTCCGGGGCATGGGAAATGGGCATACGGGTTTGTTTTTTGTTGTGCCTGCCTCATTCTGAATTCCATAAAACCGGCGGAAGCAGCCGGGAATACTTCCAGCAAATCTTTTCGCCCGGGTTTTGTTCCGCTTGTGCTCCACACCATCGCCCGTTTCGGGTTCATCCATTCAATTCCACCGCTTCTTCTTTTTTTTGGCCTGGGTTACCTTTGCATACAGCCGTATGTTGATCCGAAGTTTCCTCCCAATCATGTGATTCATTTTGCGGATACCCATCCTTGGAAAATTGTCGGCATTATCGACAGCCTTCCCATAAAAACCGAGAACAGAACAAGATTCGTTCTGCGCGCGGAAACTCTCGCAAAAAAAACCGGAGAACCATTTTCCGTGGCCGGAAAGATTCGGGTGACCGTTCCGGTGACAGAGAAGCAGTTTTCCATCGGAAACCGGATTTCCTTTTTCAGCCGGCTCCGAACGATTCGAAATTTCAAGAATCCCGGCGGATTTAATTATCAGAGGCATATGGCTTTTCAGGGGATTTGGGTGACTGCATATGTGCCGGAAGAAAGAATTAACCTTCTGGAAAACCTTTCCGGGAGGAAAACCGGTTATGCAGTTGTTGAGGATGCTCGTCTGAATGTTTCCGGTTTCATAGAAAAAACCGTGACGGGGCATGAACAGGGTTTATTGAAAGCACTTATCATCGGAGATCGAAACGGAATTTCTCCCCGTTTGAAAGAAGCGTTCAACAGAACCGGCGTCGGGCATCTTCTTGCCATCTCCGGACTGCACATCGGCATTATTGCGACGGTTTCATTTGCCTTTTTTTCATGGATACTTTCTCATATAAAACCGTTTCTGCGAAATGCATGGACTCGAAAGGGAGCGGCTATTTTATCGTTGTTTCCGGTACTTATCTACGGCCTGCTCGCCGGAATGTCGCCATCAACTCAGAGGGCCGTGATTATGGTAACGGTTTTTCTTTCCACGTTTTTGTTGGAAAGGGAAAACGACCTGATGAATACCCTTGCGGTCGCGGCATTGGTGATTCTGATTGTCGATCCGCCTTCTTTATTTTCAATTTCCTTTCAGCTTTCTTTCGCTGCCGTCCTTTCCATCCTGTATGGTCTGTCAAAAGTGAACCGGGAACCTCGGATGAAACAAGATGGGGGTTTTCGCGTTCATCAAAGAATGATTTCCTTCTTATGGGTGTCCATATTTGCTATTTTAGGGACTTTTCCTCTCACTCTGTTTTATTTCAACCAGACATCGACGATCGGGCTTGCGGCAAACTTTCTGATGGTTCCCCTTGTCGGTTTTATTGTCGTTCCTATGAGCCTTTTATCCGTATTCTTATATCCATTTAGCATTCCGGCAGCATCGTGGTTTATCCAGACAAGCGCATTCATATTATCGAAAACGATCGATATCTTGTGTTTTGTGGCCGACTTTGGTTTTACGTCTTTACGAACGGTAACGCCTACCTGTTTTGAGATCGCAGGTTTTTATGCGTTGGTCTGGGCGATTTTGAACCTGAAAAATTCCAGGATGGAAATACCCGGAGGACAAAAACAATGTCTGATCGAATTCAGGCGAAAGTTAGCAAAAATTATGGTTGCGTTCCTTATTTTTGCCGGAGCGGCGGATATTTTTTACTGGATGAATCAGCGGTTCTGGCACAAGAATCTAAGGGCAACGGTTATTGACGTGGGGCAGGGAAGTGCAGCCCTTCTGGAATTGCCGGGTGGGTGCTGCTTTCTTGTCGATGGAGGAGGATTTTCAGACAATTCCACTTTTGATGTCGGAGCCAGGGTAATTGCTCCTTTTTTATGGCGAAAAAAAATTAAAACGGTTGATACCCTTATTCTTTCCCATGCAAACGCGGATCATTTAAACGGACTCTTATACATTGCCAGACATTTCAATGTGAAAAGGATCTGGACTAACCATGAAGGAGCGGATACCAAGAGCTATCGAAACTTCCTCGAAATTATTACCGAAAATCAAATTGACATGCCCATACTCAAAAACATTGTTGGTGTTCATGATCTCAACGGTGTGCGGATGGAGGTTTTATACCCTCCCGCTGACTTCATGGACCGAAGGCAAAAAGAGAAATGGAGAAATGAAAATAATAATTCGCTTGTTATCCGAGTCGCATTCGGATCAAAATCTTTTTTGTTTCCGGGAGATATTATGGAAAGGGCGGAAAGGGAACTTTCGGCCATTGCGGGGGGCAAATTGAAAAGCACCGTCTTGATTTCACCTCATCACGGCAGCCGGACATCAAGTTCGCCTCTGTTTTTGGACCAGATCGTTCCCGAAGTCGTAATCATATCATCCGGATGGGGGAACCGATTTGGATTCCCCCATCCGTCTGTTTTGGAAAGATATCAAAGCCGCGGATACCGGATCTTCCAAACCCCCGGAGAGGGAGCGATCCGGATGTCAACCGATGGCCGATCTCTTGAAATCATGCCTTATCACACGGATTAGAAGTCACCGGATTTATGATTCATCGGGATCGATTCACGGGATTTTGGGGTTCCTGACTTATGCGAGGCTGTTTCTATTGCTTTTTTTGCTGGAATTGAACCTTTTATCACATGGGTGACTTTGCGCTGATTTTCTGAATTTCGAAGTTCCGATCCATTTCCATTGCCATTACCGCCGATCAGCGCAACAAGCTCATTTACTACGTTTTCCATTTGTTTTACCTGAGCGCTCAATTCCTCGGAGGTCGAAGCCATTTCTTCGGCATTTGCGGCGCTAATCTGCGTTACCTTGTCCATTTCAATCACCGCTTTATTTATCTGCTCAATTCCCTTCGCCTGCTCGCTGGAAGCGACCGAAATTTCCGCTACCAGCTCTCCGGCTTTTGCATCACTTTCAGCTACTTTGGAAAAAGCCTCATTTGTCCTGGAAACCAGTGCGGAACCATCTTTCACCCTTTTAACCGTTCCCTCGATCAGATCAGACGTGTTTTTTGCGGCTTCGGCTGCCCTCATGGCCAGGTTTCTTACTTCATCGGCAACTACCGCAAATCCAGCTCCCGCATCACCGGCCCGTGCCGCTTCAACCGCTGCGTTCAAGGCCAGCAGATTCGTTTGAAAGGCAATCTCGTCAATGGTTTTGATAATATTTGATGTCTGCTCGCTTGCTGTGGAAATTTCCTGCATGGATTTTATCAGTTCCGCCATGGAACTGTTTGCGTCATTGACGACCTGATTGGTCTCTTTCATAATATGATCCGCTTGATTGGCATGATCGGCATTTTGCCGAATCATAGAAGACATTTGTTCCAGAGAAGAGGACGTTTCTTCAAGGGATGCCGCCTGTTCGCTGGTTCCTTCCGACAGGGTCTGACTGGCGGAGGAGACCTGAGAGGAAGCCGAATCGATTTGTGCGGCCCCTTCGCTCAATGTCATGGAAATCTTGTTGATGGGATTGATGACCAGCCTTGAGATTAACAAATAAAGCGCTGCGATTGCCAATAAGCCCCCGAAGAGGCTGGTAAGGATATTTTTATTTCGAATCGCTTCTACGCTTTTATGCATCCGCTCGGTACTCTGTCTTACCAAAAGTCCTCCGAGAACGGATCGACCGGAGCCATGGCAATGATAACATCGATCCTCATTCAGAATCGGGCGCAACACACTCAAATAGGGCTTGCCTGCGATATGTTCTTCATATCCGACCTGAAGCGTTTTTCCGTCTCGGATCATTTGCTCGGTAGCGGATTCCAGGTTTGTTGAGTGAATCAGTCTGCTCAGGTTGCTTCCGGCATTATTTTTGTCAGAGGCATATACAATATCCTTGTTGAAGTCGAATATAAAAAGCTCCGATTCTTTCATGTCTCTTTTAAAGTCCGCCATTTGTTGCCAGATGGTGTCGGAGTCTCCGGTAGCCATGGGTTGAATCATTCCCGTGTATACCGCGTCCGCGAGCATATTTGAGGCATAGCGGACTTCTTCCGCGATATTGCGGCGCTGATCGGCAATATTCAGATAGCTGATAAATGTAAGCCCCGCGATTATTAAAATTGAAAGGCTGGCGGTGATTTTAAATCGCATCCCTTTGTTTGCAAGCTTCATCAGTGTGCCCCTCCATAAATCAGCGGTTTGTACCTGAATGCTCCCACCCGAGTCGAATTGTGGCATTTTTCGCAATCCTTGGCCGTTAAACTGCCCTTGATATCGTCCGGATCATTGGTTTCGACATGGATGCTTCCAGGGCCATGGCAAACCTCGCAGCCCGCATTTTTCAGATGAGGCGTTTCGTTTTCGGATTTAAACCCACCGGATTCTCCATACCCCGTGGTATGGCATTCAAAGCAACTTTTCAATTCTTGATTCGTCAGACCCTTTTTCATGATCTGTATCGAATGAAAAGAGTTGCTTTTTTTTGCATATTCCGTAAAATTTTTATATTCCGATTCGTGGCACTCCGCGCATTTTTCCGCGCCGACATAACTCTTATCCGATGCTTGGGAGATAGAGCCGTTAAAAAAACCGCATCCGAAAAATAATAAAAACAGAGCATATCCTCTGCACAATCCAAAAAAAATCTTTTTCTTTTTCATCCGTTCCCTCTACAGTTTTTCTATGTTTTTCATGTAGGTTTTTTAGTTTTTGGCAAACGAAGCTCTTGAATACTTTCTAATAATGTATGATAAGAATTTTATGAGGTTTTTATTTGATTATTACATCGGACCATAATTCGCATTTCTTTAATATTTTTATCGGGTTTTCGAATACAGACACTTCGAAAAATTTTTTTCCAGCCGTGTCAAAAAAACACTTATCTTGCAGACTAAAATATTCCAAGTTCGGAAATTTTGTACTGGATGGATGGAAATGAAAAATTTCTTTAAAAATGAAATTATTGATGCGGATCCGATATGCAGAGTGAAAAACCGTTTGTATCAGTTGATCATCAGCAATGTGACCGAACTTTGCTACTGCAATTGCCTTGAATATTTTTCTGATCATTCTAATATATTAGACGTGGGAATCGGCAACGGCATGATGATCCGGAAATTCCACGGTCTGATTAAATCAAAACAATTAAGGATTGTCGGGATTGATATAAACAAACATTATCTGAATCACTGTGACGGTCTCATCAAGGGCTATGGTTTGGAAAACCATATCGAAACGTATTGCAAATCCATTGAGGATTTCGAGCCCAAAATAAAAAATTATTTTGATTTTGTTCTTTTCAGTATGAGTTTCATGCTTTTTGATGATCAGCGGCTGGTTTTGCACCGGATTAAAGAATGGATTCGGCCCGGAGGAAAGATTGTTTTTTTCCAAACGATGTATAAGGATCGGTTTCGGCTGATGGACTTCATCAAGCCGAAACTTGTCTATTTTACCTCCATCGATTTCGGAAAAGTAACCTACGAAAATGATTTTTTTAGTCTCTTGGCTAAAAACAATATCTATGTATCAGAAGACCGAATAATTAAAAAAGAATGGTTTAAGGGCGAATATCGAATGATTGTCGCCGCTCTCGGAAATGAAAACTGAAGGATTCGAATGAATGGGATTGTCTATAACCCCAGATAGTCTGCTATTTTTTTCTTCTCGGCTTTCGAGATTTCATTGAAATAAATAGCAATGTCATAAGTATCTTCCGTTGGTGAATTTTTTTCAACCCGAACCACCGTTCCTTCGCATTCCGCGTATTGACCCGGCAATTCCAGGATCATCTTGAGGTGAGTCATCTCCGGAATGGGTTTATTCACCTGACATAACGCACCGATGCAACTTAAGTCCTTTGTTTCGGCTACGACATCAAAATGTTGTGTCTTGAGTTTAAAGTTCAACCGCTTGGGCGAACGGGGATGCCTTCTTCGTTCAATATCGGTATTTTTATGAATCATGGCCTTAACTCCCGGAATTTGTAACGCTTCTTTTTAACACCAAAGGATGCTCAGACTCATTAACGATAAACCCATATACTTTATTCAAAGTATACTTAATTCCTTATAATATAGGATGTCAATAAAATAACAAGGCAGATATTTTTATTATTTTACTATATTTTTTGCAGAAGAATCACTTCTTTTCTTTCAATCCGGGGGATTTGACCGAATCTGCGACACAGACTTTACAATGCCTATCAAGATTGGTAAAAAAAACTTGCGGCAAAAGCCGAATTGGGTGTTTCCATGTTTTTTGCCCACACGGTTTATGCGAATCCGGCACCTTCCTTCCGACGATTCACAGCGACAGGGAATGAATTCAAAGGTCGACAAAAAGAAATTAGACGAACTGTATCGCAACTATAACCGGCGGGAATATGTTCATCCGGACCCCCTTGAATTTCTTTACGCTTATAAAAATCTCGCAGACCGAGAGATTGCAGGCCTGATTGCCTCTTGCCTTGCTTATGGAAGGGTTAATCAGATCTTGAAAAGCGCATCACAGGTCTTCAAGAAAATGGGGGCGTCCCCTTCTTTATTTCTGAAAAAAGCCACGGTTGAATCCCTTCGTCAAGCGTTTTCAGGCTTCAGCCACAGATTCGCCACCGGTGAGGCGCTCTCGATGTTGCTCATGGGAACAAAAATCGTGATCGAACGGTACGGATCGCTCTATAAATGCTTTCTTTGCGGCTTTAACCGGCGTCACGAGACTGTTTTACCGGCTTTGGTCTTTTTTGCGCAACAAATTAAAGCCGGCGGGATTTGCCGGCCGGGTCATCTGCTCCCATGCCCCGAAAAAGGTAGCGCTTGTAAACGACTGAATCTTTTCCTGCGCTGGATGGTTCGAAATGATGAAGTGGATCCGGGTGGATGGGCGGATGTGCCCGGGTCGAAACTGATTATTCCGCTGGATACCCATATGCACCGAATCGGTATCCGACTGGGGCTGACTTCCCGGAATCAGGCAGACATGTGTACGGCTCTGGAGATAACGGCAAGCTTCAGAAAAATCGTGCCGGACGATCCTGTACGGTATGATTTTTCATTAACCCGACTGGGAATCCGAAAGGATGCAGACCTGGAGACATTCTTATCCGGGCCATCATCAAATCGCAGCAGCTGACGGCGGCGATTTATCTTTTTGCTGAATTTTAATTTTTCATATATGAAGCAACTAAAACAGGCCTTTTTATCAAAAACCGGATGATCGAAAAATAAAGAGGCCACAGCAGGTAAAAGGTTATTATCCCGGACATACTTCAAAGGAGATCATATGACAAAGTTGGAGATTGAACGGACCCCTTCGGCTTATTTCTACCCGCTTCTTATCAAGAATCTTCTTCGACCCCCTCTGATCTACTCGCCTCATCAGGAGATCATCTACAGGAATAGAATGAGATATGATTACCTGACCTTTGAAAAGCGCGTGGCCCGACTTGCGAATTCTCTGAAAAAACTGGATGTAAGAAAAGGCGATACGGTTGCCGTGATGGATTGGGACAGTCATCGGTTCCTTGAATGCTTTTTTGCCATTCCCATGACGGGTGCTGTTTTGCACACCATAAATGTTAGATTTTCCCCGGAAGAAATCATTTACACGATTAATCATGCGGAAGACGATGTAATCATCGTTAATGCTGATTTCCTTCCAAAGCTGGAAGCCGTGAAGAATCAGTTCACGACAGTAAAGAAAATCATACTGATTAATGAAACCGGTGCTTTACCCGAAACCTCATTAAAAATGGACGGGGAATACGAAGATCTTCTCGCTGAAAGTCAGATCGAATACGATTTCCCGGATTTCAACGAAAATACCATCGCAACGATTTTCTATACCGCCGGTACTACCGGCTGGCCCAAGGGAGTTTATTTCAGCCATCGACAAATCGTCCTGCACACCTATGGGCTTATGTCCGGCCTTTGTGCCTATAAGTCACAAGTCTCACTTGATTCCGGGGATGTTTACATGCCGCTTACCCCGATGTTCAGAATTCACTCCTGGGGTCTTCCTTACCTCTGTACTTTGCTGGGAACAAAACAGGTTTATCCCGGGCATGCCGAACCGGAAACGATTTTGAAACTCATTGAAAAGGAGGGAGTAACGTTTTCTCATTGTGTTTCGACCGTCATGCATATGCTGATGCAATGCCCTGTTGTAAAGGATATGGATCTTTCCCGCCTGAAGATAATGATCGCCGGTTCATCCCTTCCCAAAGATCTCTGTAAAGAAGCAATGGATCTCGGAATTAATCTGTTTTCGTCCTACGGAATGTCGGAAACCTGTCCTTTGCTTACCGTTGCCAATTTGAAACCCCATATGCTGGATTGGGATCTCGATAAACAGGTTGAAATTCGAAGCTGCGCCGGGCTTCCGGTGCCGCTCGTTCAACTGGAAGTGATCGATTGGGAGGGGATGCCGGTTCCTCACGATGGAAAGAGCACTGGAGAAATCGTCGCCAGAACACCTTGGCTTACACAGGGATATATAAAGGACCCTGAAGGAAGTGAGATGCTGTGGAAAAATGGCTGGCTTCACACCGGTGACATCGGCAATATCGATCCGGAAGGCTATTTACAAGTTACGGATCGACTGAAAGACATCATTAAAACAGGCGGAGAATGGATCTCCGTCCTCAAGCTGGAGGAAATTATTATACGGCACGAAGCTGTGATGGATGCCGCCGTGGTGGGAGTTCCGGATAAAAAGTGGGGTGAAAGGCCTCTTGTTCTCCTGGTACTTAAAGATGAGTACAAGGGGAAGGTGGAAGAAAAAGATTTTAAGGACTTTTATAAAAAGTTCGCGGATGCAGGTATTTTACCCAGGTATGGAATACCGGACAGGGTCGTGATTGTCGATCACATTGCGAAGTCTCGTGTGGGCAAAATCGACAAGAAGATTATTCGCGAGCAGTTTGACTGATTTTGCTACCGGAAAGATTTTACGCCGGATTTGGGTTGTTTGGTAAAACGATTTAAGCCATATGTCCGCCTTGTCACGGCGGGGATCCAAAATTCATGGGTTGCAGCGGGAAGCTCGATTCAGCCGCATCAGATGCTTCGCTCCGGGAAAATTTGTCTTGCCAATTTTTTGATTGAGGCATAACAATTAATCCGATGCATACACCGGCCAAGGTTTATGATCGATCATACAAAGGCGGGAGCTGAATCCGAACCGTATTACACCCGTTTTATCCCTATTCATTTAATAAACAACAGCTGAATCCTTTCTTCGAACAAGCCATTAATTTTGCCAAGGGAGAAAAAAATGTATTGGGAAAAGGAAATTGAAACGATACCCCATGACAAACTGAAAGCACTTCAGCTTGAGAGACTGAAGAAAACGGTAAGAAGCGCATCGACGTCCGACTTCTACGGTAAACTGTTCAAAAACATCGGATTCAAGCCGGACGGAATAAGTTCCCTCAAAGACATAGAAAATATCCCATTCACCACCTGTGATGATCTGAGAGACTGCTGGCCTTACGGACTGATTGCCGTTTCGAGGGACGAACTGATCCGGATGCATTTTTCCTCTGAAACCACGGAAAGAGCCCTTGTTATATTTCACACTGCCGCCGACGTCAATGCATGGACAAACCTGATGGCGCGTTCCATGTATATGACCGGTATGAGGAAAAGCGATGTTTTTCAGAATATGATGACTTATGGTCTTTTTACCGGAGGGCTCGGCTTTCATTACGGCGCGGAAAGGTTAGGTGCCCTGGTGATCCCGGCCGGTTCCGAAAACAGCCGGAGACAGATTCAATTGATGAAAAATTTCGGAACAACCGTCCTTCATATCAGTCCGAGTCACGCGCTTCATCTTTCCGGGGTTTTTAAGGAAGTTGACATGGATCCCCGGAAAGATACGGAGCTTAAAACGGCATTTCTCGGTTCCGAGCCTCACTCGGAGGAAACCCGAAAGCAGATCGAAGAAATTTTGGGTATCAAGGCTTTCAATTCCTATGGTCTTTCAGAGATGAACGGTCCCGGTGTTTCTTTTGAATGTCAATTTCAGCAAGGAATGCATATCTGGGAAGATAACTACCTGGTGGAAGTGATCGACCC
>Ga0116141_10000755_pt1 | contig 26571 bp, 20 predicted proteins | sample AD_UKC097_MetaG_FD_89744 | JGI IMG/M metagenome (GOLD analysis project Ga0116141, IMG submission 89744) | Active sludge microbial communities of municipal wastewater-treating anaerobic digesters from USA - AD_UKC097_MetaG | ecosystem: Engineered > Bioreactor > Anaerobic > Digestate | place: USA...
AACCCGGCGCCGCCGCACCTTTGCCATCATTTCCCACCCCGACGCCGGCAAGACCACGCTGACCGAGAAGCTGCTGCTGTTCTCGGGGGCGATCCAGATCGCCGGCAGCGTGAAGGCGCGCAAGGCCAGCCGCCATGCCACCAGCGACTGGATGGAAATCGAGAAGCAGCGCGGCATCTCGGTGGCCTCCAGCGTGATGCAGATGGCCTATCGCGACCATGTGGTCAACCTGCTCGACACCCCCGGCCACAAGGACTTTTCCGAAGACACCTATCGCGTTCTCACCGCCGTGGACTCGGCGCTGATGGTGATCGACGCCGCCAACGGCGTCGAGGCGCAGACGCGCCGGCTGATCGAGGTCTGCCGCCAGCGCGACACGCCCATCATCACCTTCGTCAACAAGATGGACCGCGAGGTGCGCGACCCGCTGGACATCCTGGACGAGGTGGAGCGCGAGCTCGGCATGCCCTGCGTGCCCATGACCTGGCCGGTGGGCCAGGGCAAGACGTTCGGCGGCATCATCAACCTGCGCACCCAGGCCATGACGGTGTTCGAGTCCGGCAGTGAACGCCGCCCCCAGGACTTCGAAACGATGCCGCTGACCGACCCGGACGCCCTGCAGGCACGTTTCGGCCACGACTGGGAAACCGCCTTGGAGAGCATGGAACTGGCCACCGGCGCCTCGCCCGCCTTCGACCGCGAGGCCTTCCTGGCCGGCAAACAGACGCCGGTGTTCTTCGGCTCCGGCGTGAACAATTTCGGCGTGATGGAAGTGCTCGACGCGCTGGTGGACCTGGCGCCCTCGCCCGGACCGCGCAAGAGTTCGCTGGTCGTCAACAAGCAGCCGGTGGAAAAGACCGTGTTGGCCGACGACGAGGGCTTTTCAGGCGTGGTGTTCAAGGTGCAGGCCAACATGGACGCCAACCACCGCGACCGCATCGCCTTCGTGCGCGTGGCCTCGGGCAAATACACGCCCGGCATGAAGCTCAAGGTTCAACGGTCCGCGAAGGAGCTGCGCCCGACGAGTGTGGTGACCTTCATGAGCCAGCGCCGTGAGGCCGTGGACGAAGCCTATGCGGGCGACATCATCGGCTTTACCACCCATGGCGGGGTGCAGCTCGGCGACACCATCACCGACGGCGCGAACCTGCAATTCACCGGCCTGCCGTTCTTCGCGCCCGAGCTGTTCATGACGGTGATCCTGAAGAACCCGTTGCGCACCAAGCAGCTGCAGACCGGGCTGGAGCAGCTCGGCGAGGAAGGCGCGATCCAGGTCTTCAAGCCCGAGGTCGGCGGCCCGATGCTGCTGGGCGCCGTCGGCCAGCTGCAATTCGAGGTGGTGCAACACCGCCTGAAAACCGAGTACGACTGCGACGTTCGGCTGGAAGGCTGCCAATACACCGGCGCGCGCTGGATCACCGCCGACACACCGGCCGAGCTGCGCGAATTCACCAATGCCTACCCGCAACGCCTGGCGCTGGACGCTGCCGGCACCCTGGCCTACCTGCGCACCAGCCCCTACGACGTACGGCTGGCGCAGGAGCGCTTCCCGAAGATCCATTTCCACCCGCTGCGCGAGCATGCGGGGCTGGCGCTGGGCAGCGCGGGCTGAGGCACCCATGCGCCCTTTGAGCGACCTTCCCCGCGCCGTGGCCACGGGTGCGCACACGGTTTTCAGCGACATCGACGACACGCTGACGACCGGTGGCCGCCTCACGCCGCCCGCCTACGCAGCGATGGATGCCCTGCAGCGTGCCGGCCTGCGCGTCATCCTCATCACGGGACGACCAGCCGGATGGTGCGACCACATCGGGCGCATGTGGCCCGTTGATGGCGTGATCGGCGAAAACGGTGCCTTCTACTGCTGGCATGACGCGGCCGCGCACAAGCTCCAATGCCGGCACTTGCTGAACGCCACCGAACGCAGCGCCCACGCCGCCCGCCTGGCCCGGGTGCGTGACACGATCCTGCGCGAGGTGCCTGGAAGCGCCGTCGCGTCGGACCAGTTCTGCCGCCTGTACGACCTGGCGATCGACTTCTGCGAAGACGTGCCAGCCCTGCCGCCCGATGCCATCGACCGCATCGTGACGATCATGGAAGCCGCCGGCATGACGGCCAAAGTGAGCTCCATCCATGTCAACGGCTGGTTCGGCAGCTATGACAAGCTCAGCATGGCGCATCTGATGATGCGTGAACGTTACGGGCTGGAGCTGGCCGACGAACGCGAGCGCTGCCTGTTCGTCGGGGATTCACCCAACGACGCCCCCATGTTCGCGTACCTGCCGCACGCCGTGGGCGTGGCCAATGTGCGGGATTTCGCCGACCGCATGAGCGCGCTGCCCGCGTATGTGACCCCGTCACGAGGTGGCGCCGGATTTGCCGAACTCGCCCAAGTCCTGCTGGCCGCGCGGGGCGCCTGATCCGCGGGTTGGTACAGCCGCCACGCAGGGCGCCGGCGGGTTCGTCCCGGATCATTGCGGCTTGGCTTGGTCCAACTTCTCAACGAGCGCCTTCTTCCTCACCGAGATGCTCCACCAAGATTCGGGTAAGAACCAAGATGCCAGTAAAGCCCGGATGATCCGAAATATCGACGCGAATAATCGTGCGTCAGAGGGCAATCCTCGACGAATCTGATCGCAAAATTCAATCATGGAATCAAAGCAGGACCGCATCCGTCTGCCGGACGCCGCCCGCGCCGCGCTGCGCCGCCTGCCCTCGGCCCTGGAAGCGCTGCGTGCGACCCTGAAGGTTTATGCGCTCAGGCCGGACAGCCCCGAGTCGATGGCGACGGTGCTCGAACACCAGGCCCGCCGCATACCCGGCCACGACTGCGTGGTGTTTGAAGGCCAGCGCTGGAACTACCGCGACTTCAACGCCTGGGCCAACCGCATCGCGCACGTGCTGCGCGCCGAGGGCGTGCACCGCGGCGACACGGTGGGCCTGTTGTTCCACAACGGCCCGGCGCTGCTGGCCTGTGTGGCGGCGGTGGCCAAGCTCGGGGCCGTCGCCGGCCTGCTCAACCCGCACCAGCGCGGCGAGGTGCTGGCCCACAGCCTGGACCTCATCCAACCGCGGCGCATCGTGGTCGGTGATGCGTGCCTGGCCGCACTGGCCAGCGCCTGCGAACCACCGAAGGACGCGCCCTGGCTGTGGGGCGGCGACGGGCCGACGCCCACGGGACTGTTCAGCCTGCCCGCGGCCTGCGCACAGGCCGGCACCGGCAACCCGGCGTTGACAGCCCCGGTACGCGCGGGCGATGCGTTCTGCTTTGTCTTCACCTCGGGCACCACCGGCTTGCCCAAGGCTTCGGTGATGACACACCTGCGCTGGCTGCGCAGCGGCTACGGCATGGGGCAGGCGGCGATGGGTCTGCGCGCCGACGACGTCTTCTACTGTCCGCTGCCGTTTCACCACAACAACGCGCTCACGGTGTGCTGGAGTGCGGTTCTCACCACCGGTGCCACGCTCGCCATGGCGCGCCAGTTCAGCGCGTCCGGCTTCTGGCGCGACATCCGCGCCAGTGGCGCCACGGCCTTTGTCTACATCGGTGAGCTGTGCCGCTACCTGCTGAACCAGCCCCCGGATCCGCGCGATCGGGATCACCGCGTGCGCGTGGTGATCGGCAACGGCCTTCGCCCCGAGATCTGGGACGCGTTCCAGCAGCGCTTCGGCATTCACGACATCTGCGAGTTCTACGGCTCCAGCGAAGGCAACCTGGTGTTCATCAACGCCTTCGGCTTGCCGCGCACCGCCGGATTCACGCCCCTGCCTTACGCCATCGTCGCCTTCGATGCCGAACGCGAGCAGCCGCTGCGGGATGCGCGCGGCTTCATGCGCCGGGTCGAGCCCTGCGAGGCGGGCCTGCTGATCACCGAGGTCAACGCCCTGCACCCGTTCGATGGCTACACCGACGCCGGCTCCACCGACGCCAAGCTGCTGCACGACGTGTTCCGCCGGGGCGACCGCTGGATCAACAGCGGTGACCTGGTGCGCGACCAGGGTTTTCGGCACATCGCTTTCGTCGACCGCGTGGGTGACACCTTTCGCTGGAAAGGCGAAAACGTCGCCACCACCGAGGTGGAGCGTGTCCTGGGCGCCATCGACGGGGTCGCGCAGGCCAGCGTGTACGGCGTCACCGTGCCGCACGCCGAGGGCCGCGCGGGCATGGCCGCGATCCGGATGCGGCCGGGCCAGGCCTTCGACGGCCGTGCGCTGGCGAGGCAACTCTGCCGCGCGCTGCCGGCCTACGCGGTGCCGCTGTTCCTGCGCACCGTCCAGGCGCAGGACACCACCACCACCTTCAAGCTGCGCAAGGTCGAACTCAAACGCCAGGGCTTCGACCCCGCGGCCAGCGCCGAGCCGGTGTATGTGCTTCGCGACCGCGAGCGCGGTTTCGAGGCCCTGACGCCCGCCCTGTTCCGCCGCATCCAGGCCGGCGCGCTGAGGCTGTGAGCCGGCACCCTTCGGCGCCGATACCATCCCCTCTCGTCCAGTCGTTCAGGAGCTTCCATGGTCACCACCCGCAAATCCCCGAGGGCCGTCCCGGCTTCCCAGCGTGCAGGCGACGCCCCGGCACCGAAGCAGGCGTCACGCAAGCCGGCGGCGCAGGCCGCGAACGAGCGCGCGCCCGCCCGGCGGGCCCGGCCCACGGTGGCCCAAGCGGTGAAGACGGTGAAACAGGTCACCCGCCTGATCCAGGACAGCCCGGTGGGGAAGGCCGGGGTGGCAGCGCGGGCGGCGGTGCGCTCGGGCAAGGCCAGCCGGCTGCGGCAGGTGGTGCGCGACAAGGTGGTGGTGGTCACCGGCGCCAGTTCGGGCATCGGGGCCGATTGCGCCTTCAAACTGGCCGCCGCCGGCGCCACCGTGATCCTGGCCGCGCGCACCCCGCAGAAGCTGGCCGAGACGGTGGACGCAATCACCCAGCAGGGCGGCCAGGCTTTTGCCTACGCCTGCGACATTTCGGACCTGCAGGACTGCGACCGTTTCTGCAAGACCGTGCTCGCGAACCACGGCCACGTGGACATCCTGATCAACAACGCCGGCCGTTCGATCCGCCGTTCGGTCAAGCATTCGTTCGACCGTTTTCATGACTTCGAACGCACGATGCAGCTCAACTTCTTCGGCGCGCTGCGGCTGATCTTCGGGTTCGCGCCGACCATGCTCGCGCGCCGGCAGGGCCACATCATCAACATCTCGTCCATCGGCGTGCTGGCCAGCCCGCCACGGTTTTCGGCCTACGTGGCCTCCAAGGCGGCGCTTGACGCGTTTGCCTGGTGCGCCGCGCCCGAGTTCGCTGACAGCAACGTGCGCTTCACCACCATCAACATGCCGCTGGTGCGCACCCCCATGATCGCGCCGACCAAGCTGTACGACGCCTTCCCTGCGCTGACACCCGACGAGGCGGCCGAGCTGGTGATGAAGGCGGTGATCGAGCAACCCAAGCGCGTGGCCACCGGCCTCGGGTTGCTCGGCGCGGTGGCCCAGGCGGTGACGCCGGGCATCAGCGAGTTCGTGCTGAACCAGGCGTTCCGCCTGTTCCCGGACTCGCTGGCGGCGCAGGGCGTGACCGACGCCGAGGCCGACGCGCAGGCCGCCATCGGCGATCCGGTGGAACTGGCGCGCAAGCTGTTCTCGCAGGTGTTCAGCGGCGTCCACTGGTAGAGCGGCAGGCGGACATCGGCGCTTTACATCGCTTTGTGACGATGCCGCGATGACCACCTTTGCCCTGTCGCACCGCGGCGCGCGCTGGAGCGCCCACGCGGCGCTCGGTCTGGTGCTGGCCCTGGCCGCGTTTGTGCGCCTGTGGAAGCTCGACCAGAACGGCTTCGGCCGGCAGTACTACGCCGGCGGCGTGCGCAGCATGATGGACAGCGCGCACGCGTTCTTCTACAACGCCGCCGATCCGGCCGGCTTCGTGTCGATCGACAAGCCGCCGGTGGCGCTGTGGCTGCAGGTGCTCAGCGCCAAATTGCTGGGGTTCAGCGCGTTCAGCGTGCTGGCCACGCAGGTGGTGCTGGGCGTGCTCTCGGTGGGGCTGCTGCACCGGCTGGTGGCGCGGCATTTCGGGCGGGGCGCGGCGCTGGTGGCCGCGCTGGGCCTGGCCGTCATGCCGATCAGCGTCGCGGTGGACCGCTCCAACAACACCGAAAGCGCCCTGACCCTGGTGCTGCTGCTGGCCGCGTGGGCGCTGTTGCACGCCACCGAGCGCGCCAGCTGGCGCGCGCTGCTGCTGGCGATGGCGTTGGTCGGCGTGGGCTTCAACGTCAAGATGGCGGCGGCGCTGGTTCTTGCGCCCACGCTGGGGCTGGTCTATTTCATGGGCGCGGGCGGGCTTTCGGTCCGGCAACGCCTGATCCACCTGGCCGGGGGCGCCGCGGTGCTGGTGGCGGTGGCGCTGTCGTGGACGGTGGCGTTCGACCTCACGCCGCCCGGCGCGCGGCCCTGGGCCGGCAGCACGCAGACCAATTCGATGGCGGAGCTGACGCTGATGCACAACGGACTGAACCGCTTCACCCGGTCGTCGCCGCCGCCGAAGCCCCGACACCAAAGCACGCCCTACGACGGCCTGATCACCGCGGCCGACCTCGGCTTGCCCGAACATGCCGCCGACGATCGGGCCGATGATGCGGCGCCGTTGTGGGACCAGTCCGCCCCCGGGCTGCTGCGATTGCTGTCGCCGTTTCACGCCGCGCAGGTGAACCCCTGGTTCCCGCTGGTACTGGCCGCCATGTTGCTGGGCGCGCCCCGCTGGCGGCGCGGCGCCGGTGTGCTGACGCCAGCGCAATCGGGCCTGCTGTTGTGGGGCGGCTGGGCGCTGAGCTACGCCTTGGTCTTCGGCCTGGCCAGCGGGGTGTTCCACACCTACTACCTGGGCGTCATGGCGCCGCCGCTGGCCGCGTTGTCCGGTATCGGCTGGGCCGCGCTGTGGCGGCGCGACCGCGCGGGTTGGTGGCGTTTTGCGCTGCCGGCCGCACTGGTGCTGCTGGCGCTGTGGCAGTTCTACATCGAGCGCGATGCCCTGGCCACGTCCGGCGCGTCCTGGCACCACCGCCTCTTTGTGGGGGCGATGGGCGTGCTGCTGCTCGCGGCGCTCGGCCTGGCCGGCCTGCCCGAGCGCTGGCGTGCCGGCCGGGCCGGATGGGCGCTGGCAGGCGCGGCGCTGGCGGCCAGCCTGGTGGTGCCGGTCCTGTGGGCAATGAGCGTGGTGCTGGTGCGCCCCAACGTCGCCGCGCCGTACGCCGACGTCGGCGCCTTGCTCAAGCCCCGGCCCGTCGATCCCGAGGCGGTGGTTCGCGCCCGTGCCGCCCGCGAGAACCTGCGCCGCCTGGTCGGTTTCCTGCGGGCCAATCGCGGCACCGAACGTTTTCTGGTGGCCGTTCCGAGCGCCACGCTGGCTTCGCCTCTCATTGCGCGCGCGGGCGAGTCGGTCATGACGCTGGGCGGCTACCTGGGCCGGGACCCGATCCTGACGCCCGACGACCTGGAACGGCGGGTGGCCGCGGGCGAGGTGCGTTTTGTGGTGCTGGGCGGGCCTTCGCTGGTGCCGCTGGAGACCACCGCGCCCGAGCAGGCGCTGGCCCGGTGGGTCCGTGGCCACGGTGTGCCGGTACCGCCGGAACTCTGGAGCCGCGGGGCCCCATTGCCCCCGCGCGGCGCGGGCCGGCTACCGGCGCAGCTCTACGACCTGCGGCCCCCACCAAATGCGTCGGCCTATCGCCGGCCGATGCGCAGCAGCCCGGGCAGCACGGCGGCGCCCGACGCGAGCGATGGCGCCGACGACCCGCCCTGATGCCAGCCGGTCGCGCGCGAATGCCCCGGCACCGGTATCCGCCAGCCCGGGTGGCCTGCAACGGCTCCGACACGGGCTTTTTGCCCGATTTTCATGGAAATATTGGCAGCAAGCCAGCGCCGGAAGGCCACCAGCAGCTATCAAATCAGGAGTTGTCTGGGCGCGTCCCGCAGGTGGCAGGGCCGCGCGCCATCCGCCGATAAGATGACCGGGCCGGTGGCGTGAGCCGGCGGATACCGAACCGGAGCACCTTTTGACCGAATTCCTCGTGGGCACCGTGGCCGTGCTGGCCGCGCTGGCCCTGTTCCAGATCCTTTTTCTGCGCGGTCCCGACCTGCGTCGCTTCGACCGCGCCGCCGGCGAACGTTTCGGCGCGGGCCGTCCGCCCAGCGCGGGCCACCAGGCGGTGGTGCATTCGCTGGGCGGGATTTCAACCGCCCTGCGGCAGATGCCGCGCCAGGCCCATCTGGCCTGGCTGCGCCGGTACATGGACACCGCCTTCCCGGTGGACGACCCTGCACTGCGCATCCTGCCCGTCGATGCCGGCGGCGTGAAGGCCGAATGGGTGCTGGCGCCCGGCGTCGACCCGCGCCGGCGCCTGCTCTACATCCACGGCGGCGCCTGGATCATGGGCAGCCCGCTGAGCCACCGCCGACTGACCGCCAGGTTCTCCGAGGTCGCCAACGCCGCCGTGCTGGCCATCGACTACCGCCTGATGCCCGAACACCCGCGTCAGGCCGGCATCGATGACTGCCGTAGCGCCTGGCGCTGGATGCAGGACCACGGCCCCGACGGCGCCGCGCCTGCCAGCGCCACCTATGTGGCCGGCGATTCGGCTGGCGGCAACCTCGCGCTGTCGCTGATCGCCTGGGTGCGTGACCAGGGCCTGCGCGCGCCCGATGCGGCGGTGGCGCTGTCGCCGGCCACCGACGGCACGCTCGGCAGTCCGAGCCTGAAGGACAACATTCCGACCGACCCGATGCTGGGGCCGCTGTTCAGGGCGCTGGCCCGCGTGCCGCGCTCGGTGCTGCTGTGGGCGGCGTGGTCACGCCACCGCATCCGCCCCTGTGATCCGGTGGTGTCGCCGGTGTTCGGCAACCTGGCCGGTCTGCCGCCGGTGCTGGTGCAGGTCAGCGAGGCCGAGATGCTGTTCGACGACGCCCGCCGTTATGTCAACAAGGCTGCCGCCGCCGGTTCGCCCGTGGTGCTGCAGAGCTGGAGCCACATGGTGCACGTGTGGCAATTGTTCCACCCCGAACTGCCGGAGGGGCAGGAGGCGTTCGAGGCCATCCGCGCGTTTCTGCAGGCACGCGCCTGAGCCGGAATGGCTGATCCGCAGCGGGCCTGTCAGGTCCGGGCAATGCTGCCGCCTATGATGAGGTCGAAGGGCGCCGATCCACGGCGTTCAAACAGGGATTTTTTGTCATGACGCAACCGACCACGCTAACCCGCATCCCCGCCACGCTCATCCCCGGTGACGGGATCGGCGAAGAGATCATGGACGCCACGCTGGCGGCGCTGGACGCACTGGGCGCGCCGTTCGACTGGGACCGCCAGATCGCCGGCCTCGGCGGCGTCAAGGCCTCGGGCGATCCGCTGCCGCAGGCCACGCTGGACAGCATCCGCCGCACCCGCCTGGCGCTGAAGGGGCCGCTGGAAACGCCCTCGGGCGGCGGCTACCGGTCGTCCAACGTGCGCCTGCGCGAGGAGTTCCAGCTCTACGCCAACCTGCGCCCGGCCCGCACCATCGTGCCCGGCGGACGCTTCGACAAGATCGACCTGGTGGTCGTGCGCGAAAACCTCGAAGGCCTCTACATCGGCCACGAGCACTACGTGAAGATCGACAACGACCCGCACGCCGTCGCCATGGCCACCGGCATCAACACCCGCGCGGGTAGCCGCCGGCTGCTGGAGTTCGCGTTCGACCACGCCGTGCTGACCGGGCGCAAGAAGGTCACGCTGGTGCACAAGGCCAACATCATGAAGGCGCTGACCGGCATCTTTCTGGAGACGGGGCTGGCCTTGTACGAAGAAAAGTACAAGGGCAAGTTTCAGCTGGACACGGTGATCATCGACGCCTGCGCGATGAAGCTGGTGCTCAACCCCTGGCAGTTCGACATGCTGGTCACCACCAACCTGTTCGGCGACATCCTGTCCGACCTGGTGGCCGGGCTGGTGGGCGGCCTGGGCATGGCACCGGGCGCCAACATCGGCGCCGACGCGGCGATCTTCGAGGCGGTCCATGGCTCGGCGCCGGACATCGCGGGCAAGGGCATCGCCAACCCGATCGCGCTGATGCTCGCCGCGGCCATGATGCTGGACCACTGCCGCCTCACCGAGATGGCGACGCGCCTGCGCAACGCGATCGACCAGACGCTCAACATCGACAAGGTGCGCACCGGCGACCTGGGCGGCAGCGCGGGCACCGCGCAGTTCACGCAGGCGCTGGTGAGCCGCATCCGCAACGGGTGAAACGGATTCGCCTTCAAACGCATGGCTGCGTTGCTTCGCCTCGCCGTGCAGCAGCACTGTCTTCGGCTTTGCGCCTTGTCCTGCGCTTGAACGCAAACCCGTATGCGGTGGCGCGGCTTCAGAACAGCGTCGTGATCTGAACCGAATCGCGGTCGCGCTGGGTGTGCACCCGGGGGCCGCCGTTGCGCGCCAGGCGCAGCATGCGGTCGTTGCCCGGCAGGATCTCGGCCACGAAACCGCGCAGGCCGCGGCGCCGTGCATGGTTGGTCATGGCGTTCTGCAGCGCGGCGCCCAGGCCGCAGCCCTGCCAGTCGGGGTGCACCATGAAGGCGGTCTCGCCCAGGTTGGTGGTGGGGTTCACGAAGTAGCACGATTGCCCGACGATCTGCGCCTCCTCGCGGCTGCCGGCGGTGGCCACGAAAGCCACCTCGTTCTCGTAGTTCAGGTTGCACAGCCGCTGCACCTCCACGTCGGACAGACCCCGCACGCTGCGGAAAAAGCGCGTGAACACGTCGGCTTCGCTGAGGTGGTGGAACAGCTCGCGGATGCCCTGCGCGTCGGCCGACTGCGCGGGCCGGATCATCACGGTCCGACCGTCCTTGAGCGTGACGGTGAGCTCCTCCTCGACCGGATAGGCGCGCAGGTTCTGCAGCGTCTGTTGCGGCGTCAGGTAGCCCAGCGCCTGGGCCTGCGCGAACAGCTCGGGCCGGAATTTCGGGTGGGCCAACTCGATCAGCGCGGTGGCGCGCTGGCGGATCGATTTGCCGAACAGGTAGGCCATGCCGTACTCGGTGATGACGTAGTGCACGTCGGTGCGCGCGATGGTGGCGCTCTCGCCGGGCACCAGCGTGGCGCGGATGCGCGAGACCTCGCCATCGTCGGTGGTGGAGGTCATGCAAAGGATGGGCTTGCCGCCGGGCGAGCGTGATGCGCCGCGCAGAAATTCCTCCTGCGCGCCCAGGCCGCCGTAGAACGCGCCGGAGAACTGGTCCAGGCAGGCCTGGCCGGTCAGGTCGATGGCGTAGGCCTGGCCGATCGACACCATCTTGTGCTGCGCGGCGATCGTGGCCGGATGGCACAGCACATCGATCGGCTGGAACACGAACAGCGGGTTGCGGTCGATGCGGTCGTAGAGCTCGCGCGAACCCAGCGCCATGCTGGTGACGATCTTGAACGGCTGGCTGGTCTTGCGCGCGCCGCTCAGGCAGCCCTGCTCCAGCAGCGGCAGGATCGCGTCGGAGATCACATCGGAGTGGATGCCCAGGTCCTTGCGGTCGGTCACGTATTGCAGCGCCTCGTGCGCCAGGCGGCTCAGCCCCACCTGCAGGGTGGAGCCGTCTTCGATGATGCCGGCGATGTAGCGGGCGATGCGCTGCACGGTCTCTTCGGGGGCGGGTTCGCGGGCCAGTTCGGTCACGGGCACGTCCACCGGCACCAGGTGGTGGATGCGGCTCACGTGCAAGGTGGAGTCGCCCATGCTGCGCGGCATGGCCGGGTTCACCTCGGCGATCACCAGCCGCGCGCGCGCCACCGCTGCGGGGATCATGTCCACCGAGACGCCGAGGCTCACGTAGCCGAATTCGTCGGGCAGCGACACCTGGATCAGCGCCACGTCCACCCGGATGCGACCGCGCTCGATCATCTCGGGTACCCGCGCCGCCGAGATCGGCACGTACTCGACCAGCCCCTGCTTCACCGCGCCGAGCATGTCGGTGCCGACGAAGAAGACGCGGTGCTTGAAGCGCCGCGTGATCTGGCCCTCGTTGTCCTTGTCGAACGCGTTGACGGTGAAGAAATGCAGCATCTCCAGGTCGGCGGGGACGACGCTCAGCCGGTCCAGCGCCTGCAGCAGCGTGTGCGGCGCGGCGCAGGCGGTACCGATGAACACATGGTCGCCATTGCGGATGTCGGCCAGCGCGACCTCGGCTTTGCTCACCTGGGCGGCAAACGGTTCCAGCGGCTTGAATTTCTTCGGGGGGCGGCGTCGGGAGAACATGCGGCGGTCGGCCCCGGGCGGGGCAGGGAAGGAAAGCCGCATCATCGGCCACCGGTGCGCGGCACGCAAGCAAAGCCCCACGCGGCAGGCGGCGGCCCGGTCTGCCAAGTGACGGGCGTGGGGGCGACCGCCGCAGCGCCGGGCCGCCCCAAGCCAGGCGAGCCCCCTCGGGGCTGAGGGCTGCGGCTCCGAGCCTGCCTGCGCAGGCTTGGACAGCCCGAAGAAGCGGCAACTCCGACGGCGCTGCGGCCTGCAAGGCCAGCGACGTACACGAAGTGACGAGCGTGGGGGCTTGTTTGCCTCAGGCCGCCCGTTTCAGGCGCGCCGGCGGTTCGTTGGTGACGGGGGCCGTGCGGCCGCGCTGCTTCTTGAGCCGGATGATGCAGTCTTCGAGCGTCTGCCCGATGATGGTCTGGTCGCGGATGATTGCGATCTTGGGCCAGGTGGCGCGCTCGCCGGCGCGCACCCACTCGCGGAATTCCTGCAGCGACAGGTCGCCGAGCACGCGCTGGTAGTCGCGCAGCCGCACCGGCGGGTGGATGGTGACGTCGCCGTAGTACTGCTGCTCGACCACCGCGATCGCGCCTTCGAACAGGTTCTTGACGATGCCGCGGTCGATGCCGTAGGAGGCCAGCTGCATCAGCTGCTTGCTGCGGTGCTTGACCTCGCCCTTGACCAGGTCGGTCAGGAACAGCCGCCAGCCCTCCTTCCGGGTCTGGTCGGAGATGAAGGGCAGCACGTGCGGATTGGTCTGGCTGACGATGTGGTGGTTGACGTTGTAGAGCTCGGCCAGGCGCTGGGCGGGCAGGTCGCTCTCGATGGCGCCATCGACCCAGCGGATCGAGGCCATGTAGGGCTTCTCGTGGCCGAAGCGGTCCTTGGTCATCAGCTTGACCGGCGGGAACAGGCCCGGCACCGAGCACGAGGCCATCACCGCGCTCCACACCAGCAGGTGCGGTGTCGTAAGGTAGTTCAGCAGCCGCGAGTGCTGGTTCTTGTCCACCGGCGACACGGTGATGTTGATGATGCGCCGGGTCTTCTTGAACGCTTCCTCGAAGGTGTACTCGCCGATGGTGGCGCGCAGAAAGCGCTCGAGCTCGCGGATGTCCATGATCGACTTCTGGCGCAGCATCTCGCGCAGGCCCAGGCGCTGCCACACGTGCAGGTCCAGGGTGTCGCCGCGAAACAGCGCGTCGAGCTCGCTGTCCTTGTGCGTGCCCAGCATGGCGGCCACCACCGAGCCCGCGCTGGAGCCCGAGATCACGCGCGGCAGCAGGTTCTGCTCGCGCAGCGCCTTGATGACGCCGAAATGGAACATGCCCAGGTTGGCGCCGCCGCTGAGCATCAGCGCCGAGCGGCCGAAGCTCTGGCCGGTGTGGCGGAAGAACAGCAGCTTCTGGGCGTAGGGCAGCTCGGGGATGTCATGGTCGCACAGGTGGTTCAGCAGCGACGTGACCTCGGAGATGTAGTCGTCGATCAGCAGCTTGGTGCCGACGTGCGAATGCTTGTACAGCTCGGGGTTGGCCAGGTTGCCGAGGTTTCGGTGCAGGCCTTCGCGCAGGCTGAAGATCAGTTGCGGCCAGTCGCCGGCCTTGCGCCAGGCGCGCAGATTCAGCAGCCGTTGCTGGATCAGCTTGTGCTGGTAATGGCTCGACACGGGGTTGTTCTTCTAGTCGTCCAGCCCTTCCAGCGTGTCCAGCACCATGGATTGCGCGCGCCAGGTGCCGTAGTCGGTGGCCTGTTCCACCAGCTTGCGTTGCGCGGCGGTCTTTCGGGATTTCATGGGTTTCCTGCCTGTTCTGGTTGCTGCGCCTGTCTCGGTGCGCGCGGCGGTCGTGCCGCCATTCTCCACCTGCCGGGCGGGGGGTGGCTGTCGCGCAAAGAACTGCGGCGGGCCCCCCAGGCGTTTCGAGGGGTCTTTTTGCGGTGTTTTCGGGGTATTTTTTGCCTCTTTCCAGCGCCCACCGGCCATGGGCAGCTATGAATTTGATACCGATTCGCCGGCCATCGCGGGCAGGTAGACCGCGCAGAACTCGGCGGGCATGCGCCGCGCGCGGCCACTGGCGAGCTCGATGCAGACCAGTGCCCAGCGCCCGCGCAGCACCGTGGCCTGGTCGCGCTCGCGCACGAGCTGAAAGCGCCGCTCCATCGTCAGTTTGCCGTCGCTGGCGGTGAGCCAGGTGGCCAGGGTCAGCACCTCACCGAGCTGGGTGGGCAGCAGGTAGTCGTAGTCGGCGCGGCGGATCGCCATCGCGCGGTCCAGGCGGTGGTAGTCGGCCAGGCTCAGGCCCAGCGCCTCGGAATGCGCCCAGGCGGTCTTTTCGCACCACTGCACGTAGACGGCGTTGTTGGTGTGGTTCAGGCCGTCGATGTCGCCGGCCGCGGGCGTGAACGCGCGGGTGAAGGGCAGGGGAAGGTCCCAGTTCATCGGCGGCACCGGTTGAGGATCCGAGGCCAGCCCCTCAGGGCAGGTCGATGTTCTGCATCGTGCACGGCGGTGTGCCGGGCAGGTAGCCGCGGGTGTACAGGTGCTGGCCGGCGCCGCGCACCAGGCCGGTGGTGGCGTCGAAACTCACGTCGAAGTACTGCATCACGTTCTGGCTCTGGCAGTACAGCCAGGTCCAGGCGAACGTGTCGCTGCGCCGGTAAGGCGTGGCAGGGCCGCCGGCCGGCCCCAGCAGCCGCAGCACCTGCTCCTGGGTCATGCCGGGCTGGATGAGCCCGAAAAACTGCTCGTTGAGCACGCCGACGATGCGCTGAAGCTTGCCGTCGGGCGCGATGAACACCATGAAGGTCTGCGTGCCCTCGGGCCCGGTCGGAAACGCGAGCTGCTGGCTGCCGTCGGCGTTTTTCCAGGTCTTGGCGGGCCGGCCGAGCCGTGCTTCCACGTCAGCCAAGGTGGACGTCCCCGGCGTCAGGCCGCCCGAGCCTGGCGTGGCGCAGCCCGCCAGACCCAGAAGCGCCACGGCCAGCACAGATGCCACTGTTTTCATGTCGTCTCCTGGCCGCGGCCCGTGCGCGGCTTGGGTTGATGCATGGGTTGATTCTTGCACAGGCCCGCCGACCCATTTGCAGCTCACGCGGGGCGTTCGTTGTTCAGGAACGGTTCATCGTTCATGAAGAAAATCCCGTTGTGCCATTCGAGGGTTCATTTGCATCAAACGGCTTCATCATGAGTCCCACGCCCTGGCTTCGTCACGCCTCCACGATCGGCGCACTTGCCGGCCGGCATCGTGACTGTACGGGCCGGTGAACACTGTATCGTCCACGGACACAGCATGCACGAAGGTCTTACCCGAAGCGAATCGAGCCACCGTTTGAGCCGCGACGGTCCGAACGAGTTGCCGACCTCCAGGCCGCGCGGCATCCTGCGTCTGGTCCGGGAGGTGGTATCGGAGCCGATGTTCCTGCTGCTCGTCGCGTGCGGGGTGATCTACCTGGCGTTGGGCGACGTCCATGAAGCGCTCATGCTGCTCGGATTCGTCGCCGTGGTCATGGGCATCACCTTGGTCCAGCAACGACGCAGCGAACGCTCGCTGGAGGCGCTGCGCGATCTGTCCAGCCCCCGCGCCCTGGTTCGGCGCGACGAGCAATGGGCGCGGATTGCCGGACGGGAACTGGTCTGTGGGGACCTCGTGCAGTTGTCCGAAGGCGATCGGGTGCCGGCGGACATGCTGTTGCTGGATGCGTCCAACCTCGCGGTGGACGAGTCGCTGCTGACGGGCGAATCCGCGCCCGTGAACAAGCAGGCGGCAGGGCCGAACGGCGGCGAACCGGGCGCGGGGACGACGGCGCCCGGCGAGGCCGATCCCGGCCGGGTCTTCTCCGGCACGCTGGTGACCCGGGGCACGGCGATCGGTCGGGTGACGGCGACTGGCGAGCGCAGCGCGTTGGGCCGGATCGGCAAGTCACTGGCCGGCATCGCTGTCCAGGAAACGCCGATCCAGCGCGAGACGGCCCGAACCGTGAAACGGATCGCGGTGGCGGGCCTGGTCCTGGCGGGCACATTGGCGCTGGCCTGGTGGATGGCCACAGGCGACGCCCTGCATGGCCTGCTGGCCGGACTCACGCTGGCCATGGCCATCCTGCCGGAGGAGCTGCCAGTGGTGCTGACCCTGTTCCTGGGACTGGGCGCCTGGCGGCTGGCGCGTGAGAAGGTGCTGGCCCGCAGCATTCCGGCGGTCGAGTTGCTCGGGGCGACGACGGTGCTGTGCGTGGACAAGACCGGGACGCTCACGGCCAACCGCATGTCGGTTCGGCACCTGTGGTCCCCGGGTGCCGAGCATGACGTCCTGGGGGCCGGCGACGGCCCGGTGCCCGAGGCCTTGCACGCGGTCCTGGAGTTCGCCGTGCTGGCGAGCCACCGGCGCACCTTCGACCCGATGGAGTCGGCCATCGTGGAGGCTGGGCGGCATCTGCTGGCACAAACCGAACACCTGCACGGCGACTGGACCCTGGTCGAGGATTACCCCTTGTCGAATGACATGCTTGCGATGTCCCGGGTCTGGCAGTCGCCCGACCGGCGCGAGCGAATGATTGCCGCCAAGGGCGCGCCCGAGGCCATCGTCGACCTGTGCCACCTCGATGCGGAACAGCATCGCCGGATTGCCGATCAGGTCGCGCGCATGGCCGGTCAGGGGCTACGGGTGCTCGGCGTGGCGCGCGCGGTGTTCGAGGCGGTCGAACTGCCGGTGAACCAGCACGATTTCCAGTTCGAGTTTCTCGGTCTGGTGGCCCTGGAAGACCCGGTCCGGCCCGATGTGCCGAAGGCCGTTGCCGAATGCCGTTCGGCCGGCATTCGCGTGGTGATGATGACCGGGGATCACCCCGCCACCGCGCTCTCGGTGGCGCAACAGGTGGGGCTGTCGACGCAGGCCGCGGTCATCACGGGCTCGGAGCTGGCGACGCTGAGCGACCAGGCCCTGGATGCCCGGCTGGCCGAGACGCACGTGTTTTGCCGGGTCCAGCCGGACCAGAAACTCCGCCTCGTGCAGGCGTTTCGCGCGCGCGGCGAGGTGGTCGCGATGACCGGCGACGGGGTGAACGATGCGCCGGCGCTGAAGGCCGCCCACATCGGCGTGGCCATGGGCGCGCGCGGCACGGACGTCGCGCGCGAAGCGGCCGCGCTGGTGCTCGTGAACGACGATTTTTCGTCGTTGGTGACGGCGGTCCGGCATGGCCGTCGGGTCTTTGCCAATCTGCGCAAGGCCATCGTGTTCGTGGTGGCGGTCCACGTGCCCATCGTCGGGCTGTCGATCGTGCCGGTGCTGCTCGGCTGGCCGATGCTGCTGATGCCGGTCCATATCCTGTTTCTGCAATTGATCATCGATCCGGCCTGTTCGGTCGTGTTCGAGGCCGAGCCCCTGGAGGCGGATGCCATGGCAGCCCCGCCGCGCGCGCCGGACGCGCACCTGTTCGATGCCGCGGTGCTCGGGCGCGGTCTGTGGCAGGGGGGTGGATTGCTGGCCTTGTTGCTTGCGGTGCATGCGCTGGCGCGCGGCGTTTCGCAATCGGACGACGTTGCCCGCGCGCTCACCTTCACCGTGCTGGTGATCGCCAACCTGGCCCTCATTCACGTGAACCGGTCGTGGTCGTCCCGGCTCAAGGGCGGGCGTGACACCCCCAACCGGTTTTTCCGGTGGATCGCGGCCGCCACGCTGGCGCTGCTGGTATGCGTGCTCGGCATCCCCGCGGTCGGGCGCCTGTTCGCGTTTGCGCCGTTGACACCCGGGATGCTGCTTGCCGGCGCGGGGGCGGTGGGGGTGGCCTGGGTGTGGTTCGAGGGCGTCAAATGGGCGTCGGACCGTGCGAAAGGTTGGATGGTTTGATGCAGCGCAGGATGGCGTCCGGTATCGAACGTATGCTCGAACGGCACGCTTGGTGCCGGCCTGCGGCAGAGCGGGGCATGGGTCAGGTGCAAGTCTTATGACGGTTGGTTTGCTTTTCGCATCCATCACGTTGGCGGTGCTGCTCCAGTTGGGTCTGGGTTTGGCGCTGGCGCTGTGGCGGCGCCAACGGGACGGGCGGTCGAGCGATCCGGTGCCCGAGCCGCCGGTCACGGCCCCGGCTGGCGCCTGGCCGGGCTGGCGCGATTTCCGGGTGGTGCGTCGGGCCTTCGAGGACCCGCTGCGCACGATCTGTTCCTTCTATCTGCAGCCGGTCGACGGCGGTGCCTTGCCGTCGTACAAGCCCGGCCAGTTCCTGACCTTTCAGCTGAGTTTGCCCGCTGGCAGCGGGGCGACGGAACCGGCGGGCCGCAGCATCACCCGTTGCTATTCGCTGTCCGACCGTCCGGGGCTGGACAGCTACCGCATCTCGGTCAAGCGTGCAGTGCCGCCTGCGGGACGAACCGATTGCCCGCCCGGCCTGTCGTCGAGCCATCTGCACGATCATGTCCACGAAGGCGATGTGCTGCGGGTGAAGGCGCCCGGCGGCCATTTCCATCTCGATGCCGATTCGCCGGGGCCGGTGGTGCTCATCGGTGGCGGCATCGGCATCACGCCGATGATGAGCATGCTGCGCTGGTGCCTTGACGAGCAACCCGAACGCGTCGTTCACCTGTTCTACGGCGTGCGCCATCGGGGCGAGCAGGCGTACAAGGATCAGCTCGATGCACTGGCCGCGCGACATGAGCGGTTTCACCTGCACGTCGTGTACAGCCGGCCCGCGCCGGACGATGTGCCCGGACGCGACTTCCAGCACACCGGGCATGTCGACATCGACCTGCTGCGGCGCACCTTGCCGCATGGGCGCCACCAGTTCTATGTCTGCGGCTCACCGGCGCTGATGGAGTCCCTGGTTCCCGCGCTGGCTGAATGGGGCGTGCCGACCGCCGACATCCATTTCGAAGCTTTCGGACCGTCCTCGGTCCGGCTGGCCGGATCGGCTGGCGCCGCGCCGGCCGCGACGGTCGCGCCGGTCGAGGTTCATTTCCGGCGCGCGGGGCGCACCCTGACCTGGGACGGGCAGGATGCCAGCCTGCTCGACTTCGCCGAGCGGCACGGCGTGGAGGTGGATTCGGGATGCCGCTCGGGTGGGTGCGGGGCGTGTGAGACCAGGATGTTGTCCGGATCGGTGCGTTATGCCGCCAAACCCGACCACGACATCGCGGCAGGCCATTGCCTGCTGTGCGTCGGCGTGCCTGGGGCGGCGCTGGAATTGGAGGCGTGATGTCCCTGAAAGCCCGTCTTTTCAGCCGCGAAGTCCTGCCGTTCTATCTGGCGCTGGGGGCGCTGATGGCGCTGACCCTGCTGCTCGACGCCTTGCTGCACGTTTTCAACCTGGTCTGGATCGGACGCTACCTGGGCATTCCGGGGGTCTTGCTGATCCTGGGCTCATTCGGCTATTCCTTGCGCAAACGCAAACTCATCGGCGCCGGCAAGCCGGTGCAGCTGCTGCGCTGGCACGAAGGCATGGCCTGGGCCGGCTCGCTGCTGGTGCTGGTGCATGCGGGCATCCACTTCAATGCGATCCTGGGCTGGCTGGCGGTGCTGGCGATGCTGGTCAACGTGGCCAGCGGACTGACCGGCAAGTTCCTGCTGGACCGTGCGCGCCGGCGCCTGGAAGAGGCCCGCCAGCGCATGCGCCAGCAGGGCCTGTCCGCAGCGGAACTGGAGGACCGTACCTATTGGGACAGCCTGACCTTCGATGCGGTCAAGCAGTGGCGCGCGGTGCACTTTCCGATCACGCTGGCCTTTGGTGTGTTGACCTTGGCCCACCTTGTGGCCGTGTTCCTCTTCTGGGGGTGGAAATGAGGCGCGGCTGGCTGATGGCCCTGATTTCGGCCAACTTGGCTGTGCTGATCGCGCTGGTGTTCATCTACCCGCACCTCATGGTCAGTCCCGGCCCGGTGGTATCCGCCCATGCCGAGATCAACACCGATTGTTTTGCCTGCCACGCGCCGTTGCGTGGCGCTTCCTCCGGGCGTTGCATCGCCTGTCACGCCTTGTCGGACATCGGCCTTCGCAGCAGCAAGGGTGTGCCACTCGTTCAGAAGACCAAAGGGTTGAAGGCCTCGTTTCACCAGGAATTGATCGAGAAGGACTGCGTGGCCTGCCACAGCGATCACCGGGCGCCCCGCCTCACGCAACGCAGCCGCAAGCCGTTTTCGCACGACCTCCTGCGGGTGGCGGTGCGCGAGCAGTGCGCCAGCTGCCACGTGGCGCCGACCGACAAGCTGCACAGCAAGCTCAGCGCGAATTGCAAGCAGTGCCACGGGCAGCAGGCCTGGAAGCCAGCCACGTTCGACCACGGAAAATTCTTTGTGCTCGACAAGGACCACAACGCAACCTGCGAGACCTGTCACACCGGCAGCGATTACAGCCGCTACACCTGCTACGGCTGCCATGAACACACGCCCGCCAAGGTGCGTGCGGAGCACCTCAAGGAAGGCATCCTCGACTACGAAAACTGCGTCGAATGCCACCGCAGCGGCGACAAACACGGCCTGGAAAAGAAGGACACCAGAAGAAAGAAGGACGCCCACCGCGATCGCCACAAGGACTGAACGGCGCTCTCACGCCTGGGCGTCGCCCGCGTACCGCTGCCGCAGTTCGCGCTTGAGCACCTTGCCGATGGCGCTGCGCGGCAACTCGCTCACCAGCTGCAGGGCGCTCAGGCGCTGGGTCTTGCCGACGCGGGCGTTGAGCCAGTCCTTCAGCGCGTCGGCCGTCACGGCCTGGCCCTCGCGCGCGACGACGAAGGCCACCGGCGTTTCGCCCCACTCGGCCGACGGCACGCCCACCACCGCCGACTCCAGCACGGCGGGGTGCGTGGCCAGCAGGCCCTCCAGGTCGCTCGGGTAGAGGTTGAAGCCGCCCGAGATGATCATGTCCTTCTTGCGATCGGCCAGGGTGAGGAAACCGTCGGCGTCGAAGCGCCCGATGTCGCCGGTGCGGATGAAGCGCTTGCCGTCGGGCGCGAACCATTCGGCCTCGCGCGTCTTCTCGGGCTGACCGTGGTAGCCGGTCATCATGCCGCCCGAATGGCCCACCACCTCGCCGGCCTCGCCCGGCGGCACCTGCACGCCCGCGTCGTCGATCAGGCGGATGTCGTGGCCCTCGGCCGGGCGGCCCACGGTGTGCAGCTTGTCGGGGTGGGCGTGGGCCTCCAGGATGCAGGTGCCACCGCCTTCGGTCATGCCGTAGAACTCCACCAGGCCGCCGGGCCAGCGCGCCAGCACGTCGGCCTTCAGCGCGGCGTCGAACGGAGCGCTGGTGCTGAACTTCATGCGAAAGCTGCCGAGGTCGTGCGCGTCGAAATCGGGCCGCGCCATCAGGCGGCGGTACTGCACCGGCACCAGCATGGTGTGGGTCACCCGCTCGGCCTGCGCGAGCGCCAGCCAGCCGGCGGCGTCGAACTTGGGCATCAGCAGCACCGTGCCGCCATAGGCCAGCGTGGGAAAGAACACCACCAGCGTGGTGTTGGAGTACAGCGGGGTGGAGAGCAGCGTCACCGTGTCCGCCCCGTAGCCGTAGACGGCGCCGCGCGTCACGTGCACCCAGCGCATGCCGTGCGATTGCACGATGCCCTTGGGCATGCCCGTGGTGCCCGATGAGTAGATGATGTTGAAGGTCCAGCCGGGTTCGATCGCCACCGGCTCGGGGGCAACGCCGGGCGCGGCCAGCCAGTCGGCCAGCGGCTGGCCGGCGCCGGCGCCGTCGAGCGCGACGCGCGCCACCGTACCCAGCCCGGCATCGAGCACCGTATCGGCCGACGCGGCATCGGTGAACAAAACCCGCGCGCCCGCATCCTGCAGCATGCGCGCAAAGGCGTCGGGCGTGCTGCCGGGGGCCAGCGGCGCCACCACCACCCCGGCGCGCAGTGCGCCGAGGTAGACCGTGGCGTAGTCGATGGAGGTGGCCGCGCAGACGGCGATCGCATCGCCGGGGCGCAGATCGTCGCGCTGCAGCGCGGCGGCCACCCGGTCCATGCGGGCGTCGAGCGTGGCGTAGTCGATGGCGTCGATTCCGGCGCCCGTGGCCTGCGCGAGCGCGCGGCGATGCGGGTCCGCGCGCGCGTGCTCGCGGATCAGGTCGGCAATGGCGCGAAAAGCGGGCGGCGTGGCGGCGGTGGCGGGGGCGGAGGCGGGGGTCATGGCGGCCGGAAGGGTTGGTGGGGTGTCCGCATCATAGGCAGCGAAGCGCCCTGAGGGCGTGCCCGAGGTGATTTTCAGGGGCAATGGGCTACTCCCCAGCACCGGATGGCACGGTCAGCTATGAAAAAGAGAGCATTTAACAATCGAAAGCGTGACCCGATTGTCGGCCCCTCATGTTCACTCCAACGGGACGCTTGGCTGCAGCCCTCAGTGCCTTGATCATCTCCATCAACGCGCCGAAATGTTCAATCGACAGTGCGCCGCAACAAATCGCACAAATCAGATTGGGAGCATCACGGACAGGCGCCATTGCGAATAGAAATTCGACCGCAAACGAAGGTTTTCCGTCATCCACTTGGCTCCAAGGTTGAATCCCCTAATCATCACAACTATCAGCGGTCCGAAGCTGTTCCGATCGTTTGGCCGAGAAAAAGTCAGATCCCGAACTCAAACTAGTACCCTGCAAGTGCGAAATATGCCAAGCGTACCGACACCCTTGTCGCAATGTCCAGTCTCGAATAGTACGAAAGCCAAACCTTCAAATTCTCACCAATCCACCGGGTGGCCCCCGGTCGCCACCAAAAACGCATTAGCCGATCGAAAGTGACCGCAGCCGACAAAGGGGGCCGGCGGGCGGTTCGCCGATAGCGGCGAGGGGTGATTGGCGCAAAGTACCTGATGTCGGCCGCGCCAAGGCGACGCATCGATGAGCGCCCGTTTGGCCTGTGCGTGACCGCCCCACAGCATGAACACGACGGGTGAGGCGGACCCGGCGACCGCCGCCAGGACCGCATCGGTGAGCTGCTCCCACCCCCTGTGCGCGTGGCTCGCCGGGCGCCCCTCCTCCACGGTCAGACTGGTGTTGAGCAGAAGCACGCCTTGCCGGGCCCAGCGCACCAGGGATCCACTGTGCGTTGGCGCAATGCCCATGTCGCGCTGTAGCTCCTTGAAGATGTTGCGCAGGCTGGGCGGGAGCTTTTGGCCATCGGGAACTGAAAAAGCCAGCCCCTGCGCCTGTCCTGCCCCGTGATATGGGTCCTGCCCCAGAATCACCACCCGAACTTCCGACAACGGCGTCAATGCCAGCGCCCAAAATGGCTGCGGCGGGTAGATGATCGCGCCGGAATCGATGCGCTCCCGCAGAAAGGCCGCCAGCGCCAATCCCGACGCACTTGTCAGGAAACCATCGATGAGATCCTTCCAGTCGGGCGCCACCCGCCATTTTTCTGGCTCCCACGCGCCCAGGCGAGCAGATGCGACCGGCGGCTTGGCCACGCCCGGATCCCACAGGGATGCCTGGGCAGCCGCCTTCTCGGTTTTCACGGGTAGACGCTCCGCATCTGGCCTTTGCCTGCGCTGTCACGCAAACAGTTCAGCCAGCGCCATGCCGGGATCCGGAGCGCGCATGAAGGCTTCGCCGACCAGAAAGGCGTTCACCCCTGCCGCACGCATCGTCTGCACGTCGGCGCGTGTCAGGATGCCACTTTCGGTGACCAGCAGCCGGTCCGCCGGCACCTCTGCGCGCAAGTCCAAGGTGGTCTGGATCGAAACCTCGAAAGTTCGAAGGTTCCGGTTGTTGACGCCGATCAGCGGCGTCTTCAGGCGCAACGCCCGCTCGAGCTCGGCGCGGTCGTGCACCTCCACCAACACCGCCATGTCCAGCCCCAGTGCAATGGCCTCCATCTCGGCCATCTGTGCATCGCCCAGGCAGGCCACGATCAGCAAGATGGCGTCGGCACCCATGGCACGCGACTCGTAGATTTGCCAGGGGTCAACCATGAAGTCCTTGCGCAACACCGGCAGCGGACAGGAGGCGCGGGCCTGCTTGAGGTAGTCCACGCTGCCCTGGAAGAACTGGCGATCGGTCAGCACCGAGAGGCAGGCGGCACTGACCGTGCCATCGCCATCGGCATAGCTCTGCGCGATGTCGGCCGCAACGAAATCCGCGCGCAATACCCCTTTGGACGGGCTGGCCTTCTTCACTTCGGCAATGACCGCCGCCTGTCCGGCAGCGATCCTGGCGCGCATCGCGCCGACAAAATCGCGCGTCAGCACGCGGCTTTCCGCATCCGCGCGCATCGCGGCCAGCGGCGTCTTCTTCATGCCGGCGGCGATCTCCTCGCGCTTGACGGCCACTATCTTGTTCAGGATGTCACTCATGGTCGGAGGGCTCGTTCGAGCCGTTTTTCAATACCTTCACGATCACCCGGTGCATCACCAGCGCCACCACCAGAAACAGCAGCGACACGCCGATGGCAATCCAGGCGCCAGGATCGCGCCACATGTCAGGCCGGCGCGCTCAATGCGTGCGCGGTTGTCACCAGCTTTTCGAGGCGCGCCTTGGCAGCGCCCGATTCGATCGCGGCGCGCCCCCGTTCGATGCCCGCCTGGATGGAGCCGACCACGTTGGCCGCATACAGCGCCACGCCGGCATTCAGGATCACGATGTCACGCGCGGCACCGTGCTGATTGTCCAGCACGTCCAGCAGCAGGGCTCGGGACTGATCGGGCGTTTCCACCTTCAAGGCGCGGTTGCTGGCCATCGCCAGGCCAAAATCTTCGGGGTGAATCTCGTACTCGGTGATCTCGCCGTTTCGCAACTCACCCACCATGGTTGCCGCGCCCAGGCTCACCTCGTCCAGACCGTCGCGCCCGTACACCACCAACGCGTGTTCGGTGCCCAGGCGCTGCAGCGCGCGCACCTGGATACCCACCAGATCGGGGTGGAACACACCCATGAGGATATTGGGCGCCGACGCCGGGTTGGTCAGCGGACCCAGGATGTTGAAGATGGTCTTGATGCCCAACTCGCGGCGCACCGGTGCCACGTTCTTCATGGCCGGGTGGTGGTTGGGGGCGAACATGAAGCCGATGCCGACCTCATCGATGCACCGCGCGATGGCCTCCGGCGGCAGGTTGATATTGACACCCAGGCTCTCCAGAACATCGGCGCTTCCGGACTTGCTGCTGACGCTGCGCCCGCCATGTTTGCTGACCTTTGCGCCCGCCGCGGCGGCCACGAACATCGAGCAGGTGGAGATGTTGAAGGTGTGCGAGCCGTCGCCGCCGGTGCCCACGATGTCCACCAGGTGGGTGCGGTCGGCGACGTGAACCTTGGTGGAGAACTCGCGCATCACCTGCGCGGCGGCGGTGATTTCACCGATCGTTTCCTTCTTCACCCGCAAACCGGTGATCAGCGCCGCCATCAAAACCGGGGAAACCTCGCCCTTCATGATCAGGCGCATGAGGTGCAGCATCTCGTCGTGAAAGATTTCGCGATGCTCGATGGTGCGCTGCAACGCTTCCTGGGGTGTGATCGGCATGGGTGACTCCTCAAGGTTGGGGGGATTCGGAAAATGCCAGCTTCAAACCGAAGCCGACAAACACGGTGCCGGCGATTCGGTCGAGCCAACGGGTGGCGCTGTCAAGCCGGGCGCGCACGGCACCCAGGCGTTTGCGTGCCCAGACCGCGGCCCAGGCCCAGCCCAGGTTGACCCACAGCCCGTTGATGTTGAAGATGAGGCCCAGCAACAGGAACGCCATGGTCTTGTCCTGCGCCTGGGGCGCAATGAACTGCGGCACAAAAGCCAGGAAAAACAGTGCGACCTTCGGATTGAGCGCATTCGTTGCAAAACCCTGAAGAAGCACATTTTTAAGGTGAATTTGGCCGCCCCCTTTGTCGGACAGTCATCAACCGCTATCAATTGAGAAGCGTCATGACGGTTTGAACGCAACATCGAAGCACCCACGTAGAACAGATAGACCGCCCCGACCGATTTGAGCACGGTAAACGCGGTGGTGGAGGTTGCCAGCAACGCGCTGACCCCCAGTGCCGCGGCCACGATGTGCACGAAACAGCCGGCCGAGATGCCGATCGCCGCCACGGCTCCCGCCTTCAGCCCCGAACGCATCGCGTGACTGACGATGAACATCACGTCGGGGCCGGGCGTGATGTTCAGCAGCAGGCCGGCGGCGATGAACAGGGCCAGGTGGTCAGAATCAGGCATGGTTCGCGGACCTCGCGGCGACTTCAGTGCTTGAAAAAGCTTCGGATCGCCGCCACGGCGCGGTCCACGCCGGCGGCGTCCACATCCAGGTGGGTCACAAACCGCAGGCGGTACAGGCCGGTCGCCAGCACCCGGTGCCCGGCCAGGTGCTGCAGCAGCGCGGGCGAACGGTCGCGCGCGGCCCCCGTCAGGTCGGCGAACACGATGTTGG
>Ga0116141_10000756_pt1 | contig 26523 bp, 40 predicted proteins | sample AD_UKC097_MetaG_FD_89744 | JGI IMG/M metagenome (GOLD analysis project Ga0116141, IMG submission 89744) | Active sludge microbial communities of municipal wastewater-treating anaerobic digesters from USA - AD_UKC097_MetaG | ecosystem: Engineered > Bioreactor > Anaerobic > Digestate | place: USA...
TGCTGCAACGCAGCTATTTTACGACGATGCCGCAGCCGGTTCCAACTCCATTCTACAATTATCATTGTATAATTTATTATACTATACTATAGAAGTATTTCAAAGTTTTAATTAAAGTTTATTTTTATACTCTCACTCTTCAAGATAGATAAAATATCTCGCAGTCTCGTTACTCTCCACACTTCATGCGGATACACGAGATTATTTACGTATCTCTTGTTCATAGGTATAATAATAAAGCCATCGCGCATAGCTACAATGGTATATGTTATACGACCACAAGAAATACGATAGTCTTGAGCCCATGCTTGTTGACCTTTACGCCACTTGATTTTCCAATATGAGTCATTGATAGACACATACGGGTCATTCTTTAATTCAGCCCACATCTCTGTAGGCACCCATCGCAGCCATAGATCAGGTATCCCAGAACCTGTTACGCCGCTCTCTATACGTTGTACAAAAGGTACTCGTAAATTAAATACACTTAATAACGCTCTACTAAAGTGGGCTTCACTTCTGTACATAGTGTAACCTTCCTCTTTTAAGCCTGCTCTTACAGACTTCTTGATTTTACAGCATGAACCATCACAGTCAGTAAGACAATTCAATTGTAGTACCACCTACATAAGCAGCAGTATACGATACACAGCATAAGCTATGCATACAGCAAAAACAATTATGACTAAGGTCATAAAGAACTTGTCAGCTCTCAGTTTCACTTGTATCCTCCTTATTAGGTTGAAGCAGTTGTTCGGTGTTTTTGGCACCTTCGAGCAATTCTATTTTCTCTATGATTTTGCGCTGGCACTCATCACACAAACACACGACATCGCCAATACTAGTGCAATAACCACCGTCTATCATAAGCTCGTTGCATCCATATTCTTTCTGCATATTCTTCCTCCGTACGCCCGGATCACCTGTGAACCGCAGGCGAGTCTGGTGCATCCGATTGTTCTGCGGCTTTATTTAGTGCATTCATAATAAATTCCGCATCCTCGGCCATGCACTCGCAAATCATTAAAACGTTTTTTCCGTAATTCCCCTTCCCTGGTTCACAATCAACAACTATCGCGGAGTCCCAGCAACATCTGTGTTCTACAAATGACGCATCAATCCTATACATATTTACTCCTTATAAAGTCAGCAGAACATTATATTAACCTGCAATGGCCTACTGAGCATCGTCAGGTTGAATTACTTGTTGGGCTTCTTTGTATTGCCACTCTGAAATATATCCTCGAACGCGCTCTTTTGTTTTTCCGCATATTCTAACAGCAACACCATCAACATTCTCTTCTGTTGCGTGTAGGCACAAAACACCTCCATGCCTACCCCAGACTTTTTCGCCATTCACAAAGCATGTCTCTTTACAGCCGCAAAGCTTCATAGCATCCCCTTTTTTAGTGTCAGGTTGAAGCAATTGTTATACGTTCGTATTCAGTTTTTGTTGTATGCACAGTGCCATAGAATCGCGGTGAAGGGAGTCAAACCCTCTTTGCTCCAGTATGTTTACTCACAACAACGAGGAGATATTGTGGCAGCCACCGCGTAGTCGGTGTAAACCACTGGGCTTGTGCCACAGAGTGTCCACCGAGCATTAAGTTGACCCGCGTCCGTTAGGATTGACGGGTGGAAGCAGTTGTTAGAACCATACCTTGAAAAATCCGCCCCACAAAAGAAGCAGGAATTCAACAGCTACGCCGATAATACTTATAAAAATATTGTGTTTGCCTGTCTTAGGTTTACCGTGAAGATAAGACGTAAGCAACAGAGACACAAACCAAAGACACACCATAATAATCTGTGGGGCCATTTGCCACCTCCTCGCGCCAACTTGGCTAGTTATCCGTGTAAGCCCTTTGACTTACGCGGTTACTGATCCATCTAACATTGAGTTGACCTGCTTTGGTCAGGTCGAACTCGTTGTTAGGAACTATTTTCCTGTGATCCTTGAAACAAATATGAATCAAGGAAAACTGTGTCGCACTTATGCTTTTCGCAACCCTCGCTTGTACCGAAAGTAATATCGAAATCGCTCATGGTATTATGAGCAACCACCTTTACTTCTGCCTTCATGTCGTAATCAAGCAGACTTATAATCAAATCTCTTACAGTCATTTCCATTCCTTTCGCGGATTGTCCGCGTATTGGCGCAGCCGATATGCGGCTGTCCGTCGTCCTAACATTTGCTTAACCTGCGCTACTGCGTCAGGTTGAAGCAGTTGTTAGATGCCGTTATTTTGGGCTACCTTCTCCTGGTGGAGAATCAATCACAGCGCAAAAGTTATACACCAACGCTTTGGCATCTACATTAGGGAAGTGTTTTTGCAAAATCTCTGTTGCATTACGATTATGGTAGCAAGACCAAGCCGACCATGACAAAGAGAAAAGCAGTTCCTTTAATGTTACGTCATCCATTTCCGTTGCCTCCGGTTTAGTTCGTGTCAGTCTAGTCGCCAAAGGCGGGTAGACTGCTAAAGAATCCATCTAACATTTGGATAACTTGCAAGCGTTAGCTTGTCAGGTCGAACTCGTTGTTAGGAACTCTTTCGTTCTATTTTGATTCTGTCTCCAACCCTCCAATCAGAACACAAATGATACATTTCAAGCAAAGCATCCTCGATATGATCTTTTTCAAAAACTTTTGAAGGGCCTGAGCCAAGCCCAATTGGGGTAAGCACCACCCCGTTTTCATGTACGTCAACAGAAAAACGAATCATCCTCTTTCTCCTTTTACTTAGACAATAAACAATCACCATTTGTATTGTAATTATCATAAGCACAACTACATCTTGTAACGTCAATACATGTGTCACAAGTACATTGTGGCACAGGGGCTTATGGTTACACATACTTACTTTTTGTTCCAGTCATGTGACTGCCAAGAAATAGATTCACAACTCACATTATGCTCTTTATCACCAGAACCAAATTTGACCAGAGCTCTTATGTCTCCCTGCTTTGTCTTGATGAGGTCAAGACTCGATACTTCTTTACCGTAACACATCAGCATCTTTCTTCCTCCTTGATTATTGCTCTCATTACATCTCGTAATGTAGCTTCAACGCTGTCCATATGCACATTGACACGGACATCGTTGTTCAGAATGACAACTTCATCACTGTCAATGTACAAGAGCCTGTACTTTGTGATACCTGCCTCAATCAGAGCGAGGCGTAACAAGTATAACGAGCTGTTAATATTCTTGACTTCTTCAGATGTCTTCATAGCAGCTTCATAATGTTCTGTTCATCAGTCTCAACAACTTCTGCGTCGTCTATGACTAAGTCACAGTAGTCTTTGATTTCTTGAGTCTCGTCAATGATGCCTTCAATCATCGATTGCTTAATCTCTTCAGCTATCTCTTCATCGTTCAGAATAAGCTCTTGCTTACCTTGAGCCTGAGCATCAAGTACTTTGTGCATGAACATCTTCATGAACACATCAGGGTCAAGGTTACCTGGTACAGGTCCATCACCAATGACATAGCCACCAATGGGAGTGATCTTAAATCTAATCACTGCTTACTCCTTTTAGTCCTCTTAGGGAATAGTCTCTGGACTTCTTTATAAATCTGAGAGACTTCTTGATCAGTGTAACTGCGACCTCGGGAGTAGATGTTTAAAGAACGAGCAGCCGCTACAACTGCATGTCGTGTCCATACAAAACAACGCCCATCTTTTAATGAAATAGTTTCAGCTACTTCAACCATCTTTCTCATTCTTTACTCTCCTCTATTGACAGTATAGACCAAGGCTGGCCTGTAAGTTCGAGTCTTAAACTGACAAGATCTTCTTTAGGCATCTCTTTATTATGCATGCCTCTGTACTGTTTTATCACTGTAGCTACGATCACACCGAGGCTTCTTTCAAACGTTATTTCAATAGTGCCTACTTTCGAAAATATCAATCTAGTTCCATCAGACATATGTGTATCATGATATCTTCCAACACAGTTATGATGCTGCTGACCTCGCTTAAGAAGCGATGAAGGGCCAGTAGGCAGAAAGAAACCATGCTTAGTTACAATACGAGTAAACTCATCCGTGTACACATATCTTGAACCATCACAAGTCTCAAGCAACATTTTAGTTTCTATTTCTGTTCTTTCGTCGTGAGCTCGTTGTATAGACCTGATGCTATTAAAAACTCTGCCTTCTTCATATGTCACGTCTCTTAACAAATCTGAAATGAGCTGTAGCTGTATGTTTGAGCATGATGCTATCAGATTTTTTGAGCATGCCTTCAATAGCATCGAGTCATTATCACTAAACCGAACGATGCTTGCAAGACCTCTCTTATGTTTACGTATAGCATAGATGATATTCGTAGCAAGTGGGTTGTTTCTATTAAAAGCACGACAAAGTATGCTAGTCTCTTCAAATGAAAGGTCATACGTAAAACACGGATCACTTTCATAAAGGCTTGACGCTAGTATCGTCAAGCCTTTATTTACCAAGTCTTTCTTACAGTCATCATCCTCTTCTTGTTGATAGACAGAGTATAGTCTTTCAAGCCATTGCGTTTTAACTATTGACGACCAGTCTATTGATGAGATATACACGCCTTGTACAATAGTGAGCATCACCCACTGCTGATGCCAGAAGAGTAGAGCATCTGTTATGTTTGATGTGTATGAGTTTAACTCTATTAGCTCTTTTTTAATTGCGAGAGGTACATCACTGTCAGTGAACAATGAAGCCCAACCTTGAGTGATCTGCTTGTGTCTAACTTGTGGGTTATCTTTAAGATAATCATATGCCAGCATTACTTTAGTCTCCTGTGTCTTTCACAAGGTTCCATTAGTCTTTCAAGACCCTCCATTGCTTCATCAGTAAGTATCGTGAGTTTACCAGGAGTACCTATAATCAGCTCTTCAACAAGATAGCAGTAGTTCAGGTCTCTCTTACACTCGGACCGAGCTACAGCAGCAGAGCCTTTGTTCTTAATGACATTACCTCGCTCATCCTTGCCATGGCAAAGCATCTTATACCTGTTCTTAAGCTCCTCGATTCTAGCACGAAGCGTGAACAGTACATACTCTTTATCCATAAATAACGTCTCCTGTGTAGCCATATTTCTCGGCTATTTTGGCAAACTTCTTTTTTGCTTCTTCTTTGCTGATATTAGCTCGAAGACCGATGACATCAGGGCATATCTCAGTAACATCATCAACCCATTTAAGAAGAGCGAGGTCTATGATGACTCGCTCCTGAGCCGTGTACACTCTACTTCTTTTGAATGTTGACTGAGGCCTCACAACTTCAGTCTTAACACTTCGTGCTTTCTCATATTCACGGTCACGTCGTCTTTGTTCCTGAGGAGTAACAACTACAGGTTTACTTTCACGAATCAACAAGCCGCCTCTAGCTCGCTCCTTCAGCTCTTCCAAAGGAAGCATGGAATAAAAGCTTCGTATGTTTCGCGCAGCCTCTGGCGTCGGGTCAAGAGACTCATTAGAATAGACAAGAGCATCGACTAGCTCATCTTGAGACATACTGTCAATCTCTTCAGGTTTCAAGAACGACATAGAGTACCTCCGTATAGTAGTATTATACCATAGCTTTAATTAAAAATATATTTTTAATTAAAGTTATATATTTTTGCGTCTTTTTCTTGTGAATATACTATTTATTTTTCTATTAAAAATATAGAAACTCTTCTATATATAATGACCTTAAAATTAGATTTTATTTTTAACTTTATAAAATATGGAATAAAAATAAATAGTATATTCACAAGAAAAAGATTAGACTCAGCAAAGAACGTCACCTCTCTTGTAGAGATGACGCCCCCTGCTAGTTATCTGACGACATACATAACGTGCTTTTCTCCATGACTCAACCGTGCTGGCTATAGTGATAATACTTTCTCAAGAATCTTGCGAGTTCGTTCGTCGCAATTCTCGATTTTCTCGATAAGCTCGACCATCCTTGTGAGTTCGTAGGTGTTTATGTTGCTCATTTTCACAGACACATCTGCAATAAGCGCCTGCACGTTTTCAATAGCAGGGTATATGTCTTCAACCTGCTTAACGGCCTTTTCAACCTCTTTCTTCATGTCCGGCATTTGCTTGTTGATTTCGCACCACATCTGCTCTACAGCAGCACTGTGCGAATCAAGCGCCTCGCTGTATGCTTTTTTGTATGAAAGCAACATGCCTTTGAAACGAATGGTGTCTTCTTCCATTTGCTCAAGATCGCCAGCCATGCTTCGCTTTGTCCTATCAAGATAGTCCTGAATAATTTTAAGCTGTGCGCTTTCCGATTCAGCTTTCTTGATTTCATCACAAGTTTCTTTCGGCAACCATATAAGTTCTTTTTCAGCCATTCCTTCCCTCCAGTTCTTCCGCATATTTGTTGAGTGCGGATTCCATAACATTTGTAACGAGTTCTTTTGCTGCCTCGTTCCATCCATATTTTTCGGCCAGCCCATATCCCTCTTGCTCCGCTATCTGCCGTGCGCGGGTTTTCGGTAGCTCGCGGGTGAGGACTTTACTTTTTATAAACCCTCTGTTTTTATCGTACCAATTAACGATGCTACGGAATGCATTATCCGGCGCGCCGTCCCATACCTTCGGCTTTGCTCTTTCCTCAAGCAGTGCGGTGGCAAGTATGTTAAACTGCTTAAATCGATCTCCCATGCAAACCTCCAGCGCTTTGCACAGAGAGCAGCTTGCTTCACATCTCGCCATCGCTTCCAGTAATTCATCTGTCAGTTCTTTCTTCATTCTCATTCTCCTTTGATTATGATCGTAATGTTCCACACGAAGGACATCGGTAAATACTTATCATACCAGCAGTTGCTTCAATGTCAATCCGCATAAACGGCCTTTCTCCATTATTTTCCCAGAGATAGTCCTGCTCGGTAATGTCTGCTTCTTCGATTTCTTCTTTCGTCATGTGAAAGTAACCACAAATACACTTCATCATTTATCTCCTTTGCCGGATATGCTCCGGCGGGCGGGTTATGCTAGACTCTGTATTCTTCTTTTTTTATAGCTCGTTCAACTTTCATGCTTGACCCATCTGGATAAAAAATATGTTCTCTTACGACTTCTCCGTCAACTTCCAAAGAGTTTATGAACGTTCCTGCAACTTTACGAAAAATGTCCTCGATTGCCATAATCGCTTCAACTGTGTCCATATTTGCATGGCTTTTTCTTTTCCATTTAGACAAAATTATTCTGCTATTAAGCGAATCGATCGCATAAAAAACGTTTGTTACGCTCTTTCCTTCATCCAAATAGTCATTAACTGCTTTCATGTTCCTTTCCTTTGCCGGATAGGCTCCGGCGTTCAACTACAGGTTGTATTTCTGTTTTGTTTTTACAATCTTCTCGAGTCTATTGACGGTTTCTTCCTCACATGAAACTAAAAGCTCTGCTGCTCTTTTTTCCAATCTATCAATCGCACGTTCTATGATTGATTTGTCTTCCGCAATAAGCTTGATTATTTCAGCAGTGAGTTCAGGAGGTGCATCCCAGTAACTTTGTCCACCTTGAAATTGTTGCCCGGCCCGCTGGAGTTTTAACGAACAATGAGCCGTTGAAATATCCATTTTATCATTCCGGTATTTCGGCCCGTTTGGCAAGTCATTCCACTCCTTTGCAGACGCAAGCGCTCTTTCTGCTTTCAAGTAATTTTCGTACTGTTCCATCTTTCCCTTCCTTCGCGGTTCCCCCGCTATTTATGTTTGTCGGATTATAATTCTTCAAGGTCCTTAAGGATTTTCTCAAAAAAAAAACTCTTGGACTCCATATTCTTTTTCATCATGCTCATTTTAATACTTATAGTATAACCATTAAGGAGGTAAAAGAATATCTCATTACCATTAAGTTCACCTGAGTTCATTAGGTCCAAGAGTGACCAAAAAGAGTCCCATGGTTCATCATGCCCTTTACCACTTTGTTCCATGTTCTTTTCAGCCAAGTCTACGAGATACTTAGCTCGCTCTTTAGGTAGGTTTAATCTGTCCAAGAGTTCATGGCCTTCTTCATCATACTCCAAGGTCATTATGAATGTTTCTTTCTTTATCATTTGTCATTTATCTCCTTATCAGTGACCATGCTTACACTCTTGAACATCATTTCTTACTACACTAAGAACGCACATAAGCTCATTAGGTGTGAGTTGAACATACCCCGTGGTGCCTTCTTCCATTTCAGCAGTGAGTTGATAGCATACACCAACATCCTTACCGCCATAGTAACGGGTAATAGATAATGGCACGTTGCGTGAACCAGTACCTTTCATTATCATTATTTGTTGACTCATGTTCTCCTCCTTTCATACACTACTTTTGCTTTCTCACCAGAATGTAGTCTCCATGTTTTCTCGTCAAAGCTCGGCACGAACCCTGCGTTCCAGAGTTTTACTGCTGAAGAGAAATCATGCTCATACTGTATTTTGAAAAAGCTACTTATATATGCCCAGGTCAAATTCCAGATCGAATCCCAGACCGAATCCCCAATCGAATCCCTGACCGAATCACTGACTGAATACCATACAGAATTACTGACCGAATACCATACAGAATCCCTGACCAAAGCACCGACCGAATCCCCGACCGAATCCCTGGTCGAATCCCAGACCGAAATCCTGACCGAATCCCTGACTTTTATCCATTGGTCAAGGAGTGCAATCTCTTTCTCTGTTACCTTCTTTGCGCTTCCTGTGAGCGGATTCCGTATTTTCTTGATTACGAGAGGTTCCACTACGCTCTTGAAGTTCAGGTGTTGCGCCCAGTTCTCTGCTGCTTCATGGTCATGACCTTCTACACCTTGGTCAACGGTAAATTCCTTGGTTAACGGATTGTACTCATATTTTGACCATCTATCCTGCAAGTGAGGAGGAACCTCATTTCTTGTTAGTATTGCAGTGTGAGAGTCATGGCTTTCTCTCATATTCTCTTTTCGTGTATTCCAATCTGAGTACAGATAGTTTCCATACCCATCACCAACGAAGCTAAAAAACTTACACATTGTTTCTCCTCCTCCTCGCTTCAGCAACAGCTTCTAGACACGCTTGCTTGGCTTCTTCATGAGCTCTTGATAGAGCTTGTTCAGCCATAGCAAGTACACTATGTTCCATTTCGTAGATAATAGAGGCTTTAACAATGTCACTCCAAGAGGACGTACCATCGACTTTTTCAATACGAATACCTTTTCTCATTTTATCAAAGCTCTCAATAAACTCTTCAAGAGCTTCAATTTTTCTTTTGGCATCATGCCACTTCTCAATCTTTGTCATAACGCGTAGTCTGACTCTTTAATTGTTACCGTTAGGCCACAATTAACCTGGAGCATGATAACGTCAATTGCTAACTCGAGCCATTCCTTAAACTTCATAGCTTCCCTTCCTTTACATAGAAGTGGGAGGAGTAGACAACTCCTCCGCTGCTCTTACTGCCGTGTAGAACGGTATGCTACTGTCTATATTCATGACTATTGTATAGCCAAGGTCCAAGTCACGAAGCATACTCATAAGTATGTTGTCAAGCATCTTACTGAACATTGATGGGTACATTATTCGTCTTCCTCTTCACTAAAGACGAACACCTCAGTGTCACCTCGCTCAAGTGTATTGAGACTGTCGTCGGAGTAATGCTCAGCGACGATGCGTCGAGCATGCTCTTCATTCTGGGCCTCAACCCAATATTCGTCTGTTATCTGCACGTTCACTTTATATTTGGTCATAGCTTACCTCCTGCTATTTTCTCAAGATTGAACTTAGGCATGTGTGTTCCTTTGGGCCCCGCTTTAGATGTCCTTAAGAAGGGAAATGACCTCTTGACCAAGGGCATAAGCAAGCACCTCGTCATCATAGGACGCCATGAGGTCTTCTGCCAGCCCTTTCAAGTCTTCCAAGTAGGCTCTATCATTGTTTCCCTTGATAAGGTCACAAGTGATTGTGCTGATTTTGACACCAACGACACCTGCGACCACCTCAGGGTCATAATTGTCACGAAGCCTTCCACCAATGGAATGAATCTTTTCAAGATTTGCCTTGGCCTCATTGTTCAATTCAAATGTGTTCATAGCTTACCTCCTGCTATTTTCTCAAGCTGACCAGCGTACTTGGTCATCTTCCGTCGAGCGATAGCTGACTGTTTTTTCACTAAGCCAGCCACGTACTTGAAGCTGCCGAGCGAGTGAACTCAGGAACGGAGCATCGACGCCATTGAATCCAATACCATTGTCTTCGATGGTCGTCTTTCTTGCTTGTTCTGCTGCTGTCTGTCTGCTGTAGATAGCAAGTATTCCACGCCTGAGCCACCGGTCATCTTCCAAAATCTTCTTTTTAATGAAGTCTTTGGTGTATGTCATTTTACTATCTTTCCATGACGCACAGCACCACCGATATTCTTGTGGTGTTCCTTGAGTATTGAGCTCCAAGCTTTTGCACCTTCTTCTTCACTGCGAGGCCTACCGTCAGTATTCCATTGCTGTATGACTGCTTTAGCAAGGTCACAGAAACCGTTCTTGTAGAGCCTGAGCTCACGTTTTTTGTAACTCATGCTAGCTCCTCATCAGTAAAGAAGTACACTTCGTCTTCTACTAGAGTAAGTTCACTCATTGTGTCATTGCTATAATGCTCCATGACTATTCGCTCTGCAGCCTTGTCACTCTCGGCCTCGATTTCATAGGTGTTAGTAGTCTGCACATGAATTCTGTACTTGCTCATGTTTCCTCCTCACTTCACAAACTGGGCATATTGTTGGCTCAATGTATTTCAAAGCAATCTCAATCTTTTTCGGATCGAGATTGCCTCTTGCCTTGTACGTGGCTATATGGCCACAAGAATGCTTTACTGTTATAGTCGTGTCGGTGCTGTAAGCCATGCATTCGTTCCTTTTGCTGAGCTCATCCAAGGGTCAAAGGCTCGTTCGAGGGACCTCTTGACTTTCTCAGCTTCGTATTTCGAGTCACGCCTTGCTATCAAAAGCAGGCCCTTCATAACCAGATATTCTGTTTTTCGGGTGGCTCTATTCCACCGTGAGATTATCACCATTTTCATGTGAACCTCCAGAAAACGAGGAAAGCCTCGAGCTTTCGCCCGAGGCTTTTTCCCTTATTTCGCTTCGACAGCTTCGAAGCCGAGGTATTTGACGGTGGCTGACACACGGTCATTTTCAAGCTTATGACCTTTTTTCTTGAGATACCAGACAATGGAAGCAATTGAGTTGGCATCGTACTTATAGTCGGCGTCGCCGGTCCGCTTCACGAACTCGCCCAGAGTTTCGTTCTCGTTCATTCGTTCGCCTTGAGGTCCACGAACTCCAATGAAAAGATATGAAACTGTCTGACCGACTTTCGGCTCTTCGGTCCCGAACATCTGGACCAGGTAACCTTCGCGGCTTCCCATTTGACGCGGGCCCTTTTCCAATCCTGAACCCTGTTTGACTTTTGTCAAGAGGTCCATGACTTTCGGGCTGGCTTTAAGAGCGACGAGTTCCTTCTCGAGCTTTTTGAAGTTCTCGAGTGTTTCCTCGCGGCGCTTGTCGTACATAGCCTTGCGCTTGGCACGATTTGCTGCCTTCTCTTCCGCTGTCCATTCAGAATACTTCTTTCCCTTAGCCATAGTTGTCTCCAGCCGAGCATTGACACTGTTCGAGTGCAGGTCTACGACCCATGTCGAACTTGGTATGACTTCGGCATATATATTCACGGACATAGTCTAGCGGTCCGATGAATAACTATTTTGCTGACACGGAATATCGTGCATATGTCAAAGAACCCTCAGGGGAGAGGTTCGTCTCCCACTTACCTTTGCTTGCTCGCCTCCTTTCCTTTAATCTAAGTCCATTATACGCGATATGTGGAATATACTGGGCGAACGAATACAAAAAGAGACACAGAAAAATTTTTCCACGTGACTCTTATCACAACCCAAAGCAGTTGCTTACAGCTCAAAGCGGCGCGTCTCTCTAGTCACGTACGCTTCACCGCGTCTCATCTGATCGCGTCTCATCTGATCGCGTCTCTCTAGTCACGTACGCTTCACCGCGTCTCATCTGATCGCGTCTCTCCAGTCACGTACGCTTCATCGTGTATCATGGAACAGTGGTCCTGCCTTCGGCCTTGCGGCCTCAGGCTCTTACAACGAGTGTAACTTTAAGTGCCGCGTGTGTATAGGATATCGACTTAATCGCCGTAAAACATCGATTTCCTTGTGAATGTACTAGGTAAAAAAATACCATAAAAATTAACCTTAGTAAACAATCCTCTGGCATGTCGTAATACCATAGGGTTACCTAAAGGAAAAGGAAAAAAGGAATAAAATCCACTTAGTACATTCACAAGGAAAATATGCCGACCGGTGTTTATAGCTGTTGCTATATGATGACCGCGGCAAAATTTACTGTAATTAGTACATTCATAAATTAGACGTTGTAAAGTATAATGGTATTATGACAGAGAAGAATATCAGAGCAAACATGACGCAAGAAGAGATTCAGCGAAGAAACGCTGAATGTATGTCCACGCAGCGTATAGCAAACCTGTTTGGATATACGGATAAATACATTCGTAACGTCATACACGCAAATAATATACAGAACTGGACAGTTGCGCCTACGAACCATAGGAACGGCAAGCCACGGCTTCTTTATCATCCTGATGACATACGTAAATATCTTAAACCTCGATTCGATCTCAAGGTTTTCAATCTCTTACACAACAAGAATCTACTGAGAGAAATACTCAGAGAAAATAAGATACTGTTAGACACAGTACGAGAAATAGTAGCGGAGTTGTCATGATACAGATCAAATGCAGCGATACCGGTGATACCGCGTCGCTTACTGAACTGATCGCTTTCCAGGGAGAAAGCAAGAAGCGATCTGAACAAGATATACGTGATCTTGGTCAGAGTCTTTTGGAAGATGGTCTACTACAGCCTTTTAGTGTCTGGCGCAATAGTGAAGGCGTGTTAAAGATCTTAGATGGTCACGGCCGTAAAGCAGCTTTAGAGTATCTCGCTCTTGAAAACCCTGACATCCTCGATCAGTTATTCCCAGTGATTTTGATCGAAGCTGACACTGAAGAAGAAGCGATTAAAGCTTGTCTTCAGATGATGTCTACTTGTGGCAAGATTAACAAAGCAGGCGTAGTGAAGTTTGCAGCGCCTGTTATTGGTTATAAGGCCCCTATTGTCATGAAGTCTACAGCGAAAGCAGCAAAGGTAAAAACCAAGACTGAGAGTAAACCTAATAAAGTAATCATAGGTGTTGAGGTTGACAAAGACAAAGTTAGTCAACTAATCTCTATACTGAAAGATGTGGAAGGCGTTAATGTCATTGTATGAAGATGATGAAGACATTATTGAGGAATCAACATCAGGCCAGTCTTTAACTGCAACCGTTAAAGCTTTCCTTGAGGGAGATGTAGATGGCTATTATCAAGAGCTGATGATAGCTCCTGATACAGACTCCATCTACGCGAAGTCTCAAGCAGCAGGTCTCACATTACAACAGTATGTGCAGAGAGACCCTGATAAAGCTATACGTGAAGCTGAAGGATCTCTACAACAGTGGCTTGAAATACAAGCTGCAGGTTCCCTTGAAGGTGTAATACACACGACTGAAGGCAAAAGAGTTCTCAGTCGTAACATGGCAAAGCTTCTTGATAACCGCGTAGCTTATGCGCAGAAAATGTTAGACCAGGTTAATGAGTTTGCATACACGGCATTTAAGGATGGTGAAAAGAGAAAAGACCATCTTATACGTACAGCATACACGAGAGCTACAGTCAAAGGTGACACTCGTATGCTCATCTATCTAATGGACCGTGTTGATGGTCGGCCTGGTGAGTCTAAAACAGTCGACCTTGATTATGACAATGCCTATAACGTGTACCAGATTATACACACGCTGTTTGATAAACAGCTTGAAGTATTGAACTCTGGCTCTGGTACGAAACTCATTTGTTGTTCTCGACGAGCAGGTAAAAGTCATTTGTTGACAGCAGCTTGCTTCATAGAGGCTCTTAGGCAGTCAAATACGACTGTACTATACATTGGCCAGACGATGGAAAACACTGAGTATATCTTCGAAAGCGCAGCCAATAAAATTATTGATAAGTGTAAGCTGAGAGACAAAAGAGGCAAGCGCCTCAATTGGCGACGTCTTGATAACGGCAGTCGTATACACATCTGTGGTCTAAGTAACACTCAAGACCCAGACAAGATTCTTGGTTTTGGAGCCAAGATCATCGTTGTTGACGAATTCTTCGCGCTGAAGGACAACCTCCTTGATTACCTTATAAAGGAAGTCCTTCGTCCAATGCAAATGGACTACGCGACTGAATATAAGTTTATCTGTGCAGGTACTCCCCCACGTATAAAAGGTACGTATGGTGAATATGCATGGAAGAATTGGAGCGTGCCTCACTACTTCTGGACTTATAAGGATAATCCATTCCCTGTTGACCCTGAAGCAAAAGAAGCTTATGTATTGAATGAACTCGCTGAAATGGGCTTGGACATGAACTCTGTGTATGCACGCCGAGAGTATGGTGGTGAATGGATATACGACGAAGACCTTCTGCTATATCCTGAGTTCCATACATATGATCCAAGAGAAGTTTATCCTAACTACAATATTGATATGGTTCTGTTTGGTATTGACTACGGTGTATCTGACTCTGACGCACTAGTAGGCATCGCTTGGGATACAGCTGGACGTCGTGGCTATGTATTCCATGAAGATAAGTTCAGTCGTCTTGACATCAAAGACAGGACCATCTCTCAGCTGCAGCATCTTGAAGGTCAGGTTAAGTATGCGTGGGGTAGAGCCTTGGAGTTCTTCCCAACGCTTAGTCCCAAAGAAGCTAACAAAAGAATCTTGTGGGACGCCGATGACAGCGACCAGAAAGTATCTGACCATTTCAATATGAACATACGTCTTGATGAATATCCTGATCTACGTCTAAATATACAGAATGCGCATAAGACAGGCAAGACGATAATGTTTGATAAGATTCGTGACCTTCTCAGGACAGCTGGACTCCTTCTTATAAAGGATGGAAAAACAGCTAATGAGTGTGAAAAGACAGTCCTTAGAAGAGGTCCAAACGGTCAGATATATCCGGAGGTAGACATGAAGGTGTACCATCCAGATATTCTTCCTGCATTGCGTTATGCTCTGTGGAACGTAATCGGTGAAGAAAGTGCACCGAAACAAGGAACATGAGTATGAGAAAGAAGAAAATTAAACAGCCGTCTTTTATTCGACAGGCTTGGGATATCTACGTTGAACGACATAAGACTCGTAAAGCGCTGAGACTCTTAAGCAAGCAAGAATGGTCTGTTGAGTTTCTCACTGCGATGTTGCTTAAGGCAGCGAATTTAGCTCATCAGCCTTTAGAGATGACTATCACGAATAATAACACATCTATAAGGATAAATACTGTTGACAATATAGACTCGCCGTATCGCGACGATAGTATTTTCAACCATCTTGATGACAATCTTAGAGTAGAGCAGTTCATAGCGAGTGTGAATAAATGACAAATAAACAAGCTCTAAAAATCTATGACGATTATCTTCCTCAAATACTTCATGTTATTCGTCAGTACTATAAAGACTTGCCAGTAGACGAGGGTGAAGACGCTAACTTTTTTGGTGAGTATGCGACAAAGCAAAAGTTAAGAGAGATGAGAAACGATCCTCTTCAAGAGAAACACGCGAAGTCTATGACATCTCAGAACATTGATGCTCTAAGTGAAGAAGAGTTTATACAGACTGAAATTATTGAAGCGATAGCTTCGAAGATCGTTGATCGTTCTAATGGAGAGCTTAGTGAAGAAGAAGCTATAGAGCTTCTTAAACAGGCTCTTAATGAACGAGCACTGGAGGAGTATCTCGATGAGCTACCTGAATACTTATACCGTGGCACCAATGAGGAGGTAGACTTTGAGAAAGAAGGATTTGAAGGAGTCGAAGAAGAGTATCCTGAAAGAGATGACGCGTCGCCTACAGGCAAAGTGGTCTTTGTGTCTTCAGAACCCTCTGTGGCGTCGTCCTATGCTCGGAAAGATAAATTTGATCGTGCAGGTTATCTGCCTACTAGTCATGGTGATTTTGTTTATCGTATTAGGACACAGGGTCTAGATCCCTCTCTATTTAAGAAAGATGTTGGAGCTACTCATGATGAAATAATGTATGGGCCACAGTATCGCTATAACAGTTCTATACCTCAAGAGCAGATCATTGTTGTAGATTCTAGTGGTACAGAGAGAGTGGTGCCTCGCATAGAGAAAATATCTTACTTAAGTGACGCCTTATGTAAGGACATAATTTTTCCACCTCATATCATTGATGCGATAAACAAGAGGTTCTAAGATGATAACAGCAGCTAATTACCAGAAAGACAAAATCTCTAAACTATATGTGCCTGGTCGTTATCCTGGAAAAAATAATGACGAATGGGTTTTGCCTGAAGAGATACGCACAGACTATGCGAAGCTTAATTCTATTATAGAAACAAAGTATACCAGAGAGTACCTGAAGATTTGCGCGTTCTATAATAAAATACTTCCTACGCTACGTTCTGGTGGCTACGTCACTTCTTCTTATAACGTGCCTTCATTCACGACGATGGACCAGGAAAGAACTGATACTGGAACAGGCATGTCAAGTAATTACTTGAAGCAGATAGTTGACCAGGTTGTAAGTCGAATAGGTACTGTTACTTTCGAGCCTACTCTCATAGCTGATGTGCCTACACTAGAATACATCGTGTATAAAGACGAAGTTGAACGCCTCATGCGTAAAGCTATACGCAATGAAAAAATAAACCGTATGTGTATGGAAGTATTCCATGACGCGTCTATTGTATGTTTCAGTCATGTGTTTATCGACCCGATTACGCATAAGCCTGTAAAAGCGAATGACTACGAAGTTGGCATGTTTGAATCTCAGTTCACTTCTGATGATGTTAAGCAGATGTTATATCGTAACTATAAGTTCCCAACTACGTCTTTAGCGCCATATTTAGCTAGAGAAGACGACGCGCTTAAACAAACTCTCTTAGATGAGATAGACAACAAAGATAGCGTAGACTTCAAGATGTACTTTGACTGTCCTGAGAAAAGAGTGATCATCACGATTAACGGTAAGACACTGAAAGAGGTTAACTATCCATTTGATACTGTACAAATGGTCACTTTTGGCTGGGACATCGGCTTTAGCAAGGTTACCGCGTCCTCTCTGTTTGACTTACTTTACCCTACACAGAGAGAGCTTAATAAGGTTAACGCAAAAATACAGCAACTTATACGTATGTATAAAGGCGCTGTACCTGTATTCAATAATGACGTAGACCTCGCTATGAAATCTATCTCAAATGGTTCTGGTGAAGCTCTGTACGTTGACTCTTCAAGACCAATAGACTCTTTGATGACTGTTATAAACCCAACGCCAATTGACGCACAGCTATCTGCTACAAAAACAGAACTAAAGACCGAGATGTATGAGCTCGCTGGTTTGCAGCAAGTTTCATTCAACATGGAGAACATGAGAAGCGCGGCAGCTGTTATTGCTATAGACCAGACTAGAGACACCGTGTTCCAAGCTCAGTTGGATGGTATCAGTCGTTTTGTGTCTCAGCTTTTTAGAACCATAGTGAACTATAACGCAGAAGTGTTTAAGGATGAAGACTCTTCAATGAGTTGGGCTGACGTTAAGAAGCTAGTAGACGAAGCAGAGGTAGACCTTAAGCCTGTTACGATAACGTCGCCTCTTGGTAATAAGAATGAAGCATTAAAAGAAGAACCTGATTATAAGCAGATGAGTGTTGCTCGTACGATTACACGTGTAATTAAAAATGAAGTGTCTTGGGATACTGTATCTTTTGCTGTAGACAAAATGTCTCTTAAGATGATGGCTGCTATTACGATAGTTAAGTTTGAAGCTCTAGGCATTGAAGTACCTGACTCTTTACAGAGATTTATAATCAGTGCCTTTATTGAAGATATACAACTAGGCTTAGTAAGCTTAGTAGGAGATGATAGTGGACGAATCTCAGAACTTTAACATACCTTTAGACTCTCCTCTTGACATCAATAAGTCAGACATGCTTGTCAATGTTAGGCAGCCGAAGTTCTCTTTCAATAGACAGAAGCTGCTTGGTGGCGTTTTACAGACGTCTGTTCGTTATGAAGATGACGGCTATTTCGCTGGATGGTGGCGGCATAACTTTGACTTAATTTCTATAGGCGATAACTCTGTTCGACCGAACTTGTATGGCTTAGACGACGTAGAAGATTTGCCACAGATAATTGAACTTGAAGCTCGTAATCTTGTTATACACAACAGAGAGACTTCTCGTGGTGTTCCTTTTTATGTACTACAAGAAAGACAGACAGGCCTCAAGTTTTCATTTGCTCTTGAAGACTGGGCGTACTGGTCTACTGGGTTTCCTGTAACAGGCCTTGGCTTTCAAAGGCTCAACGATACTGATATACGTATAGTAGGTCTTACTCAGAAAAATGTACTTTTTTCACTGGACGTAGATATATACACTGGTGAAGTAAAGTCAACATTGCCTGTCGCTCCTACTGATGAAAGTCTTTTACCTACTGTTCTTTTTGAAGATGACTCTCTTCATGTCATTGTAAGTAGAATACTCGAACCTAAAAATGACTGGTTCATATACAGAGCTAACTCACCTTTAATTATCAGTGGGAACACTCTCAGCTATGAAAGAATAGAAGACGTATCTATATGGGGAAAAGGCTTAAGCAGTTCTGGTGAATTTAAGCTCACAGACGATGGTGTATTAACATCTATAGGTGAAGAATTTTCAATTAAAGAAGACTACGAAGTAGTAGACGCAGGCACCTTACAAGAGCATATTCTTGCTACAGGTATGAATAATACTGAAGCTGATCTTGTTGCGACTATTGAATACGATGAAGTTTGGACATCTCTTAAATACTCTGACGTAGAACCTTTGAACGAATTTATAGGTAATGCTTCAAGTAACACGAGCATGAATAAACAGACAGTAGCTACGCATGCTACACATGGAGATGGTTCATACTATGCTGCGATAGATATAGCTCACGGATTACCTATTTGGTACAGCTATGCTATCAAAGGCATCAGTATGTATGTATCTAACAGCAGTGTAGATGCTTTCCAAATAACTCTTGAAACTGCAGGTTGCTCTCATGAAGTGTTGCTGCCTTCAAGTACAGCAACAGCTCTTCCAAGTTCGTACGTCAAATGGCAGGTTGGGCACGCTAAAAAAGGTGACGTAATAACAAACTGGTCAGACTTTGGCACAAATACCTTTCTCATAAACATACCTAAAAATGTACACTATGTTGTAGCTATTCGATGTATTTCTCAGAGCAGTAACTTTATTGTTCCTGTCAACGAAGCTTGTGTTACTTTGTCTCACGAGTTTTATATAGACTCAGAAACTACAGTGACAAATTTGTATAGAGAGTCTTCTTACTACAGCGTGTATGATCTTAACGTATTAAAAGACGTCGAAGTCTCTAGCTATGAGTCTAAGCACCATAGAATGTTGAATAAGCTTAACTATAAACAAGACATGAATCTTGCTAAAAGGCAGAGATATAGCAGTTCAGATAGAATCTTAGCACTATATGTACCTGTGTGTATTCTTGGTTACGCGTTCTACAGAATAAGGCCTACACAATCTCCAGGGCTTATTTCTTCAAATGCGAAAGCTTTTGAAGTAATAACATTGTCTCAGCAAGAAGCTTCTTACCCGAGATGCGTACGTATAGATAACCAAAGCTCAGGTTATTTTAGCACAAACTTCGTTAAACCAGTATTAGCGTCAGTTAGTACAGGCAATAGTCTCAATGAACAAATAATCTCTGTTGCTTTAGAGTCATTAGAAGGGTCTTTACCACTATATATTACTAATGTACCCGAAAATGCTGTAGATGATGACGGTAATAGAATAGTGTCTCCAGGTATGTACCCTGTATGGACTATCACAGGCGACCGTTCCTCTGATGCGCCGTCTAACTTTTTAGCTACTTCAGAGGAAGTGAAGCCTTTTTATCCTTCTCAAAGTATGGGTACAGTATCTCATATAACAGGACTAGTCACGATATCTAAAAAGATAGTTGACGTGTCATTTAGTACTGAGTATAAACGGTCTTTATACAACACAAACATTTTTGATAGACTTGAGCCTTCGTTTGATGTGACTGAGCTATATTCAGGAGGGTCTACTCAAACATTAAAAATCTACTTAGACGCAGGTAAGAGAGAGTACGTATCATTCACGTTTAATGTTTCAACAGGCTTTACTAATCGTGCAACAACAGAGCTATTCACGTATGAAAATAGTAAAAATGTAGTGCCAGCTTATGACGCTCAAATACAAAAACTTGTTGTAACTCTAAAGTCTTTAGAGGAGTTTCCTTTAGTATTCTGTCCTGCGTTTATACACAGTGTAAGTGGCTTTACTACACCAGATTTGCATATACTCTCTCAAACGAGAGACATCGTAGAGTTGTCTCATGGTTATGGGCAGATTGATTTAGCTTTGTCTAATCTACACAGTTCTAGAGAAGTATCATTTATAAATGTTGAAGACGTGTCTGCTGATGAGGGTATAGACGTCGTGTATAGACTTGACGAAGATTGCAATCTTTTTGTCACTACAGAAATACAGTCGATAAAAAATACTTCTTTTAGAATAGATGAAGCTGGTAATATATACGTGGCATCTGAAAACTCTGACGTAGAGTATGACGTAGACACTGAAGGTGATTTTTACGCTCGTAGTGACGTACACACTATTGTAAAAGAAAGTAGTCTCAAGTTTACTTCTTCTCGTTACTACATAGCAGAGAATAATACGGCTTCAGTACGCTTGATACCTCAAGGTATTTTTCAACGGAAAGGTGACGGCATTGTCAGTGGCCCTCGTAATGTCAGCTTTAGTGAAGATGAAGAGTATTGGCATGTAGCATTCGATCTCCCAGGAACAAACATAGGCTCTGAAGTAGAACCAAACTATCTTTATGACGATCATAGAATAGCTCATGTAGATAAAGAGACTAAGCTTAATTTGCTATATGAGACTAAAGACATACGTGATAAGTCAAGTTCAAAGTCTATATACAAGAATGATCTCACAGGAATGAGGCAGTTTGTAAAGCAGTTCTGGTCTAACGATGATGATACTGAAAACTACTGGTGGATTAGTCAAGACTACGTGCTCGAGAAAACTCAAGATGAGCTTATTTTATGGAAGAAGAACGTAGACGAAATAGACGATTGGATGGGTAACAAATGGTCTGTGTACAAGCATGGCTCTCATCAGAACTTTTTTGGCATAGAAGATATTTATTACGCTGTGTCAAATGCTAAGGAATCGTATCCAGTACTATACAAACTTCAAGCATCGCACAACTACAGCATGAATACAGGCTCTATACGAGTGCTCTACATGAGTCTGGACCCCACTACACTGCAGCTTATTGACTTTAGTAATCCTGAAGGTTTTTGGCAGTCGACTAATATCGACGTAATCACTCTGCCTTTTGGAGAAGCGCTACGCACAGGTCAAATCTCTGCTTTTATTGAGCTGAATCCAGCTTCAATAGTCAGCTCTTCAAGCATAAGTTCTACTGTTGTAAATGACGTGTTCATGCTAGGCTTCGCGTATAGTAGAGGCTTGTTACAGTGGACTATCCGCTTCCAGTCATCAGGTGCATATGACATAGTCAATGGTTACGGCTGCGTTGGTCTTGATGGCAGCCTTACGGGTGGCCAGATACCTGTATTTTCTTCTGGGCCTAACGGTTTTAGCGAAGTAGTGTATGATATTAAAGACTTAGAAAGCCTTGAAGCACGTCACATAACAAACGAGCCTAATGTCACAGCCTCTATATTGCCTAACAGGTGCTATGGTTCAGGTTCTACAGTATGGTTTGTGTACAATCAAGTTAGTGGTATAGTTTCTCATTATACTTGGGAAGACAATAGACATGTGGCTCAAGAACTCAGTCTAACGTCTAATGCTTTACGTAGGTATGAGTCATCTTCTTTCCAAGCCAATGGCTTGTTTGACTTAGTACTACCACCACTGTCATTTGGTAACCTTATGGAGTCTTTATTTGACTCTAAACCTCTACGTATAATAGCAGACATAATGCTGCCTTTACTTTTCTATCTTGATCTAAAGTATGTCATGCTGTCGTACATTAATCACAGCTTTGGCCAGTACGCTTACACGTGGAGAAACTCTACTAAAGACCACTTACCAGACGGGAAAACTGACCAAGATATCAAGTTCCTTGTAGACAAGTATACTCAAACATTTGAGCAGTCTGCTGATAAAGCTAGTGCCTGGGTATCTATTATATTGAAGTCTGTAGAGTTTGCAGACTCACAGCCTACTGAGTATAGAGCAAATCCCGCTCAGAATCAAATGTCTACGGACGATAGTAAAGGTCGTAAGTTTAGCCAGTTCTTTATAGACAATGTCACAGACTCTATCATTGATGGCTTGATTTCTACAGGCTTCAATATCTCTATGAAATCGACTATCTCTCAGTCATACACGTTAGACATGTTCTACTCTATAAGTGACAATTGTCAGTGCTTTGCTGGGCCAGGCTTCGTTAACCATAACTTTATCGGACAGTGTGTTGCTCAAGCTGTCACAGACACTCAGCTGATAGGCAAACGTGTTGGATACTGGTGTACTCTTAAGACTCTTACAGAGGTCGTAGTTGCTTTTAAGGTTGCTGTATTTGAAGCTGTACAGAGAATACTGTTGAGCACCGCAGATAAATGGACAGGTGCTACTATCGGCTCAATGCCTGGACCAATTATTAACATCGGTAGTGTAGTTGGTACAGCGTTAACCACAGCTGCTGGTGTTATGAATGCTCTTATTGTCGTAAATAAACAAGGACTTCGTGTTATAGGACAGCTAGCTGACGCTGTTGGACCTTCTACGGGTAAAGCGTACAATGCAGGTACTCTGCAACCGAAGACTGTCGGCATGTCTATTGAAGGCACTCACACGTACGGCAATAAGCCAATGAACTTTTTCTGGCCAGCTTTTGGTATTTCAAAGCCTGTTCGTTATACGAATGAAAGAGTCGATGCTCAAGGTGATAGTAATGAACAAGACATATCTTTTACTGGCTGTGAGCATGAAGTGTTTTTTAACAGAACTTCTGGCTGGTCAAGAGGCTTTAGTAATGAAGCTTTCTTAAAAGGTAAAGGCCGCCTGCCTATGAAAGGCAAGATTAAGTCTGTTAACATCAAGTGTAGAGGCGTATCTACAGAAGCTATAGCTCCAGAGAACATGGCTGTAGTAGAAGGAGCCAAGTCGTTCTTATCTCCTGATTTGTTTAAGAATGAACAAATAGGAGTATCACCAGCTGTCTTTGCCCCGCCGCCGATACATGACTATATGCTAGACTCACAATGGCTTCTTGGAGTCACAGCTAGTGGTGGTGAGATTATCTGGGTAAGCTGTGATGATACGAAGCTTGTAGATGGGCCGCCTTCTAATATAGTCATATCGCCTACATTCTGTGGCATAGCGTCCTCATATGTAGCTATGGAAATAAAGAATCTTTACGATCATGCTTACTTGCGACCATACGCTGTAACGCCTCAAGCGATAGCTTTGAACATCAATAAAATGAACTGTGTACAAAACGCGTCTGTGTACCATGGCTTTGATGGACAAGGTAATCGTATAGTGAAGTGGTCAGGTGGCTCTGGCATGGACAAAGCTGTTTTATATCAGCAGTATCAGTTCCAGGTTAACGACCACTTCAAGAGAAGTAATATCTTGCCGCCATCTCAATTCTTCGGCATCTTTGAAGGCCCTCCTTCTATTGCTATGCGGTCTCTTTCACCAGGGGAAAGAGTAGCGAATCTCATTCAATCTTTTGCTAAAAGAGAAGGCCTTGAAAATGACGTTCCTGGTGAGCAGAAAGATCTACAGCGGTTCAGTATCCCAGTGCATAGTTATCAACTGAGTACTCTTCCTGCAATGGTAAGAATGCTAGCTCCTTATAAGCTGCATGTTGTTGAAGGTATTACGTCTCTGTGTACAGACGTTAGAACGACACAAACACAATATAAGGCGCCAAACTCAATAGACTTCAACATATACGCAAAGCCTTACAGAGCTACTGACGAGTTCTTGTGTGAGCTTAATGCTCAAGATGGAGTAATAGCTGTACAAGACATTTGCGCTACAGCAGGCTTGACGTTTATAGGTGCAACTACAAGAGAAGCTTTCTTCTTTTCTCCAGCTACTCGTATGTACTATTCTTTCTCTGATGGTCGTGAGATAAGAAAAGTTGATATCATGAACCGCTTCCTCGATCTTAAAGAAGGTCGTTGGGACTACGTTAACCAAGAAGTTATCTTCAAAGCTTTACTCAGTGAAGATGAGACGATAGTCGTACGACTAGATAGAGATGTTCTTGGTGAAGTATTTCCACCGAACAAGACCATTTACTCAGAAGAGTCTGGTTATAAGCTGTTGTCTATGGCTGGTGGCCTTGTGTATCAAGGACCTAAACGATTTATCGTCAATCGTTTTATAATCCTTGACTACATGATAGAAGACATTGTATACTATAACCGTCGAAAGTTCAGTGCGATATTCCCTGAAGAATATGATAGAAAGAACTGGAGAAGAGTGTCTCGAGACTTCTACGATCAGAAACGAGACTACGGCTGGGAGTACTATGACTTCTTAAACTACTTCGATGTAGTTGGAAATGTTCTTGAAGACTCGATAATCGCTCCTTCACCATGGTATGCAATACATGGCTGGACGCATAATCCAAAAGGTCTTGTTACAACAATGCTAGGCATAGACGATATAACAGACTGTAAGTTTGAATGGTCTGTCACATTCGCTTGGACAGAGCAGATGGACAAGATATATAAACAGAATGAGTATGCTACTGTCAATATGAGAGCAGAGACAGTCACACAAGGCGGCACTGTTCTTAGTGAAGTAACAAGAGTGTTCTTATTCAAAGAGTGCTTTACTCGTTCAGATAACGCAGGTTACTACACTTTCAGATTCCAGTCTAATAATGGCACTGGCAATCGTGAGAGACTGTATCTATGGGGTGATGGCATTACAGCTATACAAGACCTTCGATTAGCTTGCAAAGATATTACGTCTAGGCGCACGCAGCCTCTGCACACGCAGGTAGATGTACAGGATTTGACTGAGCTATAACTGGTACATTCATAAAGGTTCTATTATAGAGTATAATTAACTGTAAGTAGGAGAACTATGACTACGAAAACAAAACCAACAAAACCAGGTACCACTGTCGGACAAAAGCTAAATGGCTTTATGTGGAATGGTCGTAAGTGGGTAGAAGAAAAAATACAGCCTCTGCCTCGACAGTCCGTAGTTGGACGTATCATGTCTACAGCTACGCCACAGCAAATCATTGGTGGAGTGCAAAAAGGTGATACAACTGCCGCTGCGTATCAGAAAGAACTCGCAGCAAGATCATCTAAGCATGCTGGACGTGTTGAAGCAGACGAACAAAAAGCTCGCCAGAAAGCTGGTAGAGATTTTCGTGTTGAAGCAGACAAGGATGCTGCAGCAAGGGCCGCTTCAGAGTATAATCAAAAAATGTCTCAGATATCTGGTGCTGCAGGTGGTGGCGCTGCAGCTCTGGCTTCTATGAACGTAAAAGACCCTACAGCTACACTACAGACTCATATGGCTCGTCAAGATGAGCAACAGATGAGAGCTGAAGACTTAGCCTCTCAAGCTGAAGCAGAGAGACAAGAATCTGTACGTCGTCAATTCGAAGCAGAGAGACATAATGAGATAGCTAGAGATGAGTCACAGCACAACTTAGTAGCTCGTAGTTTATCTACAGCGACGTCTGTAGAGCCGGCAGTTTCAAAAGACCCTGAAGAAGAAGTAGTAGTAGAAGAAGAAGAGACACCTGCAGAGCCAGAGCCAAAGTCTCCACAGATTCAGGATGTACAAGCTGTAAGAAGAGCTAACAATGCTGTTGGTGGCATTCGTGGTATTGTCTCTGATGACGAGCTGCAACAGGAAATAGAGAACTTCTCAAAAGCTTTTTCAGAAGGAGATGAAGCTTGGAAAAAATACGCGATTGACTTTAATACGAGATATCGTTTAACAGGCAAAAATGCAGCTAGTCTTTCTCGTACTGAGTCTACGGCTGGAGATTATGTAGGCAAATGGTCAGGAGAAACTGGAGAAATTGATCCTCCAGACTCTCGTGTTAAACGTATTATAAAAGCAGTTCATAGGAGGTTCTAATGTCGCCAGCGTTAGCTATGATAATGTCTCGTATCTCTACAATGGGACCTTCTGCTAAAGCTACTGCAACAAAAGCAGTAACGACAGCAAAAGCTGCAGCCGCAGCAAAACTCGCAGTTATGGCAGCAGCTAAAGGTGCAAAAGTAGCTAAAGGTGCAAAAGTAGCTAAAGCAGCTAAAGCAGCTAAAGCAGCTAAAGATGCAGAAACTATAAGCAA
>Ga0116141_10000765_pt1 | contig 26367 bp, 25 predicted proteins | sample AD_UKC097_MetaG_FD_89744 | JGI IMG/M metagenome (GOLD analysis project Ga0116141, IMG submission 89744) | Active sludge microbial communities of municipal wastewater-treating anaerobic digesters from USA - AD_UKC097_MetaG | ecosystem: Engineered > Bioreactor > Anaerobic > Digestate | place: USA...
CCTTGATTTAGACGTCGATCCTGACAGACCGGGCGGAATTGTTGCATATCCGGTCTGCAAGATAAAGGTCTTTTTGATGATTTTGAGGGGATTTGGAGGGGAATTGCGGGGAGAAAGCCAGATGGCGGAACCTTGGAGTGCTGAAGCGCAGCTTCAGCCTTTCTGGTAGAATCAAGGCGGGAGATCCGCTCCCATACTTCGCGGTCTGCAGTCAGGGAGAGGTCGTATCATGATCCGGGAAAGAACAAAATCTTTTGACTGCGTCACGATGAAGACCGAGGTCCAAGCGAAGTTGCGGCAGGATTTCGCCGGACTGAGCGATGAGGAAGAAAGAACACGCATCACTCAAGAACTGGAATCTTCCGACGATGTTGTAGCACGCAAATGGAGACGACTCCGCGAAGAGCATCCGGCTGCGAGGTAGTGCTGGGCAAGCCAATGAATTGAGGGGAGGATTCTATTTGGAAAACATCAGGCAACCATTCGTATCTGCCTACCCGCTGTCACGCATTTGTATGAATTCCGCGAACCTTGCAGAGAACTCCGTGTAATAGAGAAGGCTTCCGGATACAGTGATATAACTTGGTCTATAGCGATCGCTGGTCGGCTCCTTTTGCCATTCTTCTGTTGGACTGAATAGCCCCTGGCCCTCCATCTCTCTGATAGCTGATGTCACAAGATACGGATCATACTTATTGCTGAGCTCTCTTGCCATGTCCTCTGAATCAACGTGTGGCGGACCGCTCGCTCGACGAGGCTTTCTTCCCGGACCTTTGACCTGACCTATCAGCTTCTTGTGGATATGCGCCAAAATTATGAGAGAAGCCAGCGAGAGATGGCGCAAGATATCGACAAACCTGAGTTTCTCAAGATGGGGAATAAAATCCGAGGAAGGCGCGTTTATCAATGCATTGACAAATAATTCCTGCTTTTCCTGCAACTGCATGTCCAGGGCACAGTCAATCACCTTTCGAGCAAACTCTTCTCCTTCCTCGGTGCGAAAATACTCACTCTTGAAGAATTCCTCGATATTGTCCGTTTTCCTTGACAAATGATCCAGGAGATTCTTCACATTTCTGTCATGGGAGCTACGCTTGTATGCGTCCAATCCAGCGAAGGCTTGTCCAACAAAGGGAATTTTGGAGAGCACCGACTTCGCCACACCCAGCCCGGCTTGCTTCAAATCTTCCTTCATCTCATCGTCCACTGGAATCTCTCCCACACGTTGTCCCGATTTTGCGGAACGGCTCTGCCTCCTCTACTTCCCCTCATCCATCCCCATGTTCTTTACTCGCCCCGCCTCGATATCCCCGCGAACCTTTTCCGCCAACCGTGCCAACGCATCTTGCGAGTTGGCGAAAGATTCGTCCCATCGACGCTCATCGGCAATTTCCGCCAGAATCAACGAGGCGATTGCGTTCTGCTCGGATTCGGGAAGTTTCTGGACTTCTGCGATTGCGGTTTCCAATAGTTGAGTCATTTGTCGGACCTCTTCTCGTGAGGGTGATCCCCGTTCCCGTATCCTCTACTTCCCCTCTCCCGGCACACCCTGCAAACAGAACGGCAGTTCCAGATCGTTCGTTTCCAGTAGATCTTTATTGTAGAGGATCTCGCGGGTGGGACCGTCGGCTACAATGGAGCCTGCATTCAGGAGAACACATCGCTCGCAAATGTCCAGCGCAAAATCGAGATCGTGCGTGGCGAAAATCTGTGTCTTGGGGAATGCGTCGAGCCAGTTCAACAGTCGTCGTCGATGTTTCGGGTCGATATTCGCGCTGGGTTCATCCAGGGCAAGAATCTCCGGGTCCAGCACCAGTACCGTCGCGAGCGCAACCCGCTTCTTCTCGCCGCCGGAAAGGTGGAATGCGGAGGAATCCTCATGCTGTTCCAGCCCGACCTGGTGCAGAGACCGATGCACCCGCTCCAGGATCTCGTCCTTGCCGTACCCCAGGTTCATGGGGCCGAACGCGATATCCTCGAACACGGTCGGACAAAACAACTGGTCATCCGGGTCCTGAAAAACCAGCCCGACCATGGAGCGGATCTGGGGAAGCAACCCGTTGGAGACATCCATCCCGCATATCTTCACGCGGCCCGTGCCGCGCAAGATCCCATTCAGGTGCATGAGCAGCGTGGATTTCCCCGCGCCGTTCGGCCCGATCAGCGCCACGCGCTCGCCCGGACGGACACGCAGGTTGATATGCCGCAACGCCTCAGGGCCGTGCCCATACCGAAACGAAAGACCCTCGATATCGACCGCCCACTCGTATGTCTCCGGATTCTGCACGGGACCGGACATAGTTCCTCACTGTCTGACCGGGAATCTCAATACCCATCCGGGCAAACATGGTCTGCCTCTAACCCATCATAGCAGAGAAAGGATCTTCTATGTCGCCTGGTGCAGCCAGGCAACCACTCGACCCGTGATGCAAACGGCGATCACGACAATGGTCAACACCACGTCGCTTGCCCGAAGAACCGGGGTCTCCAAGGTCCGAATCGTCCCGACAAATCCCCGCGAACACATGGCCTGGTAGATTCGCTCACCCCGCTCGAAAGCACGGATAAACAGGACCCCGATGATCCCGCCAAGCCCCCGCCACAGGAGAATGCGACGCGGACGTGGACACCGGGACCGCAACGCCAGCATCATCCGTTCCCGTTCATCAGTCAGAACAAACAGGTAGCGATACATGAATCCCAGGATGTTCACTAACAGTCGCGGAACTCGAAGCGACTCCAGGCCCCGTAAGAACCCCACGAAGGGTGTCGTTGCGTTCAGCAACACCATGGCAAGAATGGCGAGAGTGCCTTTGCACAGCACATTCAGGAAAACATCGACGCCTTCTCGTGTGACCGCGCCGGTCCATGGCCCGAACTGCCATTCCCACAGTGGTGTTCCCTCTTTGAAAAAGGGCACGAAAACAATCAGCACCAAAAGGAACGGCTCCACCTTCAGCACCTTCTCCACCAGGTGAAAGATCGGTACGCGGGAAAAGAACATGCCGAGAACAAGCAAGGGAAGCACAAACAGAAAATCAATGTACCGGCCCGGCGGTGTCGACACGGCAAAGAAAACGACAGCCAGGACCATGATGATCTTGGCCCGAGGCTCCAGACGATGCAGGGGGCTGTCCCCCCGGCTATGGTGATCCAGAAAGTCGTGCTTCATGCGCCGGATTGACTGGAAACGTGGCCTCGACGCGACGCCAGGAGTTTTGCGAGTCCGAATCCGCCGAAATAGAGGATCAGCGTGCCGATACCACCGGCAATTGCGGTCGAGAACGATTCGTTCTCCACACCAGGGATCGTATAGTCCGGGAACACCTCCGGTGTCAGCGGTTTCTCGGTGGCTTTGTCCAGAAACTGGTGATCCTCTGCCACTCGCTCCAATCCGTCCGGGCTGGAAGAGGCGAACGGAGACAAAACGATCGCTACGAACAACGCAAGGCCGAGTCCGATCAGGATGTCTTTTCTGGTCATGTTGTTGCCTCCGCACGAGTGGTAATCAAGTCCGGTCGTACCGCGTTTACATACCCCAACACAACACAGGTGATGATCGCCTCCCCGATCCCGATCACGATATGCCAGCCCAGCATGGCTTTGATCGCCAGGCCCATCGGAACCGTGCCGGAGATCCCCAGTTCCACGGCGCACGTTCCCGAAGCCAACACCACCGAAAGCCAGGCCGTCACTGCAGCGGCGGGAATATGCCCGATCCCACGATTCAGAGCCTTGTAGATCAAGAATGAAAGGAGCGTCCCCACAATCGCCATGTTGAATATATTCGCTCCCAGCACCAGGACACCGCCGTCCATAAAAAGAAAACACTGAACCACAAGCACCAGTGCGATGACCAGTGCTCCCGCCCAGGGTCCAAGCAGGATAGCCGCCAGCACTCCCCCCAACAGGTGGCCCGATGTGCCCCCGGCGACGGGGAAATTGATCATCTGCGCCGCAAAAATGAAAGCGGCGGTGATCCCCATCAAAGGAATCGTGCGCTCGCCCAATGCGGCCTGGCTGCGTGACACGGACATCCCAAGCCCGGCTACCGCCGCCAAACCCGTTGCGGCACAAACCGACACGTTGAGAAAACCGTCAGGAATGTGCATGTGCTACCTCCGATCATTATGTTCGGTCCGTCCTTCTGACTTGCGGGCATACTATCCTGATTTTCGTAACACGGCAAGATGCGGGTGCCACCCAGAACCCTCACCCCAGCCCTCTCCCGGCGGGAGAAGGAGAAAACGGTGGCACAGGCTTCCAGCCTGTGGGATGCGTACCTATCGCCGCAGGATTCGGCCCGGGCGTTCCCCGGTTGACTTCCCCTCTCTGAGAACCGCTTCACCCGTGACCCAGACATGCGAAACACCCTTCGCGCAGCGATGCGGATGTTGATAATCCGCAAGGTCTTCGATCTTGTCCAAGTGGAACGCTGCCAGGTCCGCAATCGCACCGGGGCGAATCACACCACGATCCGGGATGCCGAAATGTGCAGCGGGAACGGAGGTGATTTTCCGCACCGCCTCCGGCAGGGAAAGCAATCGCTTCTCACGAACATATTGCCTGAGAAACCGTGCGAATGTTCCGTAGGCACGCGGGTGCGGAAAACAGGCTCCCAATACACCATCGGGCCTGTAAATCGCCCCATCCGATCCCAAAACACACCGGGGATGGCAGATCACCTTGTCGGTTTCCTCCTCGGTCATGCAGAAATTCGCGATGCAAGCGGTTCCACGGCTTTGCAGGATGATCTCAACCGCCGACGCTTCGGGGGAACGGTTCATCTCCTGCCCGATGGTCTCAAGCGATTTCCCCTGGTATGTTCGATCCGCCTGTCCCGTATCGGTAATCAGAACGCCGGAGAAACGGCTGGTCTGAGGAATGCGGTTATGCAGATACGTTTCCCAATATCGGCGATCTTCTCGAAGGCGCTGAAGGAGGTTTTCCATACCGCCCTCCCAGATTTCGTTCGGCAGGAATTTCGCCAGGTACGTGGAGCCGGCCAGGTATGGGTAGCGGTCGAAACCCACGCGAACACCCCGCTCGGCAGCCTGCTCGATTGCATCCAGCGCCGCATCCAGCTGCCAGGAGTTGCCTTTGCCGATCACTTTCAAATGAGAGATTTCCAGTTTCACATCCGCCTGCTCGGCAATAAAAATGGCCTCTCGCACGGCATCCAGAAGCGTGTTCTGCTCATCCCGGAGATGTGTCGTATAGATCCGGTCCGTCGAGCCGAGCGCCTTCGCCAGAGAGGCTATTTCATGCTTGTCGGCGAATATCCCCGGCGCGTATTCCAGGCCGGAGGAAAGACCGAACGCGCCTTGGTCTGCGGCTTCGCGGACCAGTTGTTGCATGGCTTCCTGCTGTGAGGTTTCGACGGGACCGGACCCGCAGACAGTAATCCGAACCTGGTTGTGACCCACGAGAGGGACCAGATTGATCGCGGTCCCCTGTGCCTCGACCGCCTCGGCATACCCGTCCAGGTTTCTCCAGACAATCTCCGTTGAGACATTGGAGAAGATCCCCCTGGAAACCGCCGGACGACTCTGTTCCGACACGGGGCAAGCGGAACAGCCGCAATTCCCAATGACTTCCGTGGTCACACCCTGCAAGACTGCGCTGGACGCTTCAGGGCAGTGAAAAATATGAAGGTCCGAATGGGTGTGAACGTCGATGAATCCCGGAGAGAGAGATGCGCCTTCCAAATCTATGATGTCAGCGTTCTCAGGATTAAAAGGCTGAGCCGCCCGGAGCACATCGGCAATGCGCCCGTCACAGATCAGCACAGTCCCGGCGAACGGATCGGAACCGAGTCCGTCAAGAATCATCGCATTGGTGAGTGCCGTGATCCGCATGTTCGGTATCCTAGTACGGTGTAAATGAATAATCTTGAGATATATCGTCATTGCGGGTGAAGCGTGGCAATCTCATTGCAGGAACGAGCGAGCCTGAGATCGCCACGTCGCCGCCCTCCGCAGACTCCGGGCGGCTCCTCGCGATGACGGGGCGGGGACGGATGCTTTCTTGATCCCAAATCACCAGCCCCGCCGGAGTCGCGCGCGTGGCGACGACCATTCGATCTCCAGGAGGAGACTGTGAGAAAGATCCGCCGACTCTTGATCGCACTATGTGGATGGATCGCAATCCAGGGGATCTGTAACGCTGCTGACTGGCCGACTTACCGGCATGATGCTCATCGAAGCGGGATTACCGACGAGGCGCTCACATTGCCGCTGAAACAGGCCTGGGTCCACATCTGCCTCCAGGCTCCCCGTCCGGCGTGGCCGCTTCCGGCGGTTCTGCAACCCCGATCCGGAACTGTCCCGCTGAATCCATCCCTCACATTCGACCGCGTCTTTCAGCCGGTCATCGCGAACGGAAAACTGTATTTCGGTTCCTCCGCGAATGACACCCTGTATTGCCTTGATGCAAGGACCGGTGAGACCCTCTGGCATTTCACCACGGAGGGGCCTATCCGCACGGCTCCAACCATTGTTGATAACAGGCTTTTTTTTGGTTCGGATGATGGTGCCCTGTATGGTGTCGATGCGGAAAGCGGGCAGTTATTCTCACTGCATAATGCGGTTCCGTTTGCAACGCGCCTGCCCGGAAACGAACGGATTATATCTCTATTGCCGGTGCGTGGCGGCCCAGCGGCATTGGACGGGGTGATTTATTACACCGCAGGCATATTCCCAAGCCAAGGGGTATATCTCTGCGCCATTGACACACGGGATGGCAGGAATCCATTAGTCTGGAAGCGGCAACTTGATGTCTCCTGCCAGGGCCATCTCCTGGCGACACAATCCCACTTGTATGTACCTACCGGACGAACTGCCCCGGCAGTATTCGACCGGAAGACCGGTGAACCGCTTGGGAAAATGGAGGGATTGAGCGGGTGCTTTGCCCTGGTGACGGACGATCTGCTTGTACACGGCCCCGGCGAGACCGGCCAGATGTATATTGATGCTGCCGGGAAACGGGAGCGTATTGCATCCACCTCGGCAAAACAGATGATTGTGCACGGCCCGATCACCTATGTGCTTCAGGAGAACAGTCTCACCGCTATCGACCGGGATCGATATCTGGAAATCACAAAACAGATCTCCGCGATTGAGACCGTAAGGAGAGATCGACGGACCGAGGAACAACTGCGGCAGATTGCGGATCTGCGCGCGGAGATCAAGAAATGCCGGAAATGGGAAACCGCTTGCGAGTCCCTTTCCGAAATGATTATTGCTGGCGACATTCTGTTCGCCGGAGGAAGGAACCAGGTTCTCGCGTTCGATACGAAGAAGGGTGAAATCATGTGGAAAGCGGTTGTGGATGGCGATGCCTGCGGACTGGCGGTGGCGGATGGCAGCCTGTTTGTGAGCACGGATCGGGGAATCATTTACTCATTTCGCGCGGATGCAAAAGAAACAAATGTCATAAAGGTTGAAGCGGACACGGAGCCGTATCCTGCAGACCATCTGACTCCGATTTATGAGGCAGCAGCGGAGCAGATCCTGGAGAAAACCGGTATTCGCCAGGGATATTGCATGGTGCATGACTGCGGGATGGGGCGGCTGGCTTATGAACTGGCGAAACGCAGCGATCTGAAAATCATCGGAATCGCGCGCCATTGGAATGAATTAACGAAGGCCAGGGATACGCTCCTGGCAACCGGCCTGTATGGCGAACGAATCGCCATTATCGATCAGACAAGTGTTCCCCCGTGGCCTATATGGTTCACCCACGGATTTGTCAACCTGGTGGTTTCAGACACGGATGAAATGCTGGTCACGGGAGACATCGGAAAGTGGTGTTCGCATTATTTCCCGTATCTGCGTCCCTACGGCGGCACAGTGTGTCTTGGGCAACCCGCGTTGCTCGCGCCGGGAGCGAATCGACTCACTCAATCGGATTTCGATCCGTTGATTGAAGGACTCGGTTTTTCTTACGGTGGTTACAGGTTGACGGCGGAAACAAGCCTGGACGATGATGGCGCGTGGCTGATGATTCGCCGGGGTGCGCCGGATGGTGTGGGAGAATGGACCCATCAGTACGCCGATGCGGGCAATACGGTTTGCAGCGCCGATCCGCTGATCGCTTCCGGTACTCCCTCCAGCGGCACAATGGAAATCCAATGGTTTGGGGAGCCGGGACCGCGCCCCATGCTGGAACGGCATGTCCGCGCACCGGCCCCGTTGTCGAAAAGCGGACGTCTCTTCATCCCGGCTGCGGACTGCATTATGGCCGTCGATGCCTACAACGGATTTCCATTATGGAAAAAGGAGATTCCCGGTTTCGGAAGAATCGCCATTCATCTGGACTGTGGCAATATGGCGCTGACTGAGGACTTTCTGTACGCCGCCATAGAGAATCGTTGCCTGGCGCTGGATGTGAGAACCGGCGAAATTGTCAGGACATTTGAGGCTCCTCAACTGATCTCCGGGCAGCGCTTTTTCTGGGGATATCTTGCTGTTGTTGGGGATTACCTGATCGGTAGCGGGAACTCCGAGGACAGCCCGCGACTCACCAGCCGCCCCGAAAGCCAACTCGCATACCGGAACGCTGACCCGAAAGCAAGCATTGCCAGCCGCTATCTGTTCTGCCTGAACCGGTTTGACGGCAGCGAAATCTGGCGCTACGAAAATGGGGTCATCTGGAATCCGTGTATCGCGGCAGACAATGGGGCGATCTATTTCCTTGAAAGCCGCGATCCGAATACCGTCTCACAAACAGAATCGCGCAAAATCCCCGCCGATTTGACCGGCAATTCAAACTGCTTCCTGGTGGCATTGGATCGGCAATCCGGGAAAGTTCGCTGGGAACGGAATGTCCGTCTTGACGACTGCACACACGTGGTTTTTCTGAGCTATGCGGACAGCACGATTCTCGTATCCGGCTCCGGGCATCGAAAGGACGATAAGTATGTCTGGTATTCGCTGTACGCATTTTCCGCAGCGGACGGAAGCACTCTATGGAACACAAGCCATCGTTACAGCCGTGAAGGGCTGACCGATCACGGGAAAGACACGCAGCACCCGGTCATTTTCGGCGGAAAAGTCTATATGGAGCCGTATGCTTATGATTTACAGACCGGCGCGAAAGTGGACGGGTGGCAGTTTGAGCGTGGCGGGCATTGCTGCGGTGCGGTTTCGGCTTCCGCCGGGTCCCTGTTTTATCGAGGGTCGAATCCGCAGAAGTTCGATATCGCGGAACAGACACGACATCCCCTCACGCTGACAACCCGGCCCGGATGTTGGATCAACATCATCCCTGCAGGTGGACTGGTTCTGATTCCCGAAAGCAGCTCCGGCTGTATTTGCCCCTATTCCATTCAAACTTCAATGGCGCTTGCACCAAGGGAACGACGGTGGTAACACACCGCAAGGCGTTTAAGAAGATAAAGAATGACGCGGTTTCCCTCCCCCGAAGATCGGGGGAGGTCAGGTGGGGGTTGATTTCATCAGCATTGCATTCCCCAACTCCCCCAGTGGCGATGCTATTTCAATCCTCCTTCTTCAGCCGATCCATGATCGCCATTCCGCCCACCTGCTTGTCGCCTTTGCCGGCAGGTTCTCCACTCTTTTTGACTTGCGCTTTCGTGGTCTGGGCGTGCGTGACGGCGGCTTTTCGAATTCCGTCGTCCTTGAAGACCTCGGTCTCAATCCATTTGCAGACCTTATCGACTTCGCTGATGGTTTTGACCAGCACCTTGACTTCCAGGGTCAGTTTCTGAAGTTCCTGCTGGTATTTTATGAATTTCTGTGCCTTTTCGGAATGCTCCAGCTGAGCCAGTTGCTGTTCCAGGTCTTCCCCATCGGCGCTTATCGTCGCCTGTAACTCCTGCATAACCTTCCGCACCACGGTATCGCGCATTTCGGTCAGTTGCTGTTGGATTTTCAGGACCCGGCTTTTGCTCTTCTGGAGATCGAGACGATGGTAATAGGAAGCGTAGGTCAGCGGTTCCAGTGCCCGGCTGTGGAGGAGGTATTGTTTCTTATCCCGTTCCAGTTCCTTGGCCAGTGCGACAGCCTGGTCCATCTGGCCGTCCCGTTTATATCGAAGCATCATCGCCATCTTGCTTTCGTACGCGGCAAAAATCGGCTCCGAGTTCTTCCGCTGGGTCAAGTCATTCTCCACCTGGACCAGGGCCGAAATGTTTTCCTCTGTCTCATTGAAGCGTCGCCGAAGATTGTTGGTCATCAGCTCGGCTTCTTTATCGCCGATCGACTCGTCTTTGATTCGTTCGGTGAGAGACTGGACAGCAAAGAAAAACAACACACGCAGCTCTTCGGCAATGGCGCGGCTGCCACCATACAGCGCCTTCTCCAGGTTCTTCTTCAGCGCATCCTGGCCGGCATCCTGACCTTCTTTTTCCCGGAGGATTTTCTCGGCTTCATCAGCGGTAAGCAAAAGGACTCTCCCCTCATGAAACACGCGGACAAGCGCGTCCTGGGAGACCTTCTTCTTCTGAACAGCTTGCCTGCTCTCCTGGTCCCAGGACTGCCGCTGTTTCTCAAAAGCAGCAACATTCTCCGACCGATCGAAAATCTGACCGATATCGACGGATGCCATGGCCCCCTCTATCTCCCTGATTAAAACGGAACCTCCGCAATCGCGGAAAAAGAAATCCCGTTGGAATTCAAATGCGAGAATTCCTCTCACAATCCTTCATAAAATAAACCGATCAAGAAAGCTCCAGAGTATATTGGACGCATTTTTCCTTTCTGTAAAGTAGGGCAGCACGGTATCTTTAAAGCATTTCTCGATGGTTGCGCCTGTCTATTCAATCCGGCTTTCAGGGGTTAATTTACTTTCGCTTGTCAAATTGCGAGTACGAGGTTTCTCAATGGATTCCAAATGCAGTCGCCGTGAGTTCGTTCAACTGGGTATGGCCGCCGGGATTGCCGCCGGTGTCCAGGGTATATCGGTCGCTTCCGCCGAGGAAAAATCGCTTCGGATCGGGGTGATCGGCGTGGGAAATCGCGGAACCCACCTGTTGAATCTGTGTCTGAAAGAACCGGGGATTGAGGTGGTCGGGATTTGTGATGTCCGTCGCGATCCCATGCGCCAGGCCATCGAACTGGTGGATCAGGCCGGACAGAAACGTCCGGCAGGCTATTACTACGACCCATTCGATTATCGCCGGATGCTGGAGCAAGACGATCTCGATGCGGTTGTCATTGCAACACCGATGCAGTGGCACGCCACGATGGCCATAGACGCCCTGAAAGCGAAGAAGCACGTTCTCAGCGAAGTGCCCGCCACGATCACCCTGGAGGAATGCTGGGACCTGGTCCATGCCGCCGAGGAGACGGATCGAATCTACATGCTCTCGGAAAACTGCTGTTATTACCGCTCCAACATGGCGGTTCTGAACATGGTGGCCCAGGGGATATTCGGCGATTTCACGTATGCGGAATGCGGCTATGTACATGACTGCCGATACCTGGATTTTACCCCCGATGGGAAACTCACCTGGCGGGGAGAACTGGCCCGCGATTATATCGGCAATCTCTATCCGACTCATTCGCTGGGACCGGTGGCAACCTGGCTGGGTATCAACCGTGGCGACCGATTCGAGTCGCTGGTGTCTTTCACGACCCGCCAGGCGGGACGAACCGCCAACGCCGTTAAGAAATTCGGAAAAGACAATCCCGCAGCCCAGACTCCGTTTATCACGGGAGATTCAACCACTACACTGATTCGAACCGCAAAAGGAGCGATGATCGATCTCCGGTACGACGCGGCCTCCTCACGCCCGCTGCTCAACACAACCTACTACGGCTTGCAGGGAACAACTGCCTCTTACGACGATCGGGACAACATTCAGCGGATCTGGATAGAAGGACGGTCTGAAGGGGAGAAGTGGGACAGTCTGGAAACTCACCTGGCACAGTTTGAGCATCCGCTCTGGCAGCGATTACGCGAACAGGCCGAGGGAAGCGGACACAGCGGCGGCGACTTCTTTGTGGTCCATGAATTCTTCGATACGCTCCGAACGGGACGACCGTCCCCTATCGACGTTTATGACGCCGCCACCTGGAGCGCCATAATCGGTCTTTCAGGGAAATCCCTTCGAGAAGGCGGCCAGCCACAGGAGTTCCCTGACTTCACCCATGGCGCATGGGAAACGAGGAAACCGACGCTTTTAACCGGATAAACCGTAGAGGCGGGTCTCAGACCCGCCTCTACGGCTATTTCGGACTGTCGGGGAAGAATGGAAACAGTCTCTTCCATTCCTCTTTCGATGGTTGCCGCCCGTATTCGCAGAGTTCAAACGCTTCGGCATTCCGTATCCCTGGTGACGCGTCTTTGCCGTAAAACTCCTCAAGAAGCGGCCGCCAAGCATCCCACACATTGAACTTGAACCGTTCCCGTAGAAACGCGGCACGTTTGGCTTCGTCTTTCCCGATCCATTTATTGGGATCGACACCGGCACAACCCAGTTCATAGAATTGCGATTCGATGCAGTCGATAGCCTTGAATTTCAGATCCATCACATCGTCGATCCCGACAACAATGTTCGCCTGGAACGGATTGGATTTTTGAAACCGGTCAGGCCAATAGAGAAAAACGGGATTTTTTTCCAGGTAGGGAACATCCGGACACAGGTACGGAACCGTGACCATATAGGCGGCATCCTGCACAAGGATCGAGGTGTACCGATGATCCGGATGATAGTCGTTCGGTCGATTTGTGATCACGATATCCGCTTTCCATTGGCGAATCAGGCGTACAATTTCCTTGCGGTTCTCCAGGGTCGGCATCAGTTCGCCATCGTGGTTATCGAGCACTTGCGTCTCAATCCCGAGTACTTTTGCGGCTTCCTCCACCTCCCGCGTGCGGCGCTGGGCAAGAGGCCCGCCGGCCATGGCCGCATGACCCACATCGCCATTGGTTGTGGAGACAAATTTCACTTTGTGTCCTATCTGCGCCCATTTTGCGGCTGTCCCACCGACGCGAATCTCACAATCGTCGGGATGCGCCCCGAAGACGATAATCCGCAACGGGCCGTTCTCCGCCCCGCTCACAGAAACAGGGGGAATCAGCACAAACATCCATAGGCTGCACGTCGAAACAATGAGGAATTTGCAGAGGTTCATAGACGAGAAGATCGGCATGGTCTTCCTCCTGAAGAAACGTGATTCCTTATCTTACAAGATGGAAATCCTGATGAACAGCGCGTAAAGGCGCATGGCCGTGCGCCCTTACTCCCCTGGCCCCGCCAGGTGCCTTCTCCCAGTTCACCACGATAACGTTTGATCTGCCACATTGACTGCTATAATGCCCCAGAGATAACGATCATGAAACACACAAAAACATACACAATCTGGCTCGCATTTCTCTTCACGGTTCTTGGCGCGCAGCCCGGCGCCGCCAAGAAAATCGAACAGCTGGGCATGACCTGGTACACCAAACTGGAGGAAGGACTGGCGGTCGCCCAGAAAGAAAAGAGACCGATTTTCGTCGACTTCTGGGACATTCGTTCAACCGCTTACAAACAGCAATTCGAAGGAACCTACAAAGATACCCGCATTATGGCGATGTTCCCGAAATTCGTTCGGGTGACCCTCAATATCCGGTTGGAGAACCAGACAGCAGGCCAATTCCGTGTCCGCCAGGTTCCGGAGATTCTTTTCCTGGATACCGACGGGAAAGAGCTGGGCCGTCATCGCACAAGCCAGCATGTAACTCCGGAGATGCTCCAGGAACGGATGGAAAGCGTTCTTGGCGACCTGGAGGCTTTCGCGAAACTGAAACAGCAGGTCCAGGACGAGCCGACGAACTACGAAGCCGCGCTCAAAATGGCCCAAACCATCGAGGGATGGCTCCAGGAAGAGGATGCCATACCCCTGTATGAGAAACTGAGCCACACCGAACAGGCCGGGCAGGAAATCCGCGATCTCGCGAGCGAAGGGGTGTTCCGATCCCTTTTGGCTTATGGAAACCGCCTGGGCTTGCACGGCGACTCCGAGACCGCGATCCGGACCCTGCGGAAGGCGCTGGAGCTGTTTCCCAACCATGAACGCACCAATGAGATCTTGTTCATGCTCGGCCAATACCTGATCGACGCCGAGAAGAAGGATGAGGCGATCAAAGTCTTTGAACAGCTGAAAGCAAATTCCAAGGGAGAGGACGAGAAAAAAGCGGACGCGATGCTGCGCGCTCTGAAGGGAACCTCGTAAATCAACACGTCGCCCGTGTCACGCGTGTCTCGCCCGTGACCCCTGTATTCCGATGTGCGCTGGAATGACAAAGGAGACGCTCCCTCTCCCACCGGGAGAGGGTCGGGGTGAGGGAACCGGTTTTGCACGAGAATCACATCTCCCCAAACGCTTCCGGGCTATTCCTGTCTTTTTTTGCATTTCTGTGAAAAAATATCTTGACAGACATATACCATAAGTTGTACTATTCCCATAAGATAGCGCAATTGTCTTGAAACGCAATCTTAAGTTGAGGGACGGTAAACCGGCAAATATTGCCGTCCGACTGGCACCAAGTCACAAGATGTTGTGGTGTATTCATGTCGAATGGAACCGAAACAGCTAAGTCAATGTATGGAAGGAATTCTTGGTCGGGAGCTGGCGCTCTATAGAGAAATGGAACAATTCTCGCGCGATCAGATAGCGGCTTTATCCTCGGACAACCCGGATATTGAAAAAGCCGCCCAGATGATGCGGGAGAAGCAGTCCATCGTGCAGAGTCTGAATGAGCTCGACAAAGACTCTCATGAAATCAAGGAAGAATGGGAATCCGTTGCGGAGACACTGGACGAGGAGATCCGCAAATCCGTTCGGACGGTAGCCGCCGATATCGCCGGAGTGCTCGAGATTCTGATGAAGTTGGAGAAAGAGAACGAAGACTGCCTGAAACGGAACGCGGCAGATTTGAATCGGGAATTGATCGCAATGCAGCGGGCGCGGCTGGCTTCCCGGGCGTATGGAAGCCGGATCGGGCCTGAGGATGCGCGGTTTCTGGACCGCAAACGATAAACTGAAAGATATCCAGGCACTCCATCGCATGAGTCGATGGGGTTGGGTTGGATAATCCATGCGGTGGGCGCTGGGCCGTATGCCTCAGGAGGTAAAGGCCGTGGCTGCCAATCCCCAGGGTTTAGGGATGAGAAAGAATCGAGATCTACCCGCGATTCCCGACGCGACACGTCCGGAAGATGTGGCGGAGCTGCGGAAAGCCATCGCCGCGTTCAATCAGCACACCGAACGCCTGCAGAACGCCTATGATGTATTGCAGCTTCGGATCGCCGAAATCAATCGCGAACTCGAACTCAAAAACCAGGCCCTTGAAGAAGCCAACCGAAACCTCCAATCCAAAATCGCCGAAGTGGAACGTCTCCGTGCCGATCTCGACAACGTAATCGAGTCGATGGGCAGCGGCCTCCTGGCCGTGGATACGGAGGGAATCTGTTTCACGTTCAATGCCGCATCGGAACAGGCGCTCGGAAGAGACCGCACGGAAGTACTCGGCAGGCATTGTTCCGATATCATGGGAAAGGCGGCTTCCGTGCTGGCTCCGTTAATGCTGGACGGAGATCGTCACGATCATGTGGAAATGTGCATCCCGCACAAGTCCGGGCGGGATGTTTTTGTAAAAGGGGCGGTTTCCCCACTGTTTGACCGGATGCATTGCCGGATCGGATCGACATTCATTTTTTCGGACCTGACCTCTCAACGTCTGTTGGAGGAACGCGCCCGACGGGGCGACCGCATGACCGCCCTGGGCGAACTGGCCGCCGGTGTCGCTCACGAGATGCGCAATCCCCTGACCACAATCCGGGGATATCTCCAGATTCTTCCGTCCATGAAGGACAGCCCGGAATTTTTGCAGGAATTTTCGGAGAATGTAATCCGAGAGATCGACCGGCTCGCGAATCTGACCGATGACATGCTCGATATGGCCAAACCGATCTCCAGCGATCTGGAATGGTGCGACTTGGGCGATCTTTCGGAAGAGGTGCTTCAGTTTCTCGCGGACCGGTTCAGCCAGACCGGCATAGAGTACGAAATCCGGCGCGATCCGCAGGGCAGTCCGGTGAGAATCGACCGCAGTCGGTTGAAGCAGGTGTTTATCAATCTGCTGATCAATGCGATTGAGGCGCTCGGCCCGTCGGGAGGAAAAGTGCAGATTGCGCTGTCGCGATCCGAGGAACGGCTGGCCCGCGATGAGGAAGTGCGGCCATTCGCGGTTTGCCGCATTCGCGACACCGGACCGGGCATCCCGCAGAAAGACATCGACCGGCTCTTCGACCCGTTTTTCACGACCAAACCGCACGGGACCGGTCTGGGACTGGCGGTCTCCAACAAGATAGTCGAAGAGCATCGCGGATTTCTCCGAGTGGAGAGCGAAGAGGGAACGGGGACGGAATTCTCGCTGTTTCTGCCGATGGGCGAACGCGATCCGGAACATCCGGAAGGTCAATCAGGACCTGAGATCCACAGAAGGGAATAGGAATCATGCCGGCGTATGAGATCCTGGTCGTAGACGACGAATTAGGAATTCGAAACCTCCTCAAGACGGTTCTGAAAGCGGAGGGGTATACAGTTCGAACAGCCGAAAACGGACAAGAAGCAGTGGATACCGTCCGGGAAAGCCTGCCGGACCTGATCTTGTGCGATATCAAGATGCCGGTGAAGGACGGGATCGAAGCACTGAGAGAAATCCGTGAGATTTCCGAAGACGTGCTTGTGGTGATGCTCACCGCGCACGGCACAATCGACACCGCGATCCAGGCCATGAAACTCGGTGCTCGCGACTACCTGCGGAAGCCGTTCGATGTCGAGGAACTTAAAGCCAAGATCCAACGGGAGTTAGATCACGCGGATCTGCGCCGAACCACGCGTTATTACCAGGAAGAAGCCGGGCTGAAATACGGCCTGGATCGGATTGTCGGCCAGGACCCGAAAATGGCGCCGATCTATGACCTGATCCGCACCGTCGCCCCCACACGCAGCACCATCCTGATACGCGGCGAGAGTGGAACCGGCAAGGAGCTGATCGCCGGCGCCATCCATTACCTGTCTCCGCGTCGCAATAAGCCGTTCGTTAAAGTAAACTGTGCCGCCATCTCCGAAGATCTCCTGGAAAGCGAGCTGTTCGGACATGAAAAGGGCGCGTTCACCGGCGCGATCCGATCCAATGAAGGCAAGTTTGTTATGGCGGACGGCGGGTCGATACTTCTGGACGAAGTCAGCGAGATGAGCGCGAAGCTCCAGGCGAAACTCCTGCGCGTTTTGCAGGAGCGGGAAGTAGACAAAGTGGGGGGACGCGAGCCGGTGAAGGTGGATGTCCGGGTGATGGCCACGACCAACCGCAACCTGGAAGACTTCATCAAACGCGGCGATTTCCGTGAGGATCTGTTTTATCGACTCAACGTGGTCGCTATCGAATTCCCGCCATTGCGAGAGCGAAAGAGCGATATTTCGATGCTCGTGAGTCATTTTGTCGACAAGTATAATAAGGAGATGAATAAGCGCATTACGGGAATCTCCAAGGAAGTGGAATCGCTGCTCTGGAAATGCGACTGGCCGGGAAACGTCCGTCAACTGGAAAACGTGATTGAACGGGCTGTCGTACTGGCCAGAAATTCCGTCATCGGGGTGGACGATCTCCCGCAGGAGTTGCGGGATACCTCGCCGGACCGTTTAGTCCAGAATGGGAACAGTACCCGTGTAGGAATGACCGTGGGTGAGATGGAACGCGATCTGATTTTCAGGACCCTGGAGACGGTTGGAGATAACCGAACCAAGGCGGCGGACATGCTGGGGATCAGTATCCGCACGTTGCGCAACAAGTTGAATGAATACCGAGAAGCGGGATTCGAATGGCCCCGAAAGGTCGACGGCTGATGAATCCCCAATTCGATTGAGGTACCGACCGTGGTTGATGTAGCGGAACGAACGTTGGGCGAACTCTCCGCTTTCGATCTGGCACTGCGCCTGAGCATCCGGACCGAGGCGGTTCTCACCACGCTCGGTGAGCTGGGATTGGAGATCGACGATCCCACCGTCCCGCTGGATCCGCGCATCGAAGAACAAGTGGTCGAACGGATGGTCGAGAACGGACAGGTGGCCCGGCGCGCTCTCAAATCCCTTCGCAAACGTCGTCGCCCCCCGGAATCGCTGGCCGATGACCGGATTCTCCGGGAGGCGCTTGGTGCATCCGAATCCGGGTATTCCGAAGATGCGGTTCCACACCAGGTGGCTCATCTTCTTGAGGAGAAACCCTCGTTTCTGCAACGGCTGGGCTTCGGACGCGCACGCCCGGTGGAAGAACGGGAGATCCCAAGTCTGACCCTCGAACCGGAACCAGTGGTTCCGGAGCCGGAAGGAATTCTCGCTCCTCCCCCCAAGGCACAACCCACACGCACGCCGCAACCGGAACCTCCCCAAATGCCCATTGCCCAACCGCAGCCTGAACGGCCTCCGAAACCTGCTGCCCAACCGTCGCCCGAACGACGTCCGAAAACCGCACCTCAACCGAAGCCCGAACCGGAAAAAATCTCCGAGATGGAAGAGGATCTGGATCTGGAAGATCTGGACCTTGACCTCGAGGAAGAAGAACCGGAAGTCCCTGCTCCGGCAAAGAAAACCCCGACTCCACCAGCCCCGAAACCCGCCGCACAAGAGGAACCCCCCGAGGAATCCGAGGAAGAGATGGATCTTGGGGATCTGGATCTGGAAGGGGAGGACGAAGAAGGGGAGGCCGATCTGGAAATCGGCGACCTTGACCTCGAAGAGGAAGAGGTTCCTGCGGAATCCACAGCGGAAATGGAAGAAGAGGCTCCCGGAGAGGATCTGGATCTGGCCCATGCGGATCTGGGAGACGAAGACGAGGAACATGACGATCTTCTCGATGAAGAAGATGAATCGGTCTTGCAGGGACTGGAGGAATTGGATCTGGGCGATTTCGGTGCCGGGGAAGAAGAGGCTCCCCAGGAAGAGGCCGAACCGGAGCCGGAAGAACTGGATGTCGATATCGATTTGAGCCAGGAAGAACTCCCCGAAATGGAAGTCAAGGAAGAAGAGGCCGAGGAGGAGGAGGAAGAAGAAGAGGCACCGAAAAACTTCCTGGAACGACTGATCGAAAAACTCGATCTAACCCAGACGGAGATTATTATTGCGGCGGCAGGAGCGCTCTTGATTGCATTAACCGGTCTGGGATTAGCGATGTATTACTACATGAATTTCAGCCCCAAGAAAGCATCCGAATTGTGGGATCAAGGCTACCGCGCCTACCAGAGCGAGAATCTCGGTGAACAGCGTTTTGGCGTGATCGTGGATTCATTCACCCGGCTTCTGGTGGATTTCCCGACCGATACCCACCTGGAGGAAGCCGCCTATCTGTTGGCCATGTCGTTTTACCGACGGGCGGAGGAGTTGACGGCAACCGATCCGAATGCCGCGAAGGCACGATATGCCGATGCCGTCGAGTACTTCAATAAATTCCTTATCGAGCAGCGTCGAATCGGCGACCGTCTGGCAAAGTCCGAGGGAGCCGGTTATCGACGCTACATGGACACCTCTAAGGAGGAAGATGCCTATTACTACATCGCCCTTTCCTACGAGAAACAGTTGGAATACCAGCAGGCGATCGATGCCTACGAGGCGTTTCTGAAGAAGTACAAGAAATCCCCACGGACGACACAGACTCTGGTCACGCTGGGAGATATCTACAAGCGATGGGCGAACATCGACGAGAACTCCCGGGAAGAACGCCTCCTGACCGCCATCACGAAATATGAGGAGGCCCTTGCGAATCCCACAACAGATACGGAAAGCCGCGTGGCCCTCCACACCCTCATCGGCGATATCTGGCGAAAGCTCTATGACGACGATCCGGACCAACAGGTCTATATCCAGGGAACACTCCGAGGGTATCGAAATGCAGAGAGTCTGCTCGTCCAGACCGAACCCAAAAGCCTCGATGTTCAGTATTACAATCTGCAACGGGATCTGGCGCTGGGCCTGGCGGACACCCTTCTGATTCTCGGACGAAATGCTTCCAGAGAGGCGGAAAACATCGAGGCGTCGGCGGAGGACTTGCCCCGCAGTTCCGATCTGCGCGCTTCCCAACTGGCTGCCGCTGAAATCACCCGTGCCACGGTGGCCACCCATCTCTCCGAAGCAATCTATCTGTACAGCAGGCTCATCGGCGCAGAATCCTCCGTACCTTTCCACCCCAAACAGGCGTCCGGATCCCGACAAATCCTGTCCACGACCGGTCCCCTTTCCGAGGAGCAGGAGAATCACATCAGGAACAACCTGGCAGAGGCCTATTTCTACATGGAGCGATACGAGAATGCGATGAATATCGCGATTCCTCTTATCGACTCTCTCTCCAAACAGGATCCCGGAAATCCGTACCTGGCTTCTCTCTGTTATCTGGTGGGGGATGCTGCCTGGAAAGAAGGCGATTACGATCGACGGGTTGTGGATTTCTACCGCCTGGGAAGAAAATACAACCCGCTCTACCCGCCCGGTTCCGGTGAACGCAGCAATGTCGCTGCACTCCGTATGGCGAATATCTATTACCAGCGCGGTATGGATGAAGGAAATCCTCGAGACCTCCAGATGGCCATTGAGGAATATCTCAACATTATACGCGAATTCCCCGATACCAAATGGACTTATTTGACCCGCTATTGGCTCGCCCGCACGTATGAACGGTATGCCGATGTGCTCGCCGACCCGAAATCGGAGGTCCATGACCCCGCGAAAGCAAAAGAGAATTATCAATTGGCCTATACGCAGTACGACGTCGCCATCACAGCCCGAACCAGCTCCGTCAACGTCGATAAGAAAAACCAGGACAAACTGAAAGACTGCTATTTCCGTCCGGGACGCTGTGCGTATGAAGCGGGAAACCTGCCGAAAGCCAGAGATTTATTGGGAACTGCGATTGTCTGGTCGGCAACCGGGGCACCGGGTGATCCGCGTGCCATCCCCTGTCGGGAAATGCTCGGCGATATCTACCTGGAGCTGGGGCATCCGGATCAGGCCATTCGCATCTACGAATACTATCTGGACAATAAGTTCTATCAGCAGGATGCACGAGGAGACAGTCTGTCGCGTGTTTCCCTCAAGCTGGCTCATGCGTATTTGAGACGGTTCAGCTACGGTCAGGCGCGGGATCTCCTTCGGCAGGTGGTTCGGGATAATCCGGTTGTTCGCGCTCCCGGCGGCAAAGAGGTCGAGGAAGGACCCGGACTGAAGGCCCAACGTCTCATCGCACAGTCGTACCGCGATGAAGCCGAGGTCTCGTTCGATGAAACCCGAAAAGACAAACTCCGTTCAGCGAAAACGGAGTACGGTGCTCTGCTGCAAATGAATCCGAACGAATGGGATGCGGTGCGGGCGCTGGCCGAAATCAGCTTCGATCTCGCCAACTCGGAAAATCCCGACTCCTATCGGGAAGCTGTGAACTATTATGAACAATATATCGAATCGGATATGGTGGAATTGGCGAAGGATCGCGATGTGATCTACTACCGCTGGGGAGACGGCTACGCCCGGATCAAGGATTACGAGAAAGCCGCCGCCGGATTGGAAAAGATCAGCGGAACAACCATGCCAAAAGAAATGTACGCGCGTTCACTGCTTCTGCTGGGTGAATGCTATGAAAAACTGGCCTCCTCCCAGGACAAAGATGAATTTCGAAAGCAGTACTATATCGGCAAGGCCAAGGAGACCTACAAGAACGCCATCGAAACGAAAGACCCGTTCGCCGCTCAGGTTGCGCGGAATCGCATCACCATGATGAACATTTCCTGACAGGCGTTTCGTTCGATGAGTGCGAACGAGAGGAAAGAGAAATTGTGAAAGATATCGACAGGACACGAACCGGGCAGGAGTTTCCGAACAGGGGCAAAACCGGCTTCCCGGATCGGATAATCCGAAAGATTTTCCTGAAGAAATAGATTATAAGTTCTTTATTTTCAGTGTGTTAGATTTAATGTGCCGTTTGGGGAATGTGGTACGTGATTTGCTTGTTAGAGAACATGAGGTGCGCCATGGGATTGATTTCGAGGTTGTTTGAGGTTCGGTCCACGGTGATGCTCAAAAAGGGCATCGAGGGGACAGACGCGCGTCACCGCGCGCTCTCAAACAACATCGCCAACGTGGACACACCGAATTACGAGCGGGCTACGGTCTCGTTCGAGAAGGAACTGCAGCGTGCCCGGTTCGGGACCTCGTTCATAGGGAAGACGACCGACAATCGGCATTTTCGAATCGGCGGGGTCGGCGTGGTCGGAGAGGTGACGCCGCGCGTCGTGATCGACAATAACACCCGCTTTCGGGCGGATCGAAACAATATCAACATTGATGAAGAGATGGCGAATTTAGCCGAAAATACTCAGAAGAACCTGGCTCTTACGGATTTGCTGACTCGCCGGTACAAGGGAATCCGGACGATCCTGCAGCAGGCGGGCCAGACCTGATCGAGGTAGAATAGAATGAGTGCATTCGATATCAGCGCGAGCGGGCTTACGGCGCAACGGGTCCGCATGGACGTGATCGCAAACAACATTGCGAACGCCCAGACTCTGGTCACCAAAGAAGGTGGACCGTATCGCCGACGGTCCGTGGTGTTTGAAGCCATGGGTCGGCATTTCAATGAGTCGCTGACCCAGGCGCACCGCCGTCTCTCCCGGATCATCGGCGGCGGCGTGAAGGTCAATAAGATCGTTGAAGACCAAACACCGAACGCTTTCACGAAAATTTACGATCCCAGCCACCCGTTCGCGGACAGCACCGGCGTGGTTCTCCGTCCGAATGTGAATGTGGTTCAGGAAATGGTGGATATGATCGACGCATCCCGCGCGTATGAAGCGAATGTAACCGCCTTGAACTCCTCGAAACAGATGACGTCCAAGGCATTGGAAATCGGTAAGTAAGGTGAGGCGACATCATGGTTGAATCAATCGATCCTCGAATCTTGGCGGCGCGGCTCGATCCGACACTGGGGCCGCAGGGTATCGGGCAACCGGGGACGGTCAGGGAGCCGCAACTCCCCGCGCCCGGAGAACCCACGTTTGCGGAGATCATGAACACGCTGCAAGACGCCTCGGAGACCATTCCCGATCCGTCGAAGGCGCAGACCGTTGCCGATCTGGAGAGTCTCAGCAACCAACTGGATACGCTGCACAACAACACCATGGCGATGTATCAACGGCTGGCCGAACTCGCAGATCAACTGACAAATGACGAACAATCCGGGGACGGAACGGAACGATAAGAACAACCGGAAATCGGTCCGGCCATGAGGAAAAAGGAGTCGGGTTGTGGTTAGTCCACTGGAATGGAAAACAGGACCACTCGGGGTGACACCGACAGGCGGTGCGCCGGTGCAGCCCCGTATACATCGACCCGATCCGGAAGAGGATGGCCCCTCTTTCCCCGAAATGCTTCAAAAGGGTCTTGAAGAGGTAAATCGATTGCACGGCGACTCCGCAAAACAAGTCGAAGACCTGGTTACCGGTCAGACGGACGACTATCACCAGGTGATGATCGCTGTCGAAGAGGCCGGGATCGCGTTCGATCTGACCATGCAGGTACGAAATCAGATTTTAAAAGCGTACGATGAACTGATGAGAATGCAGGTTTAGTAAGTGAGAAGAACCCCTCACCCCAACCCTCTCCCGGGGGAAGAGGGGGCAAATTGGTAAGAGATTGTGATGCAGCCCGTAAGGCTGAAATCGGGATCTGAGGCATCGGGAGGAACCCGGAAAGGAGCCGTCACAATGGCGACAAGACGGTTGGATTTACCTGTTTGGGTTCTGGCCTCGCTCGGACTGCTGGTTCTCTGCATGTTCGTGGGGATCCGGTACTTCGGTCCGGATTACGTGGCAGTCCCGTATACCGCGGATTTTGTCAGCCGCGATCAGTTAAAAGCGATGTTGCGGTCGCGCGGCATCCCGTTCATTGTGACCGAGAGTGAGATTTGGATTCCCCGGCAGGAGCTGAATCATCTTCGACTCGACTCGGCTCCACCGGCTTAGATCGTCCAGGCAACTCCGTGTTCTCCGAGAATCGGAGCTCTCGCGAACACGGAGATGCGAGCTGGTAAGCGATATGAGAAGTTCGGTTTTTCACTGTCACGACGAGAGACCCGCCACGACATCCGTGTGCGGGAATTCGGTTTTTTCGGTGTTGTTCCATTTCACCAAGGTTCCCAGGGAGACTCAATCATGGAGGAAGTACGGTATTACCGGCAGAGTCCGGCCACCATCCGGGCAGCCCAATTCAGGCTAGATCACTGGGCTTCCCGGCAACCCAATTCCCATCCCCTTGCATCCCTCCGAAAGGGCATGGCGGGATTCGATGTATTCCCGCCCTCCAGTCTCCTTGTGAAAGGAGATCGCCATGGGTGAGTTTTTCGGTCAGCTACAAGAACAACTGTCCCGGGTGTGGGGAAACCTGAACGCCCAGCAGAAGATCATGTTCATCTCCGCGCCGACGGTGCTCATTCTGGCGCTGGTGATTGCGGTGTATGTCGCCAGCCGACCGGACTTTGTCCTCCTGGTTTCGGTTCCCTCCGGCGAGGAAAAACGCCTGGACGAGATCGCCGCCAGCCTCGATGCCAGCGATGTCAAGTTTGAGCTCCGGGGAGGAAACTCAATCTATGTCCCCCGCGCGCAGCGGGACCGCGTACGCCTTACCCTGGCGGGAGAGGACCTGCTGGGTGCGGCGGGCGGGCCGGGCCTTGAACTGTTCGATACAACCCGCCTGGGCATGACCGACCGGATTTTTGAAGTGCAATACAAGCGCGGTCTGCAGAACGAGCTCTCTCGGACCATCCGACAGGGAGCACGATACGATAGTGTCGCCGTGCATCTAAGCATTCCTGAGGAAGCTCTATTTAAAGAAGACCAGGCATTTCCTTCTGCGAGCGTGAAGATCGTCGCCAGTCGGGGGATTTCCCGGGAGGAGGTCATCGGGATCCAAAACCTTGTAGCGGCCGCTGTTCCCAAATTGGAGCCTGCCGCCGTTCAGGTAACCGACAAGAACAACAAGATGTTGAGCGGTGTAAGCGAAGAGGCGGACAGCGGAGCGGCGATGGTTCACAAACAAGACCAACTCCGACTGATGAGAGAAAACCAGCTTCGCGACAATATCGCCCCTCATATCGAGAAGATTGTCGGGGCAGACGATTATGTATTGAGTGTCCAGATGGTTCTCGATTGGACGGAGAAATCCGAGGAGGAAAATAAACTCGATCCTGAAGGACAGGCGTTGATCAGCGAGAAAACCTATGAGGAAGTCTCCAATTCCGCCGCCATGGCGGGCGAGCCGGGCGTTGCAGGCAATGTTCAAGACACCGGAATCGGCGCAGCCGGCGGGGAAACTCTGAAAACGGAGATCGCCGAAAACATCGCCAATTACGACTACCCGCTAACCAAAACAAAAACCATTTTCCCCACCGGAGAAGTAAAGGAAAAGCATATCGGGATCATCCTCAATTACCATCGGGACCCGGAAAGCGGCGACATGGTCCCGTACGACGACGCCATTATTGAGGATCTTCGACAGACCATTTCTTCCTTAGCCGGAATCAACCTGGAGAGTCCCGAATCGGCCGATACGCTTTCAATCAAGTCGATGCAGTTCGATACGCGCAAGGAGTCGGAACGGCGTAGAGAATACTGGCTGGAACAGGGGCAGAAGTTGATCCGTTCGGCATTGCCGGTGATTGCTCTCGCAGTGCTCGCGGTTCTCGGATTCCTGTTCTTCCAGAAGGCTTTCGCGCCGAAAGCCATCGAGGAAGAAGAGGTGGAAGAGGTTCCCATCGAGCCGGTCACCGAGTCCCGGGATCTTACATTGGCCCAACTGGGACTCGCCCAGTTCGGAGATATTGCCAGCTTGCCTGCTGAGGAACAACGACGTCTGAAGATGCAGGAACATGTGATTTCGTATGCACAAGAGAAACCAGAAGAGGTCGCTGCAATCATCAAAGCCTGGCTGAGCGGCTAATCCATACGGTCTTCTTTATGCCTTTGTGTCTTTGTGCCTTTGTGGTTTTGAGTCTTTGAGTCTTCGTGTCTTTGTGGTTTTGTGTTCTTGTGGTTTTCACGATTATCAAGACCTGGCCGGGTGGCTGATCCAAATGGAGTTTGTGTTGGACTGATTCCGCAAGTACTGAGAGGAAATCGCGATCATGGTCCGCGCGACACAAGAGAAAGCGAAGATAACCGGGCGCAAGAAGGCGGCGATCCTCATGGTAACCCTGGGGCCGGAGGTGGCCGCCGATGTGTACCGGAACCTGACCGATGAGGAAATCGAGCAGATCACGCTCGAAGTCGCCAACCTGGGAACCGTGCCCGCCGAGATGACCGCGCAGGTGATCGAGGAGTTC